>LXNI01000828.1_pt1 | contig 32477 bp, 27 predicted proteins | sample 809091 | NCBI WGS metagenome assembly LXNI01 (sample SAMN04870527, study PRJNA318959) | sponge metagenome | biome: 01000161; feature: marine sponge reef; material: water | host: Sarcotragus foetidus | place: Greece: Milos, Mediterranean Sea | collected 2013-05-29 | depth 5-7 m | reverse complement strand
ATAGCAGGGTGGTGTCGCCCGGCAACGCCCATTCCTTTGAAACGGCGAGGTTTACGTTGAAGATTCCGTCCTTGTGGAAGACGTTGCGCCCTAGGTTGGCCCGCTACTAAGGGCACGGCGGATGATGCGGCCCCAACTCGCTCAGCGAGCCCATCAGCGCATTCTCCCAGCCCCAATGTTTCGCCAGCGGAAACTGCCATGGACGGCATGATTTCCACATGGCAATGGTTCTTCATTCGGGAAAGTTGTCCGCATCAATGCGCTTCAGCTCGTAGGTGGCATCGGTCCTTACGCCGACTCCGTGGTCGATCATGAGTTCGGCGAGCTGCTTTCCGTCGATCAGAATCACCCTAATGTCGATCCGGCCCGCGTACTCCTTGGCCTCCCGTGAGAACGAGGAGGTTGTGATGAATACGCCTTTCTTCGCTTGCTTTCCCTGCAAGGCTCCGACGAATTTCTGGACCTCCGGACGGCCAACCGTGCCTGTCCACCGCTTGGCTTGGATGTAGATGATGTCCAGACCGAGGCGGTCTTCCTCGATGATCCTGTCGCTGCCCTCGTCCCCGGCCTGCCCGATGGCCTCGCCGGCGTCTTTCCTCGAACCCCCGCATCCCGTGCGAACTAGCACATCCACCACTAGGAGTTCGAACAACGCGGGAGACGCCTACATGACCTGTTCGAGAAGCTCCTCCGCAAGACTGTTTCGAAGGGTCTCGTAAGCGTCCTGTAATGCCTCCTTTGGTGTGACAGTCGTCTCCGGCGGGTCCTCCTCAGGCAGGGCCTGCCCGTCAATGGCGGGACCAGTGGACTCTGCGAGCTGTCGAAGAAACTTGCGGTCGGTCCGGGTAGGCCGGCTCTTGAGAACGCGACGGCCTGATTCCGTGATGCGGAACTTCCCGCGCCCGGGATCCTCCAGCAGACCCGCTTTCCTCAAGTACTCACGGGCAAGGGAGACACGGTTGTAAAACCGCGGTTACTGACCATCGGATGAGCGAGCACGCCTTTCCTCGTCCGTGAGCCGAAGGCGGTCAGCCAGATGATCGACCGCATCGCGAACCCGATGGATGCCGTTGTCCCCGCAAGCTCAAGCAGGGGAAGCATGATGGACTGCGCGTCCGGAATCGCCGTGGTGGTCTCCTAACAGGCGGAGTGCGGAACTCCTTCAGGCGGCCTCGGCTGCGACGTCAGCATCCTCGGGGTCGGTCGCTTCGCCGGGCCATTGCCCGAGGCGGTTCCGCTCCCGCGCCAGGTCGTACTGGGCTTGCCGTCGTAGCCAAGCATCAGCCGTGCCCCAGCCTGCCGCTTCCAACTTCAGGGCCAGCGAGACCGAGATGCCCGCCCGCCCGTTGAGCACGCGCGATAGCGTTACGCGAGACACGCCGAGCTTGTGCGCTGCCTCGCTGACCGCAAGGCTGCTCTCTCCCAGCGGATCCTCCATGCAGCCGTGGTAGATATGCCGCCCCGGATGCGAAGGGTGGCGCCGTAGCCAAGCGTCATACCTTACGCTGCCCTTGCTTTCGCTCATGATGCCCTCCTAGTGGTAGTCCGTCAGGTCAACATCCAGCACGTCGTCGCCCTCGACGCGGAAGACGATCCGCCACATTCGCGACACCGTCACGGCCCACTGGCCCTTCCGGTCTCCCTTCAGCGGATGCAGCCGGTAGAAGGGCTCGGACGGCTCGCCTAGGGCGTCTGCTCCGTCCAGGGCCAGCAGGATATCCTGGATCCGGTTCGCATGTGCCGGATGCAGCTTGGTCCTGTCTCCGTGCTGGAACAGTCGGCGTAAGCCACCGTGCCGGATGTTCCGTATCGCCAATAGAGTCAGTATATCTCATATCGCTACAAGACATCTGGCGCTTGGACACGTTTGAGAGTGGACAAAGGTTCTTTGTCAAGCGTGTGTGTACGGGCGCTAGCGCCGCGCTAACCGCCCCATATTTGCTTGGAACACCTGCCTGTCCGCCTGTCAGAAGGCCAGTTCCAACCCAAACTTGAAGGCTCTGCCGTCGTTGAGCGTGTTCGTGATTTGGCCGAAGTTCGGCGAGGTAAGCTCTTTGCCCGGCTCGGCGAACTGCGGATGATTGAGCAGGTTCAGGCTCTCTGCCCGTAATAGCAGGGTGGTGTCGCCCGGCAACGCCCATTCCTTTGAAACGGCGAGGTTTACGTTGAAGATTCCGTCTTTGCGGAAGACGTTGCGCCCTAAATTGCCCGCTATGTCGTGCGGCTGTATGAACTGGAACGCCGACTTCGGCACTTGAAGTGCGGAAGTGTCGGGATCGTCCACCGAGCGACCCAAGATCGTCGGGTCCAGTAGGTTCGGACGATCGCTCGGCGAGCCATCGACATTCCCGAAGCCCTCTCCGTCGGAACCGGCGATTACGTCGAACGGAGTCCCGGACTTGGCCAGCACGACAGCGCTGAGTTCCCAACCACCGATCGCGGCTCGCAGCGGGCCCTGCAGCGCCGGCGCGCGCCACTGGGCCCTGATGAGCATCGCGTGCGGCTGGTCAAACGAGCTGACGGCGCGCATCTCGGCGTGCGAGTTGAATTCGGACTGGCTGCGTCCCAGCCTGCCAGACCTCCCTGAAGCAGTGTTGGAGAAGTCATTGCCGAGGTCGATCGCCTTGCTCCACCAATACGAGGCGTCCAGCGTGAGGCCCTTCCAGCCGGGGATGACCAGCGTTGCCTTTCCCGCGTCAAAGAATGCTCTCGAGCCATTCAGGACTAGGCGGTTGTCGAAGAAACGCGGGTCGGGCCGGCGTTGGTTGACCGTGCGCGTGGTCTGGGGTATACCGGACACCGGCCGGGCGCGGTTGGTGTACCAAATCGTCAACAGCTTGTGAGTTCGGCTGCCGACGTATCCGAGGCTGAGAGCCCACTCCCCTCCGAGCGGAATCTGCCAATCCAGTCCGTATTGGTGGGAGTATGGAGTAGCCAATTCGGGGTCCATGCCGAATACCGTGGAGCGGGCGTCGGGGTCGAAATCGGAGGGCTTGAGTCGACTCAGAGGATCCACCAGATCCGGAACCTGCACCGCGATGTTGAGGTTATGCGGGGGGCTGAACCGCGACTGGCCGTAAGTGACGTCGAAGATTTGTCCATAGTGGATTCCGTACGAGCCTCGCAATACGCCGCTTCGGCCCAAGTCGTAGGCGAAGCCGAACCTAGGAGCAAGATTGTTGCAGTCGCAGTCGTAGGGGATGTCAGTCAGCCCCTGCACCTCTCGGGGCGCGGCGACCGGCTCGAAGCGGATTCCGACGTTCAGCGTTAGTGCCTTGGTGGCCTTCCAGCGGTCGCCGGCGTAGTACTGCATGGCCCAATTGCGAAATCCGCGATGGATGCTGCCGACGGCAACGCGGTATACGCTGGGCGTGCCGAGGCGGATGTTGGTGATCGCGTCGCGTCCGAAATCGTTGCGGAAGAAAAACAGCCCGCGGTGGCTCTCGGCCTCCGATCCGTTCACCTGCCTGCGGGTTTGCTCAGCCCCGAATGTCCAATTGTGATTGCCTGCGAGATGCTCGGCCTGGGCTGCGTAGGTGAAGCGGTTCAAGGCCCGGTCAATGGGGATGTTTGAGCTCGGGCCCAGAAATTCGACCACGAAACCGGTCAGCACCAGCGGCCCCACCGACGATTCTTCGGGAACCAGCAAGCTGCCGACACGTTCGAATGCTGCCGTCAGGCTGGTGGTCGTTGCCGGAGACCAGGTCCGGTTCCATGTTGCGGCAGCCACGTGGTTCTTGGTGGTGGTGTCGGGATTCTGGCCGCCGACGAGTTGGAAAGCGTCGACCCTCTGTCCTGTGAAACTGTAGTGCAGTGCCAAGTCGTCACTTTGCCCGATGTTCTGGCGCAGTCGCGCCGAGCCACGGTTGTTGTTGATGGCTTGGACATCGTTGGTGTTCAGGGCGCGCGGGTTGATGTCGGTTCGATTCGGCAATTCGTTGGGATAGGCGTCCAGTAGCCGCTGGACATATTCACGGCGCATCGGATCCGTGGCTAGAGGAGTGCGCTCATCCGGCGCTGGTACGAGCACGTTTCCGTTGACGTTGCCGCGGGAGCGTACTTGGCTGCCGTCGAGCATCAGGGCTGCGCCGTTCCAAGCCGGTAGCCCGACAGTAAAGCCGTACGAATTGTCGTGGGCGGGCCGGACGCCGCCCGCTTGGAAGAACGAACGCGCGCTCGTAACGCTGTTCTGGTGCGTCCAGCGCAGGTTGCCGTGCGCCCGTGCAACCGGCGCCAGCACTGCCTGCCGCAGCCGTTTCGGCGGCTGGCCGAATTCGGCGGCGAAGTAACGCTGATCGATGCGCACGTCGACCGGAACTATGGCGGTCGTGCCCATGCGGGTCGTCAGTTCGCGCAGGACGTTGTTATCGATCAAGGTGATCCGAACGTTCTCGTTGCGGCGCCCCTCGCCCCCACCGGAGTCCACTTCGCCCAGCAGGTTCAGTGCTGTGCGCCCGGCGGCATCCGGCACCTCTGTCGTGGAATCGGTTTCGGCCGCCGAGCCGTCCTCTTCTGCCGGCTGTTGCGCCGCAATGGCGGCTGTGAAGAGTAGGGCTGTTGCAAACGCTGTTAGCCAATTGCCCACTCGCAGAGACTCTCGCACACCGGATGCAAACCGAATCCCTCCGTGCCGGCGCATGGACTCCATTTGCACGCGGCGGCCGGGCACCGTCACTGGGGCTGCATCCGATCGATGGCGTCCTGATCGAACTGCAGGCCCAACCCGGGCTCTTCCGACAAGACGAGGCAGCCGTCTGCGGGGGATACTTGCGGCACCTCCTGAAACAGGGGGAAGGCCCAAGGCATGTGCTCGGTCACATCGCTATTGGGGGCAGCCGCGATGCAGTGGCCTAGAACTTCGGGGGCTAGGTGGCTCACCACCGGCTTGTTGAAGGCTTCGGCTGTGTGCGCTACTTTCATCCAGTGCGTGATGCCCCCGGCGCGGAGCAGGTCGACCATCACAATGTCTACGGACCGCTTTTCCAGCATGTCGCGAAACGGAACAATGCCGTAGTGGTATTCGCCCGTCGCGATGGGCAGGTATAGGTTGTCGGCGAGGTATGCGAGGCCGGCGTGGTCTTGATGCTGAATGGGATCTTCGAGCCAACTCACGCCGAGGAGATCCATCGCCTGGCCCGCTCCGAGCGCGTTATCCAAGGTCCAGCCTTGATTGATGTCGACCATAACCCTGATCTCCGGGCCGACCGCCGTCATCAGCGTTTCCATTCGCTCCAGATCGTCGTCTAAGTCAGGCTCGCCTCCCATACGGAACTTCATTGCTCGGAACCCTTTTTCGACTAGGGCCTCCGCCGCCTCGGCTAGCTGATCGCCGCTATAGTTGCGCCAGAGCGAACCGCTGGCATAGGTCGGGACGCGGTTGGAGTCTCCTCCTAGGATGCGGAACAATGGCTGTCCGGCGACCTTGCCCTTGATGTCCCACAGAGCAACATCGATCGCAGCGGCGGCAGATGTCACCATCCCGGCTGGTGCGCCATAGCCTCCCAGATGTAGCAGCTTGGAACTGATGGCCTCGACCGCCGAGGGGTCATATCCGACGGCCCAGCCCGCCAGAGCATCCACGGTGGCTTGGAGAGCCTTGAGCATCTTGACGTGCACGAACCCGCAATAGCCGATGCCCGTTAGGCCGTTGTCAGTTCTCAGTTCAACGGTTACGAAGTTCGCCATTTGGGCAGCGGTGGGCTCGGTGGCTGGATCGACGTTTGCCGATGGGCAGGCTACCTGTGTGCGGAAGGATGTGATCTTCATAGCGATGTGTCGATGTGTCGATGGACGCGGCAGTCAAATGGCATTGCATGCGGGGCCATCGATAGCTGAACCAGTATAGGCAGCCCTCGGACCGTGACCTAGCTCGCTCTCGCCCGTTTCCAGACCAGCCGTGTGCGATACGACGCGCCGCCTGGCTCGATAGGCGGCGTCTCGATCACGAGCGTCTTTCCTTCGAGGTGGAAGTGTCGGACTTGGTCGGTGCCGACCCAGTTCGGGTGCCAACTGCCCAAGACATGGTGCGTCACAGTGCCTGATTGCTCATCCACCAGATACTTGCCGTAGTAGCCAAGGTATCCCAAGAAGGCTTCCTTGGCTTGCTCTGCGGATGTCTTGCGTGCACCGGTTCGGAACTTGGCCACATCTCGCCGCATCAAGTGGCCCGTGACGTACCCGCCGGAGGTGTAGACAAGCAATCCCTCCGGATCCTCGCCGTAGGGGAGTTCAACTCGTCCGTCAGCCCGATGTATTTCGCAAACCACGAGGCGGTAGGTTCCTACCAAGGTCGCCGTCATGGGTCCCTGTGCGCTGCCTGTCGCAGCGGATTGGTCAAGGCCGGCCTGCTCCCGGAACAGCGACAGTAAAGGCCTCGATGCGGGCGCTGCGCAGTAGGAGGGCCTTGTCAGGTTGCGTGGTTTCCGCAGTGAGCGCGAACAGTGTCCGGCGGTCCGGGCCGCCGAGCATGCAGGCGATCGCCTTGCGTCCCACTTCGATCCGGCTAGCGATGCCGCCGCCTTCGCGGACGCGAACCAGCGCTCGTTCAGTTGGAGAGGCGACCCACACGCAGCCTTCCTCATCTAGGCAGATGCCGTCAGGAGCCATGCCGATGTCGGCCCACAACCGTCGATTGGAGAGGGAACCGTCGCCTTCTACATCGAACGCTGTCAGGCGGCGGCCATAGGATTCTCCGACGATCAGCGTGCGGCCGTCGTCGGAGATCACTGTCCCGTTTGGAAATCTGAGACGGTCGGCAACGACGCGAGCGGATCCGTCGGTCTCGACGGCGATCAGGCTTGCTGGCCGGAAGTCAGCGTGGGAGAAGTGGTCGAAGCCGAAGTGCCCGACGTAGGCGCGGCCCTGGCGATCTACGACCATGTCGTTGCATTCGTGCGGTGCCATTGCGCTCAAGTCCGCATGCTCGACAAACCCGCCAGACTCCATGCGCAACAGCTTGCGGTCCGTCATCGATACTGCCAGCATCCGGCCGTCGGGGAGCCAGCCGAGACCGGACGGCCGCTGCGGCACGCTTGCCACGGACTCCGTGTTCCCGTCCATGTCCACCGTCATGATCTCGCCGCCGTGCATGTCGGAAAACCATAGCTTTCCGGTTCGCCAGCGGGGGCCTTCCAAGAACGCGCCGCCGCTGAACAGCACCCGAGCCTGCATCGAGTTCACCTTATTGGATCATTCCCGCCGCCGATTCCCGGCGGGGCCCTGCCAAGTCAGGATCGGCTTGCGGGCCGCCCGGGTCTCGTCCACGCGGCTCGTACGGGTCGTGACCGGGGAACTGCGGACCAACTCCGGATCCCGCTCCGTTTCTTCGGCGATCGAGCGCATTGCAGCGATGAATTCGTCGAGCTCGGGCTTGCTCTCGGTTTCGGTCGGCTCGATCATCAGGGCTCCGCGCACGATCAGCGGGAAACTGACCGTATAGGGATGGAAGCCGTAGTCGATCAGCCGCTTGGCGATGTCCCCTGTCTTCACGCCCTGCTTGGCTTGGCGGCTATCGCTGAAGATGCATTCGTGCATCGACGGAGCGTCGTAGGGCAGGTCGTAGTGGCTGTCGAGCCCCTTGCGGATGTAGTTCGCATTTAGGACCGCATCCACCGTTGCGTTGCGCAGGCCGTCCCCGCCATGGGCGAGGATGTATGCCAGTGCGCGGACCAGCACCCCGAAGTTGCCATAAAAGGCCCGCACGCGTCCGATCGAAGCTGGCCGATCCCAGTCGAATTGCAAGCCGGATTCACCCGTCCGAATGCGCGGCAGCGGCAGGTGCGGCTCCAAGTGGCGCTTGACGGCAACCGGTCCCGCACCCGGCCCGCCTCCTCCGTGGGGCGTGGAGAAGGTCTTGTGCAAGTTTAGGTGCATTACGTCCACGCCAAAGTCGCCCGGCCGGGCCATGCCCACCAAGGCGTTCATGTTGGCACCGTCCATGTAAAGCTGGGAGCCTCGTTCGTGCAGCGCAGCCGCCACCTCCGCAATGTCCTGTTCGAAGATGCCTACCGTGTTTGGATTGGTGACCATCAGGGCTGCGACCGACTCGTCTACGGCGTCGCGCAGCGTTGCTAGATCGATCATGCCCCGGCGATTCGAGGCGATCTCCAAGACTTCGTAGCCAGCGATGCGAGCCGTGGCTGGATTCGTCCCGTGAGCCGAGTCAGGGATCAAGACCACTCGGCGCGCATCTCCCTGTGACTCGAGGTACGCCCGGATTACCAGCAGCCCCGTCAATTCCCCGTGGGCGCCTGCGGCAGGCTGAAGCGTCACCGCATCCATACCGCAGATCTCCGCCAGGTACGCTTCAAGAGTGCGCTGGATCTCCAGCATTCCTTGTGCCAGGGACTCGGGCTGGTAGGGGTGGGCATCGATGATGCCATCGATGCGCGCCACCGCCTCGTTGAGGCGGGGGTTGTACTTCATGGTGCAGGAGCCGAGGGGGTACATCCCGGAATCGATGGCATAGTTCCAACTCGAGAGCCGGGTGAAGTGGCGGATCACTTCGACCTCGCTGACTTCGGGAAATCCTGGGATCTCCTCGCGCACGTGTTCGGCACCCAGCACCTCGCTGGGATCGGCTGCGGGCACGTCTAAGCCTGGCAACTGGTACCCGATCTTGCCCGGCGAGGACCGCTCGAACAATAGCGGCTCGTCCAAGGTCTGGTGCTGGCGGATCCTACTCATCGGCACCACCCTTGAAGCAGTCGGCGTAGCCTTCGATCTGCTCGCGCTTGGCGGTCTCGGTCGCGCAAGCAAGCAGCGTGCCCGCCAGTTCGGGGTAGAAGCGGCCAAGATCCAATCCGCCGATGATCTTCCTCTGTAGGGCGCGGTCGTTGACCTCGTTGGCCGAGCACGCGGTCGGGCGCACCGCGAATTCATTGAAGAACGGTCCTGAGAACGCAAGCTCAGCTCCCGCCGAGCACAGCGCGTCGGCTAGGAAGTGCGCTTTGGAGAGGTTCTGCTCAGCCAGCTCGCGCAGGCCGCGCTTGCCCATCAGCGCCATGTAGACGGTTGCCATCAGCGCGACCAAGGCTTGATTGGTGCAGATGTTCGAGGTCGCCTTGGCCCGGCGGATGTGCTGTTCGCGAGTGGACAGGGTCAGGCAGAATGCGCGCCTGCCGTCGGAATCGAGAGTCTCGCCGACCAAGCGCCCGGGCATTTGGCGCAGGTGCTTGGCCTTCGTCGCGAGGATTCCCACGTACGGTCCTCCGAAGCTGGGCGGGTGGGCAAACGATTGGAGTTCACCCGCGACGATGTCAGCCTCGGTGGGCGGCTCGAGCAATCCTAGGGAAGCTGCCTCCGAGAAGACCACCACAAGCAGCGCCCCGTGCTTGTGCGCAAGTTCGGCCGCTTCGCGGACGGGTTCGACGATTCCGAAGAAGTTGGGCGCTTGCACCAAGACCGCTGCCACCTCCGAGGAGAGCTTGGCTTCGAGATCGGCCAAGTCTAACTGGCCAGTCCGCGGGTCATACGCGACGGTGTCCGAAGGCAGGCTTTGGTGACGGTAGTAGGTGTCCAACACCTGGCGGTACTCCGGATGGAGCGAGTGCGCCACCAGCAGGCGGTCGCGCCGTGTGATGCGTGCGGCCATCATCCCGGCTTCGGGGACCGCCGTGGAGCCGTCGTACATCGAGGCATTGGCCACGTCCATTCCAGTCAGTTGGGCCACCATCGTTTGGAATTCGAAGATCGTGGTCAGAACACCTTGGGAAATCTCGGCTTGGTAAGGCGTGTAGGCGGTCAAGAATTCGCCCCGCGTAGCGACCGAGTCGATCACGACTGGGCGGTAGTGGTGGTAGGCGCCAGCGCCAAGGAAGCATGCGTAGCCACGGGCGGCGTCTTGCGCCCGAGACTCGAAGTAGTCCCGGATTTCGTACTCGGACTGCCCCGGCGGAATCGCCAGCGGGTCGCGCTGGCGCAAGTGTGGGGGGATAGTAGCGAAAAGGTCGTTCGTGGAATCCAGCCCCAGCGCGGCAAGCATTGCCTCACGCTCGGCGGGGGACTTGGGCAGGTAGCGCACGAAGTGAATCCTGGCTTACCCGTCGATCTCGGCGGCGACGTATTCGGCGTATTGCTCTGCGCTCAACAACTGCGGGAGTTCATTGATGTCGGCAACGGTCAGGCGCACCAGCCAGCCCTCGCCGTGGGGGTCCTCGTTGATCGTTTCGGGAGCGTCGATCAACGCCTCGTTGACTTCGGTGACGTCGCCGCTGATAGGCGCGTAGATGTCGGAAACGGCTTTGACGGATTCGACCGCGCCGAACGGGCCGCCCGCCTGCAACTTCGCGCCGACAGAAGGCAGTTCGACGAAGACGACGTCGCCGAGCTGGTCTTGTGCGTGATGCGTGATGCCAATGGTGGCCGTGTTGCCGCTGATCTGCACCCACTCGTGCTCTCGGGTGTAGCGATACTCAGCCGGATATTCCATGGAGTTCATTTCCTCTTGCGCTTGTAGAACGGCGTGCGGACGGTGCGTGCGCTGACGGCGCGGCCCCGTATCTCGATCTCTATCTCGCGACCGGGTCGCGCATGCTCCGCAGGCACCATGCAAAGGCCGACATTCTTGCCCAGCGAAGGCGCGGGAGAAGCGCTCGTAACGTGGCCTACTTCGGCCCCGTCGATCAGCACCCCATAGCCGTCGCGGGCGATTCCGCGGCCGGTCATTTCGAAGCCGACGAGTCTGCGCTTTACGCCCTGTTGCTTTTGGCTTGCGAGCACCTCACGCCCGCAGAACGCTGCCTTGTCCAACTTGACGATCCAGCCCAAGCCCGCCTCGTACGGCGTCGTCGTGGCGTCAAGCTCGTGCCCGTAGAGAGACATGGCAGCTTCGAGTCGGAGGGTGTTCCGCGCTCCGAGCCCGCAAGGCCGGATCGAGTGTTCCGCGCCAGAATCCAAGATCGCTTGCCACACGCCGACAGCGTCGCCCGGAGCTACGTAGACCTCGAATCCGTCCTCGCCGGTGTATCCGGTACGGGCAACCAAGGCAGGCACGCCGGCGAACTCGCCCGGCTCAAACCAGTAGTATCGCACTCCGGCTAGGTCGAGCCCGGTCAGCTTGGAGGCAGTAGCTAGGGCACTGGGGCCCTGGATCGCTAGTTGGGCGTAGTCGCCGCTAGCGAACGTTACCTCTGCGTCGAACGAGTTGTGGTTGCGGATCCAAGCGAAGTCCCCATCCTGGTTGGCCGCGTTGACGCATAGGAAGTAGTGGTCGCTGGCGATCCGGTGGACCAGCAGGTCGTCAACGAAGCCGCCTTGGGGATTGAGCAGGCCGGAGTATTGCGCCTGTCCGTCTTGGAGGTCTGCTGCGCGATTAGAACACAGCGAGTCGATCAGGTCAACGCTCTGGGGGCCGCGGATTACGATCTCGCCCATGTGGCTGACATCGAACAGCCCGACGCCAGAGCGCACGGCGTTGTGCTCGGCGACGATCCCGTCGTACTCCACCGGCATGTGCCAACCGCCGAAGTCGACCATGCGGGCCTGGGCGTCGCAGTGGGCGCCGTGCAGTGGTGTCCGCTTCAGCGCGGATTGGCTTGCGGTTGTCACAATGTGGCTCACCCGACGATCTGGCACGCGGGTACGGAGATAGAAGCGTAAGGTATCAGCCGTGCCGAGAGCTGTCAAATTTGGTCAAACTTGGTGACGTCTTGGGCTGTCTTTAGAGTACGCGGCCGGGACGAAGTCCTGACCAGGCGCCTAGCCCAGAGTCGGTCTTGCTGCTTGAATTTGGGTGGCAACTAGCGCAGACTGTTGACAGGTGCCGACTTGGCGCTGCGAATGCAACGCTTATTATGCATGACGTTCTGGGCCGCGACGAGCGTCGCGCCGCTGCTCGCCAGCGACTACCAAACCAGTATCCGCCCGGTCTTGGCCGAGTACTGCGGCACGTGCCACTCGGCCGGCGCCGACAACCGGATTCGCTTCTTGGAGGCGAGTTCGGCAGATTCCGTAGCAGCAGAGCCAGGCCTGTGGCTCAATGTTGCGATGCAGTTGCGCAACCGGACGATGCCCCCGAGCGGACCGCAGCCGTCCGAACGGGATCGGATGCGCATCGCTGACTGGATTGATAGCACGTTACGGGCGGGAGCATGCGACCTGGGAGTTTATGCCGGTCCTGTGACCGTGCGTCGGCTCAACCGGGCGGAGTACCAGAACACGGTCCGGGATCTGTTCGGACAGCCCATTGACGTTGCGGAGCTCTTTCCGGTCGATGGCTCGGGCGGAGAGGGGTTCGACAACAATGGCGAGACGCTATTCCTGTCACCACTGCTCGCCGAACGCTATCTGGAAGTGGCAGACCTGGTCCTCGACCAGGTGGTGATATCCCCGGCGCTGACACGGTCGTTTGTTGCGAATGACCTTCTGCCTGGCCGGGAGGTAGACGAGCACAACTCGGTTGCGATGGCGCAAGGGGACTCGGTGAGCCGTAGGCTCTCGTTCTACCAAGATGCCCAATACGAGATAAAGGTATGGATTAGGTCTCCTGCCCCGGATGAGAATCCAGTGATCGACGTCTCAGTGGACGGTCGCACCGCCGGCAAGCTGCGCTTCACCTGGACGCCGGCCGAGGCTAACAGCCGCAGTGCCTCGATCGCGATCACCCGCGGCGACCACACGGTCGCGCTTACGTTGGCCGACCAGAGCCCGACGTTGAGGCTGGTCACCTTGGACGTCGCTCACAAGCGCGGGAATCCACCGCCTGCCAAGCTTGCAGCGCACTTGCGGCTGTTTGGCAGCGAGCCGGGCGAACCGGTCATCGCGCCACGTGCCGAGGCTGCCCGGCTGCTGCGGCGATTCATGACAGGAGCGTTCCGCCGACCTCTCGAGCCTGAGGAAGAGGAACCGTATCTCGGCTTGTTCGATCGCTCCGCCGCGCGAGGAGATCCGTTTGAGGAATCGGTCCGGCTAGCTCTCAAAGCGGTTCTCGTGTCGCCTGACTTCCTCTACCGGGTCGAAGAAGCAGCTACGCGGCCTGGCAACAAACCGCTGTCGGATCACGAGTTGGCCACTCGTTTGTCGTACTTTCTTTGGGGCACTACGCCGGACTCGGAATTGATGCACTTGGCGAGTGCGGGCCGCCTGCAGGAGAATGAAATTCTGGCCGCACAGGTTGACCGCCTCATCGATCACCCCCGGTCCCGCTTCTTCGCGCGCACGTTCATCGGTCAGTGGCTGGGCACGAAGGACGTCGGGGGGCGCGTCGCGCCGACGCTGAACGAGATCCAACATTTCTACACGCCGCGGATCGCGGCCGATATGCGCGAAGAGCCCGTATTGATTTTCCAGAGGATGCTTGCCGAAGATCGGAGCTTGCTCGAATTCGTCTCCGGCGATTACACCTATCTGACGGAACGCTTGGCGCAGTTCTACGGTATCTCAGACGCCGTGCAGGGCAACGATTTCCAACTAGTCAGCGGGCTCGGCGGCCAGCGGGGCGGGCTCTTGGGACTTGGGGCCGTGCAGGCGATGAATGCCGGCTATAAGCGGACCAGCCCTGTTCTGCGGGGGGTGTGGGTGCTGGAAACGCTGCTTGGTACGAAGACTCCAACGCCGCCGCCGGAAATTCCGGCCCTGGAAGACGAGAAAGCCAAGGCTGATGGCAGGACCATGCGCGAGCTCTTAAACGGGCATCGTGCCAACCCGTCGTGCGCGACCTGTCACGACTTGATCGATCCAATCGGATTCGGCCTAGAAAACTACGACTGGCTAGGCCGCTGGCGGGACGTTGACGAAAGCGGCCAGCCAGTTGACGCCTCTGGCACGCTGCCTTCGGGCGAATCATTCGACGGCCCGTCCGAATTGCGAGGGGTGTTGCTGGCCAAGCAGGATCAGCTGCTCAGACAGATCGCTCGCAAAGTCCTCGGCTACGCGCTGGGACGAAGCTTGCTTGACCGCGACGAGTGTGCTGTCGAAACCATCCTCCGCGAAGTGGAGGACTCCAACTACGGCGCGCGGTCGCTCATTCGGGCGATCGTACTGAGCGTTCCGTTTCGTTTTACGCAGGGCACACAAGACGATTTGTTGGCCGCGCGTGATAGTATTGGGGCGCAAGCGAGGTAGATCCGTGCGACAGGCAATATCACGCCGGGCGATTCTCCGAGGCGCGGGCGTCAGTCTGGCCCTGCCGTGGCTCGAAGCCTTGGCGCCTGCTGTGGCAGTTGGGCCGAGGAAGTTGGCCGAGCCCCCCCTGCGCCTCGCATTCCTGTTCATGCCCTGCGGCGTGAATCCGGACAAGTGGTTCCCGGCGGGGACGGGGGAAGAGTACGAGATCGCGGAGCACCTCGAACCTCTGGCACCTCTCAAGAGCGAGATTCTCTTGCTTGAGAACCTCTGGAACTCCAATGCGGTGGGTCGCAACGGACACTGGGCGAAGGTGCCTGCTTGGCTATCCGGCGGATATGTTGAGCGTTCAACAGGCAGGGACATCAATACCGGGGGCACATCTGTCGATCAGGTCATCGCCGATCGCATTGGAACGCGAACGCCGCTCCCGGCTGTTCACTTTGGAGTCGACGCGCCTCGGACTGGCGTGGACAACATCGGCGGCGGATTCGCGCGGATCGTTGGCTCTTACATTTCTTGGCGAGATCCGCACACGCCCGCGGCTAAGGAAATCGTCCCGGCCCTAGCGTTCGACAGACTGTTCCGCAATGGCGCTCCCGGGGCTGCCGGGGTATCCAGCTCGCGCCAGCGCGACGAAGCCAGCATCTTGGATGTGGTGCTCGACGAGGCCGCCGCTGTGCGTAGGCTCGGCAGTCGCCGCGACCAGCACAAGCTTGACGAGTACATGGAATCGGTTCGCTCGGTGGAGGCTCGCATCCAAGCGTCCATGAAGCCCCAGCCACGCTGGGTTAACGAAGGCGATATAGGGGTCGTGCGGCCAGACTCAGGCATTCCTGCCAGCCACGAGGAACACGTGCGGCTGATGCTAGACATTCTGCTATTGGCTTTCTGGACTGACACCACGCGGGTCGCGACATTCATGTATGGAGACGCCCAGACTGCTCGGGACTTCTCGTTCTTGGAAGGTGTCAACAGTAACTTCCACCAAATCTCGCACCATCGCAACGAGCTCGAGCGACTCTCACAGTACGAGGCCATCATCAACTGGCATGTACGCCAGACCGCCTACTTCCTAACCCGCATGAGCAACCTAGACGAAGGGGGCTCGTCTCTGCTGGACAATTCGATGGTGATGTTTGGATCATCGCTGCGCGATGGCAATACGCACGATCCTTCGAACCTTCCCCTGATCTTGGCCGGGCGAGGCAAGGGTTCGCTACGCCCAGGGCGACGGCTGGCCGCTGCACCAGATACACCATTGTGCAACCTCTACTTGGCCCTGATGCAGCGGATGGGCTTGCATGAGGCCAGTTCGTTCGGAGACAGCACGGAACCGCTGGCGGGTCTGGCGTGACCGAACTGATCTCTGAACGGGTGGCGTGGATCTTGGCCGCGAGTTGCTCCAGCCACTCGGCGGCGGTGCCGTGCGCCGGGTTGCCATCCAGGCCGGCCCTTGGTATTGCCGGTGGCTGAGAAATCCACGCATGGCTGCTGAGAATGTCCGTTGGCGCTTGCTGTGCCAGCGCGAGGTGCTCGCTCGAACGACTCTTCCTGAGAATCGCAACTCAGCGACCGCCTCCGGATGCCAGCGCCAGACCATCGTTGCAGAGGTCGCAACTCGGCATGTCTCGCTGCGGAGGTTACGGTATAAGCTGAGCTGTGGCCCAGCGTCGCCTGCCGATCGGGATCCAGAGCTTTCGCAAGATTCGCGAGAGCAACTCCTACTACGTCGATAAGACTGGATACGCCCTGCGTCTAGTGGAGGAGGGCAGCCACTACTTTCTGTCGCGCCCGCGCCGCTTTGGCAAGAGCCTGTTCCTCGATACGCTGAAGGAACTGTTTGAAGGCAGCAGGGAACTGTTTGAGGGGCTGCGGGCACACGAGGGTTGGGATTGGTCTGTAAGCTATCCAGTCATCAAGCTGAGCTTTGGGAAAGGCAACTTCAACCAGCCGGGCTACCTGCACGCCAACCTAATGGCGCAGTTGGACGCCATTGAGGAATCTGCCAACTTGGGGTCACGCTATGACACGGCACCCGAGCGATTCGCCCGCCTCATCGAATCGCTTCACCTCCAAACTAAGCAGCGGGCGGTGGTGTTGGTGGACGAGTACGACAAGCCAATCTTGGACGCACTGGAGCAACCGGATACTGCACGAGAGAACAGGGAGTACTTGCGGGGCCTCTACACGGTGGTCAAGGATTGCGATTCTCACGTTCACTTCTGTTTTCTCACCGGAGTAAGCAGATTTTCGCAGGTCAGCCTGTTCTCGGGCCTCAACAACCTGCTCGACATCACGCTGGATCCGACCTACTCAGCGCTGTGCGGCTACACGGAGGATGATTTGGACGCAGTCTTCGGTCCTGAGTTGCACGGGCTCGATCGCGAGCGTATCCGCGAGTGGTACAACGGCTACAGCTGGGGAGGGCCGGACAGAGTATACAACCCATTCGACGTGCTGCTCTTGTTCCGCAGGCGCGAGTTCAAGGCTTGGTGGTTCGAGACCGGCCCGCCCACGTTCTTGGTCGAGACGCTAGTTGGGCGTGGCATTCTTCCCTCAGAACTGGATGGCAAACTCGCAAGCGAAGAAGTGCTCAGCACCTTCGACGTCGGTGAGATCGCCCCTGAGGCGCTGCTATTTCAAACCGGCTATCTCACTCTGGTCGGCGAGCAGTGGATCGATGGCATGCAGTACCGTCGGTTAGGCTATCCGAACCGTGAAGTGCGCCAGAGCCTCAATTTGCGCTTGCGAAACTACCTGAGCGGAAATGATCCCGGTCGGGAAGTGCACAGCCGCAGTTTGGGTGGCCTGCTGCGCACTGGTGATTTTGCGGGATTCAAGCGACTGCTTCGGGCGATTTTCGCAGGTATCCCGTACGAATGGCATACCCGCAATGAGATCGCGCACTACGAGGGGTACTACGCGGAGCGTGCTCTATTCGTATCTTGCCGGCCTGGGGCTGGAGGTCAGAGTGGAGGAGAGCAGCGGTGCGGGGCGGCTGGACATGGCGGTGCAGTCGGGCGGCAAGGTGTACTTGTTCGAATTCAAGGTGCTGGAACGGGCTGGATCCGGCGCGGCCATGGCTCAGTTGAAGGAGCGGGGTTATGCCGACAAGTACCGCCACCTAGACGAGCCGGTGTATTTGGTGGCAGTAGAATTTAGCGAAAAGGTGCGCAACGTGGTTTGCGTAGAGGCCGAGCTTGCCTGAACAGGGGAAAAGAACCGATGTGCCTAGGCTGGAGGTGGTTGGAACCCGCTCGGGGACAAGTGCGCTGCAATCAACGAATCAATAGAGCTCAACGCTGGAGTCAGTGATAAGTGCAGGCGCTTTACTGGGGCTATGTCGCCCAGCGATGCTACGCCCGCCAATACCATCAGAGCCACCCTGAAGTAGGGTGCTGACGGGGGCGCCCGGGCCGCAGTCTCGACCCAAAGCATGGTCGAACCGGAGTGCGGGCTGGTCGGCGTACGGAAACGTGAGTTGGACCGCCAAGGAGCCACGGACTCGAACCCGTTAGATCGCAACCACCGAGACACTGCGCTGCGGAGCCACATCCGGGTTTGGGCTCAAGATCTCGACCAGCACTCTGACCCACAAGCGCGCCCAAACCTAACGGTCAGCAGCGGAATCCTGAAGCTGTAGCTCCTTACGCACCAAATCGAGGTGTAAGTGGCCGATCACCATGCTAAGATCATCTAAACCCTGAACACTCAAGCATTTAAGTTTCAAATTCGAAGAGCACGCCGAGGACGGGCCAGACTTGCTCCAACCGTGGCGAGCCCCCATTAGGCGGGTGTAGGACCACAGGACGGTAAACTCCGCCACTGTCCAAGCTCTCAAGCACCACCCTATCGTCTACCGTGCGCAGCCGCTTGAAGTAGTAGCTGCCGCCCGAGTCACGCGCGATGACTGGAGCCCCGTCATAGGATCTTAAGGCCCCATTATCCAGGCTGATCTGCTCTGCGACTATCAAGTGTTGGCCATCGAGCGCGTAAGGTTCGGCGCTCTTGCCGTCGACTGCAACCAGCCCGAGTGAACGCCGTGCGAATTGTCTGATCGCATCTTCCCCTCCACAGTCGACTACCTCTTTTCCGACAGATGTAGGTTGAACATCACGTTCGTACAGAACACCCACGATCTTGCGCAGTTCAAACGAAGACCGGTGAGCTATCACCGGAGCCTCGATATGGCGGGGATTAATGGACTGGGATGTCAATACCGCAACATCCGCGTGATTGTCCGCAATCTCGAATCGCCGCGCAAGAAGTTTGTCTTCGCTGATGGCCACAACCAGCGACCTTGGAGTAGGGTCCTTGTGGTTGTGGACCAAGACGATTTCGCCGGGACGAGCAACGGGCTCTAGGGTATCGGCGGCTAGCCGGTATGCGGAATGGTTCCCCAACACTACGGATTCTGATCCGTTCTTGTCGAAGTGGTCCATTTGAAGCATGCCGTCTGCCACGCGTCCATCCGTGAGTGCAGAGGCACGACCATAGACCTCTAGCGGTATCTCCCTAACCTTGTCGATCTTCCCGTCGGGGAGGGGGGCGACAGCGGGGCCACCATAGAGTGCGCTTAGCCCGCGGTGGACAAGCCTGTGTTCCCTCGTCGTGCGAAACGCTCTCTGGAGTGCTGGACCGAGAGTTCCGCGCCAGAATTCCTCGACCCTCTTGGCCTCCCCCCAGCCAAAGTTGCGCATTGTAGTGTGGTGAGCTCCGTTGAGGTACTGCACTTCGGCCCGGCCCGCGTCGAGCGCACCTACAAGCCTCCGGAATGCAGGCTGATCCCAAGGTGCTTGCCCCTTTCTGTCATCTAGTCTGTTTCGCAGTTTGCCGAGGGATAGCCTATCTATGTCCTCATCCTGCCCACGTAACAGCTGTTTCAGCATGCCCTCGACAAACACGCGCACGCTTGCGATGTATTGCCGCCAAGCTTCCTGCGTTCGATCACTGACGGCGCTTTCCCACAACCTCTCAAGCCTACAACCCTCTAAGACTTGAGCATGGTTGATATTCGTGGAAGGTGCGGCAATGACTGCTTCCCGGCCACTCACTCCGTCGACTTTGATCATGTCTAGGAAGCCTTCGTCGTGAGTCGTCAGGATCAGCTGGACCTTCCGAGGTGGTTCTTGGAGCGTCTTAACGTAATCCGCCCACATCGCTCGATGATGGACGTCAAACGTCATCTGCGGGTCATCAACGACGAGCATGGGCAGCCGGTCACTCCCCAAGTTCTCGACAGCTTCCTCACGCAGGGCGAAGAGGAATGCCCACAAGAACGCTCGGACCCAAGACGTGTTCGCAATCTGGGTGGCATCGATGCGCACATCTCCGGGAAGCGCACCGAGTACAGCAAGGCCCTCGCGACGTTCGAGACGGGCGTTCTGGAAGTGCAAGTTTCCCTCCAAATGGAGTTCGCCCATGATTGCCTTGATCCTATTCGAGAGACCTTCGATAGCTTCTCTGGCAAGGGACTCACAGAGTCCCCGCAACTTCTTTAGCTCTGCGAGGCTTTCTGCGATTTCTTTGCGCCGATCAACTTCTTGCTGGATCTTGTCTGCATTCTTGCCCTCACGCCATGCAAGTCGCATTGCCTTCACGGCATCGTGAAAGGGACGGGCCTTCGCTAGCGCCTCCTGCAACCTCAGTAGGTGAGCCGATAGCGACTCTTGGTCAGGCTCGCGACTGCGATCAGCGTCTTCTCCGTCTGACTCAACCGGTTGATTGCCATTCAGGCCTACAAGGCTCTCCCACCAGTCCCTCCATTCTTGGGAGTTAGCTTGGAACCATCGAGCCAAGACGAGTAGTCGCTCACAATCCTCGATGCGCTTATTGACTTTCGTGGGGATCCGTTCAACGTGTCCCGTAGATTCGTGACTAGGCGGAGCCTCAATAGCCGGAACGGCGGACAGGGCGGTTTCGACAATCGCGCGGAATCGTTTAAGGCAACTCGAATAGTCCCGGCCGAGTATGAATTGGTCGCGCAAGTCCTGAACAAGCCGACTCCGGGGACATATCAACTTTAGGGTCTTGGGTGCTAAGGCCTTAACCTCAACAGGTGTCGCCTGATCTAACGCGGACTGGATCGCATTCATGCTGTCGTCGAAGTTTCGGCTTGCGTCATCATCCGCCACCCGCAGCATCTCGAGCTCCTGGGCAAGAGATTCCTTGCCCACGAGAGTCTGATCGCAGAGCGGGCAGTTCTCGACTGGACCGCCTATGTGGTCTTCATGCCACTTTGCCCCAACCGCCTTTAGTTGGTACTTCGAGTCCTTTGTTTGGGCAGCGAAAGCCTCAAGAGCCTTCTTGATGTCTTTCCGTGCGACATCAATCGCCTTCCTGAGGCGGTCAGTTGCGGATGGGTCGAACGAATCACCGATCGAACACAGATCCCTCCAAGTCGGCAGCCCGTCCAGTCCAGCTTCCAATGCTTCTTGTGCTCTATTGATTGCTGACGTGACTGTTCTGTTGCCCTGAGGGTCTGATGGGTCTAGGTCGTCGACAAGGTCTTCAGAGATCACTTGTGCTATTTCTTGGTCACGATCCTTCAAGCCCTTGGCGAATAGGGCTAGCCGCCCGCGATCGTCTCGGGTGTCAGCTGGGACAAATGCTTCCACCTCTTCTTCAATCGGGGCAAGAGCGGTTCGAGCAGCTGCAACGGCTTGATCAAACCTCTGCTTAGAATTCGAGAGTTCCGTCTTCTTGTAAGTGCGATACTCTCGACTCTGGTGACAAATGCCTTCGACCAACTTGCCAATTGCAACCAGGTCATCAAATCCTGTCAGTTGTTGCACTGCAGCGGTAAGGAGACGCTCGTCGCCCTTCAGGCGCAGTTGACCGAGTCGTGACGGCATCAGCAGCCCTGTCTCGATCAGAATCGGTGGGATGTCTATGCTTGGATCCCGATATTCCGAGATCCCTTTCGCATCCAAGGTTCTGCTCGCCTTGGCGCGTGCTCCCGACGGTGCTTCGAAGGTTAGTTCCACACAGACCCGTGGTGGAGATTTAATCCCTGCGAGCGAGTCTGGATACGATGCTATGGGCGGCCAAGTGCCAATCTTGGTGTTCTTGTTCGAGTACACCGGTTGAGGCTCATGCGGCATCGAGCTAGCTTGGTCTCGAGGCCGCTCGCCTGTGAGCCCCCAAATGATGGCTGCGACCAGAGAAGACTTGCCACTACCATTTGGTCCTTCGAGAATGAAGCTCTCGCTGTCGAGGTCGAAGTGGAATGGATCGCCTTGCCACGTGTTCAGCCCTCCAAAGCCCTCGGTCTTGATTGAGCATAGGCGCCAGGGCACCGATACCGAGGGGTCTGCCGTTGACGCTGCCGTAGTGGGCTGATCCGGAGCACTGCTAGCCCGGAACGCAGCTGCAAGGCCATTGACGAACTCCTGAGGCAGGTTGGTTGGTTCCCTTACGTGGCTAGCAAGCAGAAATTCGAATAAGCGCCGCTGGCTGGAGTCCGACAGTTCCAAGTATCGGGGATGGCCACTTGCGTCTCGCCAGGTTACCTTTTCGCCGCGAAGTAGCTTCCGTTGGAGTTCCAGTCTTGTGAGGCGCTGCACAGATACCCCCATGACTTCAATCTAAACCCTCGTACTGGCTCCTGTGTTTCGGGGTGCTACGACGTGCGACACAGGCAACAATCGGACACGAAGAGGACCTCCATGCAACCTCTTCAAGCGGGTGTGGTAGGGTTCGGAACATGCCTCAGGAAATACCGGAAACGTGTTGACTGGTGGCGCTTCTAACGTCGACCACGACGGGGCGCAATGGGCGGGCCCCCGGCCCGACGGGCGGGCTTTGCGGTGCGAATGCCCGAGGCGTGCCACACGCGCTTCCCGCTTGGGATCAGAGCGGCCGCAGTTGGTGGCTAGAATACGAAGCTAATGCCAGACTCCCGGCCGAACATCATTTTCATCATCACTGACCAGCAGCGCTTTGACACGATTCGCGAACTGGGCTTCGAACACATGGACACTCCGCATCTCGACCGGCTCGTGCGCGAGGGGGTGACCTTCACCAACTGCTTCATACCTGCGGCATCTTGTGCGCCGTGTCGCGCTAGCCTCTTCACGGGCCAGTACCCGCACTCCCATGGTGTCTTGCGCAACGGTGATCGCTGGCGGCACAGTTGGGTCGAAAACCTGAAACGTTCCGGCTACAACACGATCAACATCGGCAAGATGCACAGCTTTCCATACAACGAACTGTTCGGATTCCGGCAGCGCTACACGGTGGAGAACAAGGACAGGTACTTAGAGGGCCGCTACTTCTTCGACGAATGGGACAAGGCCCTGAAAGCTCGCGGGCTGAAGAAGCCGGGCCGTCTCTCCTATCGCAGCATGCCCGACTATCGCGAGCGGCTCGGGGCCTTCGAATGGCCGATAGACGAAGACATGCATTCGGACACATTCGTGGGCAACACCGCGACTTGGTGGTTGGAAAACTATCCCAAGACAGAACCCTTGTTCTTGGAGATCGGGTTCCCGGGGCCACACCCCCCGTATGACCCGCCTACCCGCTATTCCGATCCATACATGGACAAGGAACTGCCGTTGTTGGAGGTCACCCAAGAAGAACTCGACAACCAGCCCGAGGCATATCGCGGAATGATCCAGCACAACTGCGAAGTGGATCACGATTCGGTCGTCCATCAATGGCATCCGTCTCGTGAAGCGCGGCACCGCCAACGCGCCTACTATTGCGGCAATGTAACCTTGATCGACGAGCAGGTCGGCAGGATCATGGAAACACTCGAGACCTCGGGATATCTTGACAACTCAATCGTCATCTTCACGTCTGACCACGGCGACTGCCTGACCGATCACGGGCACAGCCAAAAATGGACGATGTACGACACCATCACGAAGATGCCCCTCATCGTGTGGTCACCGAAACGTTACGCCGGGGGCCGAAAACTGGACGCGCTGTGTTCACTGCTGGACGTTGGGCCAACGATTCTCGAGATGGCAGGCCTAGAGCCGCCGCGCAAGATGGAGGCTGAATCGCTGCTTGGCGCGCTCAGGGGCGAGCCTTGGGCGGGCCGGGATCAGGTCTTCTGTGAGTCAGCTCGGGACGTGAACTTCACCACCAACGACTTCCAAACCATGATTCGAACGCGAGATTGGAAGTTGGTTCACTTTTTGGACGCAGAGGACGGCCAATTGTTCGATCTTGCCAATGATCCCGAGGAGGTCTGCAACCTGTGGAACGAACCCGGCAGCCAAACCAAGAAGCGGGAACTGCTCGATGCTCTGCTGACATGGCGTATTCGCAGCCAGTATGACCATGCGGGCTGGGAGCTCGAGTACCTGGACGCTGTGCGTTGACGTACAAAGATTCTCGGGCGAGGTCAGCTGTGCTTGCAGAGGGCTTGCCGACTGCATAATGCAGTCGCAACCACGAGCGATTATCGCGGAGTTGGAATGAATGGGTCGGTGATCTGGATGGTGCGTCGACAGGACGTATCCTCGTTGCAAGCCCATCACCCGGGTTGCCGAGCCGGAATTCGCAATGGAAAGGCGTCAGGCTTGTTCGTGGATCATGTCGCTTCCGACCATGTTTCCACTGACATGGTTGCGCCTGGCAGTTGGGCAGACGTTCCATTACGTTCCGGCGTGGCCGACATCTACCCACGGTTGCGAGTTCCGTTCCAAACGACTATACTCTCCGTAGTCATCGCGATTGCTCCGGCTTCGTCCGCCCTTGCACTTCGGAGCAGCGTTGGCCGCCGAGATCGGGTTTGCCGCCTGTCTTGCCTGCTATTCGCCAGTACTCAGATTCTGAGGCAGCATACGCCCTAGTTGTCTGCGTGGGAGACTCGCGGTGGGAAGCCGCCACTTATGCGCGAGGTTTCTTGGCCGTGCGGGAGGGCAAGACCGACCAAGAGGTCGCTCGCGAGATGTACGAGCGAGGCCCGCATACGCTGAAACGTTTTACTGCGCTCGTCCCCGATCTACGCAAGCGTGGCTTTCTCCATCTCCTTGAGAAGCGGTCTGTCGCGGGCTCGGCGGAGAACCCGATAACAAAACTCTTTCCGGCCACCATCACTGAACAACGGTTTCTCGATTCACTCGATTCGCTCTGTTCAGAGGTATCTGGACTTGCGTACACCGACGAGCGCGAGTCTGGGCACAGCTTGGTGGATTTCATGCTCCGTCACGACGATAACGCCGTTCCAGTGAATGTGAAAAATGCCGGTACGCGATTCGAGCGGGCTGAACAACTTGTTGGGCTTGCCCAGTCAGACTGCATTCCGATTCCCGCCTATAAGGCTTATGGTGCTCTCGATTCCGCGCCCAATCTCATCTATGCGATTTCCGTAGACTATAACTTGATCGGAAATCTCAACAATGTTCTACCAACTCTGCTAAGCCACGAAGAATCGATTGTTTGGGATCTGCTGCTCAACCACGCTGGGCCCAGAATCCGGACTGCCGAAGATGACTTCGTCTTCGGCACGACTCGCAAGTACTGGAGCACGCTTCGTGAAGTCGCGGACCAGAGCCCGTATCACGTGATCTCGGCTCGGAAAGCTATACGCATTCTTCAGGTCAAGCCAAAGAGAACCCCGGGGATAGGCATCCGAGCTTGGGGCACAGGAGCCTCGGCAGAGGTCAACGTACACGTTTCGATCAAGGATGAAACCACCCCATGGACCGCGGTCGAGGAGCGCATCTTGCGAGGTGGGCTCAGAGACATCGTAAGCGCGGTCAATCGGAAGCGAAGGGAATGGATCCACGACCCCGAGATCTAAGGGAAAGTGATGATGCCACCGACAGTTATCAGCCTGTTCTCAGGTGCCGGAGGTCTCGATTTTGGATTCGCAGCGGCTGGTTTCTCGATTCGGGTTGCCCACGACCTCGATTCCACGGCTTGCGCGACACTTCGTGCAAACTGCGGTGCATCTGTGCTTTGCGGGGATATCCACAACACACCCACGGGCGAACTGCTGCAAGCAGCAGGCCTGAGCAAAGGGGATGTCTCTGTAGTGGTTGGGGGCCCTCCCTGCCAACCGTTTTCGAAGTCGGGCTACTGGAATGGGGGCGATACCCGGAGACTTGACGATCCGCGAGCCCGTACACTCGAAGCCTTCATGCGGTGCGTCCGCGAAGCCCTGCCTAACGTGTTCTTGCTGGAAAATGTCCACGGAATCGCCTACTCGGGAAAGGAGGAGGGGTTTCAGCTGCTGTATCGGCTCACCCAGGCAATCAATAATCACGAGGGAACCAACTACACGCTGTCCTGGCGAGTCCTCAACGCCGCCGATTATGGTGTTCCGCAGTTTCGCCAGAGGTTCTTCCTCGTAGCGCATAGGGATGGCAAACGCTTCCAGTTCCCCCGGCCCAGCCACGCTGAGGCTAGCGATGATCAACAGCCTGATCTCTTCTCCTTTGCGGGTCTTCCCGGCTACGCCACTGCGTGGGACGCGATCGGCGGAGTTCGGCCAAGACCGGATGAAGACTTGGCGATTCGGGGCCGCTGGGCAGATCTCGTGCCGTCGATCCCAGAGGGAGAGAACTATCTCTGGCATACCAATCGCAAAGGTGGGATGCCGCTTTTTGGCTGGCGCACCCGGTACTGGAGCTTTCTGCTCAAACTCGCCAAGGATCGACCGTCGTGGACGATTCAAGCCCAGCCCGGTCCCGCAATCGGACCATTTCACTGGGAAAATCGTAGACTCAGCGTAGAGGAAATGGCGCGCTTACAGACGTTTCCGCAAGAGCTTACACTCGTTGGCAGCCGCGTCGCCATCCAGCGGCAGATCGGAAACGCCGTGCCGTCACTGCTGGCTGAGGTCTTGGCACGCGAGATTGGCCGACAGTTCTTCGGGATGAGTTGGAATGCGGGACCAAACCTCGCAGTGGTGCCCAACCGTCCGATTCCAATGCCCGAGCCAGTCCTTTCAGTGCCCGAGAGATTCCGATCACTTGCGGGAGACCACCCCGACCACCCAGGAGAAGGCAAGGGCAGGGCAGCCATCAGGCGAGCGGGAGTGGCTCCCATCGCCTGACCTTGCACTCGGGTGCTCGAGTATCCGTATTCGATGGCTGGAGACATCGACGTGACTTGGGTCGTTTAGGCGAGCCTAAGGCGTGCGTCATACACTTGAAGTCATGAGCAGTGAGCTGACCCTCGGTGTTATCGGGGTTGGAAATCTCGGTGGAGCATTGGCCGAGGGGGCACTCTCGGCCGGTGCCGTAGCGCGTGTCGCTGCGTTCGATGTTGCCGAGCAGAGGCTTCAAGAGCTTGTAGATCGCATCGGCCGGGCGTTCGCTCCGGCGGGAGTGGCTGAAGTTGCGAGCCAGGCCGACGTGCTCGTGTTTGCCGTCAAGCCACACATCCTTCCAATGGCGCTTGCAGAAGCTCGCCCTGCTCTGGTGGCTGGATGTCCAGTTGTGTCGGTGGCCGCCGGCGTCCAGATCGCTCGCATCGAGGAAGCGCTCCCGCCTGGCTGGCCAGTGATCCGTGCCATGCCCAACTTGGCCATGCTCGTGGGGGCAAGCGCGACCGCGATCTGCTCAAACCAGCATGCGAGCGCAAGACAGGTATCGCAGGTCGAGTCAATCTTCCGCGCGGTGGGTAGAGCTGTGCGCGTGGAAGAGCGCCAGATGCACGCTGTGACGGGCTTGACGGGCAGTGGTCCCGCCTACGTGAGCTTGATCGTGGAGGGTTTGGTAGCCGGCGCGGTCAAGCAAGGACTCCAGCCCGCGCTAGCTCAGGAGCTTGCGTGCCAACTGCTGTTTGGTTCGGCCAAATTGCTGCTTGAAAAGGGGCTACACCCAGCCGTGTTGAAGGATCAGGTTTCAACTCCGGCCGGCACGACCATCGCGGGGCTAAAGGAATTGGAGTCTCACGCCGTGCGCGCCGCATTGCTGGCCGCCGTGGAAGCTGCCAGCGAACGCTCGGAAGAGCTTGCCAGGCACTGACGATGGCTACAGCAGGACTCGACCCTTCAAGCCGAAGGGCTTCGCGATCCCGAAGAAATTGAGAATGGTCGTTGGCAGGTCCATGATGTTGGGCTGCTCGGCGCTTACCGCGTGGCTGCTGAACAGGCAGCCCGGAACCAGATCCCTGGCCATGGAGTGATCTCCTGCCCAAGCCCAAGGATTGAGATTCAGGATCTCGCCACTGCTCTCTCCCATCACGGACTCCGAAGACGAGCGGAAGCCGGGAGTGTAGCCGACCAGCAACTCCGGCATTTCCCGAGAGAATTCGCCGCCGTAGACTTCTTCCTTGCGATATACGCGATGGATCGGACGTTCACCGGTGTCTGGGTCGCGGATCGCTTCGAGTTCCCCTGCGATTCGCTCTGCCAGCCGCCCGGCCTCGTCATCGCCCAAGATGCCTTGACGCTCTCTGCCTAGCCGGTTGATATACAGGCCATTGAAGCCGATGCCGTACGCTGCTGTCTTCGTCCAGTCGATGTCGAGCACGCTGGCCTTTTCCTTGCGCGCCGCTTCGTCCTTGATCGCTAGGTAGCCCTGCTCGCGCAGCCACGAGTTGAGGTGGAACTGACGACCGAACGCTGCGAATCCGTGGTCAGAGCACACGAGCAGCAACGTGTCATCGTCGGCCGCGGGCAAGACGCGGCCAAGCAGTTTGTCCATTTCTTCGTACAGGTGATGGATATACCCCGAGTAGCGGACATCGCCGGCACCGTGCATAGGGTGAGTCTCGTCCATGTTGCGCCACAACATGTGTGTGTCTTGGTCGGTGCTCGAGATGTAGAAGAAAAAGAGGCCCTCGCGAAAGCGCTCCCACTCGTAGTCGAATAGGCGAATGCGGTCCTGCAGGATCAGCTCGGCCTGCTTGACATAGCCCTCGTCATCTAGGATGCGGTAGTCGAGGGCTTTGGTATCCGACGGTAGGCCCTTCGTCCAGAACGGGCCGATCGCGCTGGCAATCTCGCCGCCGACCTCCTGCGGATGGGAGACGGGCATCGCTTGTGCTGCCGGGTCGATATTGACAGGAGTGACGTACACCTGCAAGTGCGGGTGTGCTTGTTTGAGGTAGAAGCGGCAAATGCCTGAGATACCCACCAAGCCCGAAGCCATTCCAAACCGGACTGTCACCCAGTCGCTGTACTCACCCTGCTGGAGCAGGTGCTGCTGGCCTTGGATAGAAACCAACACAGCGCCGTTGACTGGATCGACATCAATGGTGAAGGGAATCGACGTGGAGGGCCTTTCCTTGTGCAGGGAATCCGCGGGGCCGGTGAGTTCAGTTGAAACGCGGCCAGCGCTGAGTGTGACGTGGTGCACGATCCCACCGGTCAAGCCGGGATACATCTCCTGCTCGTCGGTCGTGAAGTAATTGAATCGCCCGAAAGAGTCCGCCAAGTCCGGCGTGCCCATGCCGCTCAATGCACGGGTTGCTGTGTCGTCGACCGGAAAATTGGTCGGGATCTTAATCACCGTGGAGGGGATCCCGGCATCTGTGAGGTAGGTCCAGAACGGCACCCCTACGCGCTTGTTGACAATGCCGGGACCGCCCATGGCGAGTTCGTAGTCGCCCAGGCTGAAGGTACGAGCGGGTGGTCTCGACTCCCAGATCGAGAAGTACGGCTCGTAAGTCAGCGGATCGCGCATGATGAAATCTGCGATCGTGTGACTGCCGGGATCCGTGCCGGTGATGAAAGTGCTCCACGCCACTGGGCTCAGAGCCGGCATGGTGGTGCCGAGCTTGTGAAATGAGCCCATCGCCGCCAACTTGCGAAAGTTCGGCGCTCGCCCTCCGTCCATCAGGGCTTGGATGATTTTCGGGTCAAGACCATCTAGGCCGAGTACGACGACTCGGCGGCCGTTGCCCGAGAGCTGCGGCCCGCGACCACAACCTAGGCCGGTACCAGACGCTGCGGCGATCAGCGAATTTGCGAACGTCCGGCGCGTGATCATGATGTGCCAGCCTGCGATCTAGCCGGAGGCATCGCTGGGTGGTGGAAGCTAGACACCTGCGAGCCTGAGATAGTCACGGACGTTGCGAAAGCTCAGCCGCTGTACCAGATCACCTACGAGTTCTTCGTCGTCGGGGATCTCGCCTTTGGCCATGTCATTGCCGAGCAGGTTGCACAGCACCCGCCGGAAATACTCGTGGCGCGGATAGGACATGAAAGACCGCGAGTCCGTCAGCATACCCACGAAGCGCGACAGCAGCCCGACGTTGGACAGGCAGTTCAACTGCCACTCCATGGCCTCCTTCTGATCGAGATACCACCAGCCCGACCCGAACTGCATTTTGCCTGGGATCTTCCCATCTTGGAAGTTGCCCAGCATGGTCGCAAACGTGTAGTTGTCGTTCGGATTGTTGTTGTACAAGATCAGGCGCGGAAGCGCATCCTCGCGGTCGAGGCGATCCAAGTACCGTCCGAGGGCGTCGACTTGGGGCCAGTCTCCGATTGAATCGAAGCCTGTGTCCGGGCCGGCGGCGCGGAATCCGCGCGAATTGTTGTTCCGGCGGGCGCCGAGATGCATCTGCTTGGTCCAGCCCTTGGCTGCGTCGAGCTGGCCGAAGCGCAGCATCATGACGGCGGCGAACTGGCCGTGCTCTTCCGCAGAGGCGGCGATCCCGCGCCGCGCAGCATCGAAGATGCTTACCGCGGTCGACTCTGCAGGAAAGTCGCAGAAAGCATGATCAAGGCCGTGGTCCGACAGACGGCAGCCCATCCTATCGAAGAAGTCGTGCCGCTGTTCCAACGCTTGAATGAAGTGCTGGAAAGAACTGATTTCGTGGTCGGTAACCTGTTCCAGCCTCGCGACCCAGGCGTTGAACGTGTCTGGCTGATTCACCGTCAGGGCCTTGTCGGGCCGAAAGGCGGGATAGACCTTGGTCTCGAGATCCGATGTGGCGATCGCCTGGTGGTGCGACAGGCTGTCTGTCGGATCGTCGGTCGTGCAGAGCGCTCTGACATCGAACTTGCGAAGAATGCCGAATACCTTTAGGTCGTCGGTTGCCAGCAGCTCGTTGCAATGCTGCCAGACCTCTTCGGCATTGGACTCGTCGAGCAGGCCATCGAAGCCGAAGTAGCGCTTGAGCTCAAGGTGGCTCCAGTGGTAGAGCGGGTTGCGCAGGGTGTGCGGCATGGTCTTGGCCCACGCCAAGAACTTGTCATGCGGGTCCGCCTCGCCTGTGCAAAAGGCTTCGCCTACGCCGTTGGCGCGCATTGCGCGCCACTTGTAGTGGTCGCCCTCGAGCCAGATCTCGAAAAGGTTTCGGAATTGGCGGTTGGACGCCACATCCTGTGGCGGCAGGTGGCAGTGATAGTCAAGGATGGGCTGGTCCTTGGCATAGCCGTGATACAGCCGCTTGGCATGCTCGGTCTGGAGTAAGAAATCTTCGTGGACAAAGGACATCCGGGTGCTCCGGTGCAATTCCCATCATACGCACAAGGCGACCCGCCGGGGCGGAAAGGGCAACCTGAGGCATTCCCGTCAGACACCGTCCCTGAACATCCACTTCAGCCACCCGTGGATGGCAATGGCAGAGACCGGGCGCCATTCGGCGATGTTCGCCATCTTGTCGGGCGCGATTTCTTGGGGGATTTCCCAACCGTTCAAGAATCTGTCAGTTTTGTTATAATATTTCTGACATCGATTGGAGCAAATTATGATGCCGAGCCTGCCTCGTCAGATTGAAGAATACGCGGCAACCCTGCCGGAGGGCACACCCCTGTGCCCAAGCGCATTGTTGCATCTAGGCACCCGTGCGGCGGTCGACCAAGCGTTGTCCCGGCTTGCTCGCCGCGGTCGGCTCATGCGGATCTATCAGGGTGTCTACTTGCGACCGATTGAGACACGATTTGGCAAATGCTCGCCTGCCATCGAGAAAGTGATCCCAGCGCTCGGGGAGCTGTGGGGCGAGGTCATAGTCCCTTGCGGCGGCGGCGCTGCCAATGTACTCGGGCTCACGACGCAGGTGCCGATACGGCTGGTCTACCTGACCTCCGGGCCCGATCGTAAGCTCAGGAGTGACGGCCAGCCGGTGGTGTTGAGACATGCTCCGCGCTGGCAACTGGTCGCGCCAAATCGGCTCGCCGGCACGATCGTGCGGGCTCTCGATTGGCTGGGGCCCCTAGAAGTCGAGGACGCATTGGAGCGGCTGGCACCTCGGATTTCGGCGGAGGACCTTGCGGACCTCGCTAGCGTCCGTGCGGTGTTGCCCGCGTGGCTCGCACAGCCAATCAGTCGGTTGGTGGCCCATGCCTGAGACGTGGTTCCCATCCCTTTCGGCCGACGACCGTCGATATGCACTCAGGATCGCCGCGGCCCGGTGCGAGCGCAGGCCGTACTTGCTAGAAAAGGACATCTGGGTCGTCCAGCCATTAAGCATTCTGTTTTCGGCACCATTTGCCAATGACTTGGTATTCAAGGGAGGCACGTCGCTCTCGAAGGCCTACGGTGTGGTCCGGCGCTTTTCTGAGGACATTGACATCACCTACGACATTCGGGCCTTCGCGCCTGAGTTCGCAGCCGATAGCGAAGAGCCACTTCCTCCCACGCGCAGTCAGGAGCAACGCTGGACGCGGACGATCCGGGCCCGATTGGCGGACTGGACAAGGGAACATGCGTTGACCGCAATCCAAGAAGGTCTAACCGCGGGTGGTTGGGATGCCGAGGTGCGTGCGGATGCTGACCAGATCTTCATTGGCTATACACCGCTCTTTGATGGTTATGGATTCGTCAAACCGGAAGTGAAGCTCGAGTTCGGCGCACGATCTACCGGCGAGCCACGGAAGCGGCGTCCCGTGGTCTGCGATGCGTCCCTACACCTGCCCGACCTCGAGTTTCCGGCCGCGTCGCCATCGGTCATGCTGGCCGAGCGTACGTTCTGGGAGAAGGCCACTGCCATGCACGTCTTCTGCAAGCGGGAACGCGGGCGCGGCGACCGGCTTTCCAGGCACTGGCACGACTTGGTTCGATTGGACGATGGCGGTTACGCCGACACAGCGCTGGCCGACCGCAAGCTTGCTCGGGCCGTCGCACAGCACAAGTCGGTTTTCTTCAGAGAGAAGGACGCGGGTGGCAGCTGGATCGACTATCAAGCGGCGGTAACGGGCAGTTTGCAACTCGTTCCGACCGGTGCGGCGCGCGGCGTGCTTGCCGACGACTACAGCAAGATGGTCCGTGACGGGATGCTCCTCGGTGACGAGGAGACGTTTGATGACATCAGGGGCCGCTGTGCCGATATAGAAGTGAGAGCCAATAGCTATGATGGCAGGGCATGAATGCGGCTCTGGGCGCTGAAGTACTGGCCGTAGAACTCGCCGTGCAGCCAAGGCTGCGCGATTAGTCAGCCCGTCCGCAACAATCTCCGAGTCCAGCCATACGCCATCGCAAACAATAGTGCAGCCAGTCCGATGGCTTGCACCCACGGCTCAGTCACGAGGTTGAGTTCTGGTGGTGCGGCCGCAA
>LXNI01000827.1_pt1 | contig 32484 bp, 24 predicted proteins | sample 809091 | NCBI WGS metagenome assembly LXNI01 (sample SAMN04870527, study PRJNA318959) | sponge metagenome | biome: 01000161; feature: marine sponge reef; material: water | host: Sarcotragus foetidus | place: Greece: Milos, Mediterranean Sea | collected 2013-05-29 | depth 5-7 m | reverse complement strand
CGTAGCACATGTGACGGTCTTGATACTTCTGGTGTTTCAGTTGAACGTCTCTCAACCGACAACAATCATTGAATAAACTTACAGCATGAACGCTGAAACCCCACGTGCCGTTGCGTACGTTGATATCTCGGAATCTGCCGAGAACTATCTGTGTGAGCTATTGGCTAAACAGGAAGGCGAGTGCGGTATTCGTATCTACGTCGAGAACCCCGGCACACCACACGCGGAAACGTGTATTGCGTACTGTCGGCCGAACGAAGTTCAGGAAGACGATCAATCCGTCGCGTACACCGGCTTCACGGCGTGGTTCGAGGAAAGAAGTCTCGCGTATCTAAAAGATGCGGTCGTGGACTTCCAACAGGACCGCATGGGGGGACAGCTCACCATTAAAGCGCCGAATGCGCGCACTCCGAGTGTTAGTCCGGATTCGCCGATCGAAGACCGGATCAACTACGTCCTGTATAACGAGATTAATCCTGGACTTGCAGCTCATGGCGGTCAGGTCGCGCTTATGGAAATGGTAGAGGACAATATTGCTGTACTGCAATTTGGCGGTGGTTGTCAGGGGTGTGCGGCAGTTGATATCACTTTAAAGCAAGGCGTGGAACGAGCGTTAATGGAGCAAGTTCCTGATCTCGGTGGCATTCGCGACGCAACTGATCACACGTTTACCGATAACGCTTACTACTAGGGAAGCTCTGATCATGAGCTTCCCTGACGCGGCACAGGGATGTACCGCAAAATTCGATGTCGCAAGCCATTGAATCTGTGGAGCAAGACGAAACCAACCTGATCTACGAAAGACTGGACTCGTCCACGTGTTCTCTGGCGATCATGCGGTCGTCGGAGAGGTATGCCGTTTGTGTTTATCGACTCATAGAATCCGTGCGCCTTCGCATCCTCCACAATTGCCGGTAGGTCGTTTCTCAGTGGTGGCTCTCCTCCTAAGAAACGTATGTGAGTGAACCCGCCCGCTTTAAACCGGTGCAGCGTGTGTACGCATTTCTCGTGCTTTAGATCATGCTCGTAGGCCGACTGACTTCCTTGCGTAGTCGTAACAGTCGAACTGGTAGCAGGTCTGGCACCGCAAATTGCACGTACGGGTGACATCCTAAAGCGCCGCACGCTGATTCTGTACGTCCACAATCGGTGTGACTCTGCACGCTCGATCTCCGTTCTTGAGAACCCACAGCGGTAAACCTATTGGCGACCGAGCCGACCCGTCAACCCAATCGCCGTCGCTGCACTCCAAGGCAAACGCTCCCGCCTTGCCCAAAGACGTCAAGTCAATCCAAATTGTCCCGCCCGAACAGGTACATAGCTGGAACCCACAGGACCAACGCCACGATGCAGATCCCGACGATTGCTATGTGCCAACCATCGGCGCTAGCCACCCACCCGCAGAAGACGAACACCCCGGCACCAGCAATCGCCTGCAAGAACCCTTTCACGGATACGGTAGTGGCACGACTCGCGTCGTCGGCAGCTCGTTGAAGCAACCCGTCCAACAGAATGGACGCGAGACCATTGAGTCCAAGCGAGATCACCAAGAATAAACCCGCGTAGACGCCGGAGAGTGGTACAGCGGCGGCTAGCGCTACCATGGCCAATCCGTAAATCCGCAAAACCCGCTTCAGACCGCCACCGACGAACCGGTGCGCGACCGTAACGGCGACTACGTTGGCTCCCGTAGCCCCCGCGTACACGAGCCCTATGAACCCGAGGCTTACGGATGCCTTCTCCAGCAGGAATACACCTAGGAACTCGTCGACGCTGCTCCAAATAGGCGTCAAGGCAACGGCGACAGCAACGACAGCGAACAGAGACTTGCTCCTGAGAACCGAACTCATGCCGTTGGTAAGCGTGCGCCATGGCGACAGCCTGGCCACTCCTCCCCGTGCCTCGCCGGTCGCTGGCCAAGACAAAACGAACAGCGCTCCCAACAAAGGCGACACCGCGGAGACGACAAGGACGGGCGTGTATCCGACCACTTCGACTAAATAACCGCCGGTAAGAAACGCAATCCCGGTCCCTAGGCTTCCGGCGGCTGCTCCACGGCCGAACACCCTTTCGAAACCTCGCCCCATTCCCTCGTGTCCGACTAGGTCGTACACAAGGGCTTCCTCCGCACCTGACCGAATGGCTGACGCCAAACCCCAGAGAACGAACCCAACCATGAAGCCCCAAAAACTCGGTTCGACAATCCACACGACGAAACAGCCCGACTTGACCAGGCATGCGGACATCAACAGCCAACGTCGGGACACCTGGTCCGCCAGCACACCCGATGGCAGCTCGAACACGGCCGCGGAGATCGACCACGACAACAGCAGGAGCGACAGGCTGACTGGAGATACCCCGTGCTGCGTGATCAAGATCGCATACGTGGCATAGATCGGAACGAGTTGACTCACGAACCGATACGCGAGGTACGCGTACTCGAACCGCTCGAGGCGGCTCAGCACGGAATTCTTCCCGTTGGTCGCGCACGAGTCGTGAGATGTGGACGCCGGTCGCAGCTGTCGACGATCCTGCACCTCGACTCGCCATTCACGAACCGCACGGTTGGCATCCGCAAACCAATGCGGCAGCCAATCCGACGCACCTTCGGACAACATCGTCCGGGTTCGCGGACTTCGCACAGAAAGTCCAACCATTCACGGCACGAGGTTCCGGTTGGAATGCCAGCGTCGCGCGGCGTCACGAGCTCTCCAACCTCAACTTAGCATTAATGACGAACCCGGCTATGCCACGCGGCATTTGATCGTGCGACCGTCGCAGTGCCTTCTTGGGTCACACGATCGCTGACCGGACTTCGACATTCTATCGACGGCGACATGCCGAACTCCGTTTCAAGCTGGCCTTTGGCTATGCCTGGATCTCCTCGACTGCGAACGTCCTCACGCTGCGCTCGCACTAGGGAGGCGCTGTTCAAGCCCGGTTCCGAGTCGACGTGATGGTTTGGAGCCGACAGCCGGTGATCGAAGACCGATGGAACGGGCGGTAGTAATTCCCTCCGGGCCGGAGTAGCGCCTCGGAACATCGGATTCGTTGTCCTTCGCCTTGCTTTTCCGCCTATCGGAGGAAAGCGGGCGCAATCACCCCGCGTTCAGCCCGTCGTGTAGCAACCCGCGATCCGAAGATTCCTAAAGACCAGCAGCAGCGCGATCCGCTGCGTGTTTTTCGCCAGGCCCCGGTACTGAACCTTCTTGTAGCTGAAGTGCCGCTTCACATACACGAACGGCTGGTCCACCTTCGCCCGGGCGGACACCTTGCGCTTCTCTGAATCGTGTTCCAGTTCCTCGAACGTCGCCTGATCTATGGCTTCCAGCCAATCCTTGACCGTTTCCGCCATTACGCCAGAGTTGACTCAAACTGAGCTTCTCCAGTAAGGTTTTAGCCTTCGAGTAACTCCTGTGGCTTAAACGTTTGATCGTCAAGTCGGTGCATTTCCGACAGACTCCTCGAATCGATTACTGCTTTACGCGCTGGTATCGAAACATCCACTTCGACAAGCTCCGCTACATCCGTAAAGAAGATCGCCGCTTTAATCGGTAACGATTCTTGTAGTTCGAAGATCTCGGCATATCGAATCAGTTGTGGCTGATGATTCAGGGCTTTTTGGTCAAGCGGTACGTTGCGATCGTCGGGAATCATCGACGTCTTGTAGTCCACTATCCAACGAGTTCCCTCGTCTACGAATGTACGGTCGACGATTGAAATACGATTTTGCGAACCATTGGACGTGGTGTACGCGACTTCGACCGCTGACTGTTCGTGATCTGCATTCAGTAGCCAGCGACCCATTTCGCTCGCGACCGTGCGTTCCAACTGGTCTTGAACGGTTTCGAGCATCTCTGCGATCTGGCGTGCACTAAAGCCTTGATTTCGAAGGTCATTGCGCCACATTTCAACACGTTGACTGTCTGGTAGGTCCAACGCGCCGACTTCGACCATGCGCTGTAATTCGCCGTGTACCAGATGGCCAATCGCGATTGGACTAGACAACAGCGTTTCAATCTGGTCCTCGTTGCCACTTTCCGGAACTTCGTCGAGTAATACGTTTGCTTCGAATTCAGGCAATGTTGTTGGTACTTGGAAGTGGAAGTTTGGATCGATTCGCCGCCAGATTCTTGCTCCGGTGAGTTCATCTTGAGGTGTATCTTCAGCCGGTACCGCCTCCCAGTCGGTCGGAATTGTCACTTCCCGAATTAGCCGTAAGAAGGAATTCGCGTTTGGATTCTTTTCAAGATCCTTGACCGTACCGAATAACCACAGAGATGTTTTCGCGCGCGTTGCGCCAACGTAGAACAAGCGAGAAGTCTCGTTCTTGTTTCGCTGTGCCTCGTCCTTGAACATGATGCTGTGCATAGGGTCTGGCTCAAGTTGGTTCTGTGCAGCCATCACGGTGCCGAATTCGGTTTGCTTGACATAGAGCGGCAGACGCTGTTCGTGCCTGGTTACTTGATTGAGCGCGGGTAAGACCACGTGATCGAATTCAAGTCCTTTTGCATTGTGGATGGTCATGACCTCGACGTAAGCACTTGGATTGTTTTCCGTGGCTAGCGCGGACTCCACGCGTTCCCAGAGCGAATCCTTGTCGATGTAGTCATTTTCAAACCCTTCAAGTATGTCCAGATAGTGTTGCGCGTTGTCCTTGATCACGGGTTCGCTGTTAGGGTCACTGTGGATCGCGTATGCATTAGCGCCGCCAAGTTGATACCAAGTGCGTTCGACGCGGGATCGAAGGCTTCGATGCTGATTGTGCAACGCGTCGAGGATCGGCTCCCGGATGCGATTGATAATCTTTGACGCGATGGCACTCAATTTCTCAGTTGGCTGTGCGAGCACCATATCGACGGCCCGATCACGTTCTCGTAAGACTTCGAGATCGCGCAGTTCAATCCCCACAAGGGGGCATAGGAGTAACGCGCTCCAGGCTAATTCGTCATCGAAGTCGATTAACGCGCACGTCAAGCTATAGAGATCTCGCACCACTCCGAAGTTGGATAGTGACTCCATGTCGACGCCGCGCCAACGTACGCCGTGGTTGCGGAAAGCTTCGAAATACGCGCCGATCTCACTTCGGGTCCGGAATAAAACAGCAATATCATCGCTTGGAAATTCCTCATGGAGTTCTTGTAATTTCATTGCGACTAATTCCGCTTCGTGCTTCCGGTCCTCCGATTCGATGATCGTTAATCCGTGACCGGAGCCATCGATGACCTTATCCATCTCTTTGGATTCTGAGAACGCGACCCGTCCGAGCTCGGCGTCATTTACGCCTCCGAGTATGGGTGTAAACACGGTATTGCACCAATTCACTAGGAGTGTTGATGAGCGGAAGTTTGCGGTCAACTGTAGTTTCTCGACTTGTCGGTGCTTGATTCCACCCGTGTCCGCCGTGAGGAAGTTGGTAAGGTCGGCATCGCGAAACTTGTAGATCGATTGCATCGGATCGCCTACGGCGAAAAACGTGTTACCGTCCTCGGGTTCCCACCCTTCCATCAGCAGATTGAGGAACTCGTTTTGTGCAATCGAGGTATCTTGATACTCGTCGACTAGGATGTGACGTATTCGATAGTCAAGCGCGAGCGCTAGTTCCGTTGGCGCGCCATCTACGCGAAGGGCACGACGTGCGGCGATTGCCCGTTCGGTGAAATCTACGACCTTGCGACTATCGAACAGATGATTCAGCTCTTGTACACACGCGAGTAACGTCAGTGCGTAGTTGGTCAGATCTTGCTTCTGTGTATCGGTGAGCTCGTTGGCTGGGAGACCGCGAAGTTTGCTGAGCTGTTCAGGTTTGATCGTGGTTTGCAGCTCCTCCTTGACCGATGTCCACCTATCTTTCAGTACAGCGTCGGTGCTAGGAATCCCTTCGCGTTTGGAGATTCGTTTGCGCCACGAGTCTTGGCCTGTCAGGAATAGATACACGAGATGATCCCAATCTGATGGGTCGTCCATGCCTTTAAAAGATTCGGGCTTATTTTTGAGCGGTTTTGAGGTGCCGACCAGTTCAATGCACTCTTCCCACAATCCGCTCTTCACCGAGATCGCGTCTATAAACTCTTGTTGGCGCCGCCTGCAAAACGAAGCTCGTGCGTGCTGGAGTTGATCGGCCAAGAGATCAGCGTCTACCTGACTGAGTGCACCCCCAGCAAGTGCCGGAATGTGTTCGAGCCATTGATCGCGTTTGGTCAACATGTTGACCAGCAGATCCCAGACGTTATCCGGGTTGTTGTCGAATGCGGCAACCATCGCGGCGATTTCGTCGCCGAAGCTCGCCGTTCGCGCGGCGATTCGTTCAAACGTATTTCCAACCGCCTCGCGATACACCGAGTCGGCGTTCTCAATGGTTTCGTAGTCTAGGCTGAGACGGCTTTGATAGGGGAGCTGCTGTACTAATCCTTGCTGGAAGCTGTCAATGGTTTGGATATGCATACGCTGAGGCGTTGCCAAGAGTTGCCAATTCCGTTCCGCACTCCGTTGCATCGCGGCGCGTGCGTGCTCCTTTGAAGCAGACTTCAGCTCTTCGATCACGCGTGCACGCATTTCTTGGGCAGCTTTACGTGTAAACGTGATCGCGAGGATCTCTTCAGGTTCGTTGACCGTCGCCAACAACGCTAGATATCGCGTGACGAGAAGCGTCGTTTTACCTGAACCCGCCGGCGCTTGAACGATGAATGACCTCGTAGGATCTATCGCTGTGTCGCGCTGATCCTGATCGGGTGGCGGCGTCAGTGCTTGATTTAGGGCGGCGTTTACATCACTCATACCTAATCCTCATCGCCTCCCGCATAGTTCAGAGTAGGGTCTTCGTACACACGACAGAGGTTAGATAGGTGGCAGAATCGACACACGTCGTCCTGTACGGGATCCACTTCAGCCTTGCCGTCCAGATGGTCTGTGACGATTTCGGTTAACCGTTCTCGCCATGCATCTTTCAACTCCGTCAACGACGCGAAGTTTCCGATGCTGTCGTCCAAACCATCTGAGACCTCGGGCTGGGTTGAGATGCCGATACCTTGCCAACGACACTTCAGACCATCGGAAGTACGATAGATCGATAAATAGGCAAGACCGTCGCACGCTTCTTCGGCGGTGGCGTACATAGGCATCTGAGGATCGCTCATCAATTCGGGATCCCAGTTCTTGGTCAGATAGTTGGCACCGGTTTTGTGGTCGATGACGATTCGCTCCATTGACTCTGTGCGGTCGATTCGATCAATGTAGCCTCGGAACTTCAAGCCCTTTATTTCGAGCTCGACTTGCTTCTCAACATCTAGCACTTCGAACGGCTCGCGATTCTGAACTTGAAACGTCAACCATTCCTTGATCCAACGCTGAAGACGCGCTCGCTCGTGCCTTAGAAATCGAGCAGGTAGCGTCTTCGACTCGTCGCTTTCTTCCAACACTTTGTCAACCGCAGCAAGGAGTGTGTCCTCGTCCAGAATCTCCAGCCGCGCTTGGGTTTTGGCTCCAGCGAGTATCTCGGCTACGACATAGTGGAAAAGCGAGCCGCGTTGTGCTGCCGTAGGGAAACGTGACAGAGGTGTTTCCGTTTCGCTGAGTCCAGCACGATGGACAGCCCAACCTTTGAACGGGCAATGTGCTTGATCGCGGAGCAACTTCGTCGCGGCTTTGACATTTTCTGGCGCAACCTTTGAGCCGTAGGCTTGTTGGTATTCGTGAATCACGCCCGAGACAGAAAAAGTCGACCACGGGTGACCGTATTTGATTAACTCGAAGCCGTCGACCAATGAACGTATCGAAGATTCGTCTTCCGCGTCATTTTCGCTGCTCAGGTCCGCGAATAGGTTACTCGGTTGCGCGGCAACTTTGTCGATCTGACTTACGTAGCTGAACACCACCTCACTAGAAGCAGATCGCCAATGGTTGGTTAGTACACGTGCATCCTCGAGCATTTGCTCATGGGAGATACCAGGCAGGTTCGCACGTTTCTGCATGATGCGAGGCAGAAACGGATTAGGTCTTGGTACTGCCGGCCAATCGACATCGGAAACGCCTGTGACCCAGAGCGCGTCAAATCGCAAGTAGGATGAGGCATCGCGCCCCATCACTTGTATCGGTGCCTCAGATCTTGCGACACTAATGGTTTGATCGGCGGCGAGGATGTCTACAAGATCGATGAACCGTCTCCACGAGATTCGCGGACGAATCGCGGCTACCTGTGCGAGTCTCATAACCAAGTCGTTGAGGACCTTGATCGCGTTCCCGTCGAGGTACGCGAGTTCATCGTTTGAATCCGTCGTGTATCCGCATAGACGGAGTAGCGCGAGAATTGCCTCGGTGGCATCGGCAAATGCGATTGGCTGATCGGGTCTACTCGGCGCAAGCTGTACGGCGCGGTCTAAAACACTACGTTCAGCACGGGATAGTCGACTGCGGTATTGCCGAATTGTCATCCGCTCTCGAAACCATTTCTGAGGTTTACGATGAAGTTTCAAGCGTGGCAGATACGGAGATTTCGCGAGTTGTAGTAGTACGTCGTAGTCGAGAGAACCACATGTCCATCTCAACAGATTGATGAAATCGAGGTAGACTCGATGCTGAATTAACGGTTGTCCGCTATCGATCGATACGAGTCGTGTAATGTCCTCGACTTCTGGAAATACGCTTTCAAACGAGCGCCTGACGATCGGATAGGACTGACTCAGACCATTTATCACCACACCGATCGTGGCGCTTGAACCGTACGCGGCGAGTCTTTCACGCGCCCACAATGCGAGTGTATTGAATTCCTCAGTTGCCTTTTCGAAACCATGTAGTCGATGCGTGCTGGACTCGATCCGATTTGGAGACTCGGTAGCCTCATGGCATAGATCGCGTTGTGTCAGTGCTTCGAAGAGATTACGTGAAGCGACGCTCGGATCTTTAAACCCGAATGTCGCGATTGGTTCCGGACGCCAGTCATGTCGCTCGATTGCGCGCTGCAACAATTCGGGAATTTCCGCTACAGTGATTAGTTTTTCGCGATCCAGACACCTGCGGATACGTTGAATCCAGTCATCACAGAGTTGACCGTTTTCTGTTGTCCGGATGTCCTTGAAGTCAGTCCAGAGATTTGCTTCCCAAGCTAAATGCCATGCATCGACGATGGCTGACGCATGCATTTCCACTTCTTCACTAGGCGTTTGTTGCTGAGCGATGAGTAGGAACGTGTCATTCGAAACAACACTTCGCAGCGCGAGTGCGGGGTGACGGGATCCAAGTTGCCGATAGCTATTGAGTAGCCACTGTGTATAGGACTGGATTTGTGGTCGAACCCAGACCTTCTCGTCTGCTTGAATCTTCTCGTAATCGAAGGCATACCTAAGTTCACGCGCTAGGCGTGCGCTGGCGGCGACGAGTGTTAGGTTATTAGTTGCTGAGAGATAGTCGGTGGGTAAGTTAAGAGTAGGTTTTCGCAATCAACTAGTTAGTCATCTGTATATCGAGCGCAAATCTTAAGACGAGGTAGACTATCGGCGCGAATAAAATTCCACTTTCTCACGATTACTCTGTATTAATGATCAAAGCGTTGTTTCGTCATTTCATGGACACCAACTGGGTGATGAAGATCGTATTAGCGTGGGCGTGGATTTCGGCGCTGATCATGGTGCTTGCACTTGTTTCACCCTACTATCAATTAGTCATAAGCTATTGGCACTACTAGTCTAGAAAAGCGGGTTGGCGATCCGTCCTGACTTTAATCATCAGCTAGGAATCTTCAATATTCGATAGGTCGTCGAGACTGGGCTCACACTTGAGCACGCAGCAGAACTGATGACATTGCGCGGTTCTAAAGAAGACCCAATAACACCTGTTTAGCTTGATTGATCTCTGAAGCGATGTACTCCGAACCGCCGCGGTCCGGATGATTCTTCTGCATCAGACGACGGTGGGCTTCAACAATTTCGTCACGAGTTGCCGACTCCTCGACACCGAGAATTTTCCGGGCACGTTCAGGCGTGATTGCGTCCGAGCTACCTTCATTGTGAGTCGTGTCTTCCTCGGAATTCCTCGCGCCTAGATTCGGGTGGTATCTCTGAATGTATGCACCCAATAGTCTCTTCGATTCGTCGCTGACAGAGTTGTAGAGTTCGACGATTTCTGATTCGTCGAGCGACTCGAGTGATCGGTTCGCGAATCTGCCTACGAGAACGGTTCCGGATAGTTCTCCAGTCTCATGCGCGAGTTTCATGTTGATTTCATCGGTCGCCGTTTCGCTCACGTTTGGTGTTTCGTTCGCGCTGGTATCGGCGTAACCACCGAAGGCCTGATTGAGCGGCGAAGCGCCGCCAAACATTTGCCACATTCGCGTCGCGAATGGCGCGAATCGGAGCACTCCAAACGCCCGACGGAGGAACGGAAGCAAGGCGGTTCCAGTGGCGGCAATCCAGTGTAGACGGCCGGAAGCTGCGAGAAGACCGAGAGAAGCTATCAACACGAGACTTGTGATCACGATCACGTTTGTAGAGAGCTGTGGCTTAGACTTGGTCCACAACACCTTCATCAAGAGCAGAAAGGCAAAGGCAGCAAGTACGCCGCAAATAATGATTGCCATCAGCGGTCGATCTGCGTAAGCAGTTTCTTGCTTAACGCCGTGCCTAGTCGCCTGACCGCGTCAAGCCCTTCGGTCGCGAACACGACCGCAGTTTTTAGCAGTTCGGCAAGTTGTGCTGCCGAGCCAGACTCGAATGGCATATGGGCGCCGCCGGAACGTTCTGCAATTGACCGGAATACCTCGGTCGCGTATCGCTCTGCACCTTCTTGAAACACGAACACGGGGACTTGACGTATTCCTAGTTGTCCCGCCGTGTTGACGATTTCCGCCATCGGTTCCTCACACATATCACCAATATACACAGCCGCTTTGACGGTTTGGTCTCTGGACGACTCATTCAAGATATGCGTCATTACACGACGAATTTGCGTCATGCCTCCCAGACACCGTACTTGTTGCATGGTTCGTAGTAACTGCTCGGGCGAGCTACTCCAAGACGATGCTCGGAACTGGTTGAACCCGCCAAAATGCACGAGTTGAACCGCGAGGTCAGCGGATTTCGCTGCTGTAAAAAGTTCTGCATGCAAACTTGATGCGAGATCCCAGGTCAATTCGCGACTTGCGGTCGCATCAAGCGCGAAGATCAGTCGATTATTACCGATCGGTTTTAACGGATGCTTTTCGATTTCCTGTAGGAATCGATTGACGTTGGTGCTACGTTCGACTGGTGCTTTGCTTGTCATATAGATGGTTGAAGTCGAGGTACGATGAATTTGCAATCTTGACTAAATTGCCGCTCGATCTTGACACAAAGGTACAAGAAAGGCGCAAATGATGCGATTTCATCGAATATCAAACATTTGTCCTTGACAGGTTCGTCTGTCGTGCTTAAATTAGAACAAATTTAGTCACATCGCATTGCGAGGTTGTTTTTGACCGAAGTCAGTACTGAAGAATCATTGGCGCACCTGCGTGTAGAACATCGCGATTTAGACACCGTAATCAATTTTCTTGTTGATAACGGTCATCCTGATCAGGATTTAACACGTCGATTAAAACGTCGTAAGTTGAATCTACGCGATCGGATTACACGCCTTGAACACACTGTCGCCGTTTCGGCAGGATCTTAGCTTCGAGAGAGTCCTTCGGGCACAGCTAGAAATCTGAGCTAACGAAGACTTGCTGAAGCTCTCGTCGGAGCAATTTCGATGAGAGTTAAACACCAATAGACTGTCGGTCTAAAACCAAAAGTATTACGGTTCTCCTTCTACCGAACAGTCTGCTTATGGACATACTCTGCGGGCGACATTGGAAGTCCAATGATGCATTCTGGAAGAGTGTGCCCCCCGAATTTCGAACTCAAAGCGTGAATGCGTGGGAGTGGAGTATCACGTGAAACTGAAGCAGCTTGAATACCTCTTGGAGACTTATAACCATAGTCTCAACATGTCTGAAGCAGCGCGCGTGTTAAACACCACACAACCAGGCATCAGTAACGGTATTCGACGCCTAGAGGAAGAGCTGGGAGTTGATTTGCTAACCCGCAAGGGGAAGCGTTTGGGTACAACTCCAGCAGGAGAACGCATCGTTCTACTCGCACGCGAAGCGTTGCAGAAAGTTGAGTCGATTGAACGTGCTGCAGAAGAATTCCTGCACGAAGATCGTGGCGCGTTACGGATCGCGACTACCCATACTCAAGCACGTTATGTGCTACCGGCACATATCCGGAATTTTCGCGAGAAATATCCCCGGGTAAGTCTCCACATCAACCAAGGCACACCAGCGCATCTTGCCGAGCTCACGTTAAACGGGGAAGTGGACTTCGCGATCGCGACCGAAGGATTCGAGCACTTCACGAACCTAGTTCTGGCTCCATGCTACACGTGGAATCGATCGATCGTCGTGCCAACTGGTCATCCGCTGACGCGCGTTGACCACCTAACCTTGGTAGACATTGCGCGCGAACCGTTGGTTACTTACGTATTTGGTTTTGCGGGAGGCTCGAGTGTCGCTAATGCGTTTGCGAAAGAAGGTTTGTCTGCAAACGTTACCTTCACCGCGACCGATACGGATGTCATCAAGAAATACGTGCGTCTTGGCGTAGGCATTGGCATCATTGCGTCGATGGCGAGGGAAGAGGATGTGGACGACGATCTCGCGTTTATAGACGCGTCACACCTGTTTGATCCAAGTGTGACACACATCGGGTTGCGACGTGACGTCTTTTTACGGAGCTACATGTACGAGTTCATTGAATCCTTCGCCGAGCATCTGACTCGGCCGTTGATTGAAAGCGTTTTATCGACTACACGAAGAGACGAGCAAGACGCGCTACTTAGCGGATTCGAACTGCCTCGACGCTGAGGCTACGCGTGGGTGCTTAACCCTTAGACTTTGCGCAATCCATCTAGAATCGGCAGTTAGTAAACGTAACCTATTGAATATAAAAGATAATTTAACTAATCTGAGAAATTAAAAGTGCATGAGACAGATTGCGTTGTACTTGGTGCTCGGGACTTCGCTCGTTGTTTCGGATCACTACAGAACCGTGACGATTGGTTCAAATATAGTCCAGATCGGGATTTGCGCGCAACGTATCTTCAGCGTCTTTACTCGATGCCTTCAGTGAACTCTCGAGTTCTTCTTTCACAAATTTGAAGTAAACGGTGTAGATACGCGTTTCCTCGCCGTCCTCCACCACGAAGAATGGTGCAAGTTTGACATCATGTTCGGCCGCTAACTGCATCCCTGGTGATTGTTCGTCGCGTTCGTCTGCTACAAGAATTTCGTCAATTCTGCTGCTATAGCCAGAACTAGCGAGGCGTCGCTCAACGTCAGCGCATTTTCGACATGGACTGCCGTCCTTCAGGATTTTCTTGACAAAAGTGACGTTCAAGATATCGATTCAGTCGCTTGAAAGGTTTTGCGCGTGTAGGCCACATTCCTTATCGTCTTCGTGTTCCCACCACCACCGACCCGCCCGTTCGGGCTCATCAGCCGCGATAGGTCGAGTACACGGCGCACAGCCGATGGACTTATATCCTTGGTCGTGCAAAACGTTATGTGGAACGTTGTGTTTCCGGATATAGGACCACACATCTTCCGCGAGCCATGACGCAAGAGGATTGAACTTGACGATTTCATGAGTTCTTGTTGAGAATGCTGTGTCGACCTGTTCGTGAGGAACATTCGTTCGCGTTGCGCCTTGATCGCGGCGTTGCCCCGTAATCCATGCATCTAGTTCGCCGAGTTTTCGTTCAAGCGAGGCGATCTTGCGAATTCCGCAACACTGAGTGTGACCGTCCTTATAGAAACTGAACAACCCTTTTTCACGCACAAGTTCCTCAACATCCCAGTTATCGGGCGAGAGGACTTCAATTTGGATCCGGTAGTGTTCGCGAACTCGATCGATGAACTCATAGGTTTCCGCGTGCAGACGACCGGTGTCGAGCGTAAATACATTGAATGCGTTACCCACGAGCTTGGCCGCTATATCAATTAGAACGACATCCTCTGCGCCACTAAACGAGATCGCGATGCGATCTTGATCAAAGCGTTTGAGTGCCGATGCGACGACCTCGTCAGGCGTGCTTTCGACTTCTAGTGCAAGGGAAGGCATGCGCGGAATTTTAGGTATGCACAGGTCTTCTTCGCATTGGGGGACAATACATCTACGCCTGCTGAGATGGAAGGAGAACGAGCGTTCACCCTCAATCCGGATGTTGCAATTCGTGCTATGTACCAGGATCAATTCAAGATTGCTCGACGAAGCAACCCTAATAACCTATTGATATTAAAACGTTATATGCGCCAACCATAGAGGTGTGGACTTGATAAATCGAGCGCTTAATCTAGCTGACGGGCGAATGCCTCTTAGTAGGATAAATTCAGGAACTAACTCAAGAGTAACGCGTTGCACTTATGCAATCGTTGACTCTCCAAATCGTAAAATCACGCGGCGCCTCGCGCAGAAGAGGCGATGTCCGTATCCATTCAATCTCTAGCTATAGCCTGATGAGCCCTGGCAAACGTTTTCGACGTGCGATGCGCGAAGAAAGTCCACTTCAAATAGTTGGTGCGATCAACGCGTACGCTGCAATGCTGGCACAACGTGTCGGGTTTAACTGCATATACCTATCTGGAAGCGGCGTCGCTGCGGCTTCGTACGGACTGCCTGACCTCGGCATCACGTTAATGGACGATGTGCTAGAAGATGCACGACGGATCTGCAGCGCGACTGAGCTACCTCTGTTAGTTGATATCGACACGGGGTGGGGCGGTGCTTTCAATATTGCGCGCACGATCCGAGAAATGGAACGGGTAGGCGTAGCCGGAGTCCACATCGAAGACCAGGTTGCACAAAAGCGCTGCGGTCACCGTCCAAATAAGGTGATCGTTTCTGTTGAAGAGATGTGCGACCGTATCAAGGCAGCGGTCGACGGTAAGCACGACGCAGACTTCGTCGTGATGGCACGCACGGATGCGCTAGCGGTAAGCGGAATGGACGCTGTGATCGAACGGGTTCAGCGGTTCGAGGAAGCGGGTGCGGATGCAATCTTCGCAGAAGCGATGACCGAGCTCGATATGTATCGTGAAATCACCTCGCGAGTAACCGTTCCTGTGTTGGCAAACATGACGGAATTCGGAAAGACGCCACTGTATACGACCGAGCAGTTACGTGAAGTGAATATCGCCATGGCTCTCTATCCCCTCTCAGGCTTTCGTGCGATGAGTCAGGCTGCATCCAACGTGTTCAACGGTATTCGAAATCATGGTACCCAGGTACAGGACCTTGACTCGATGCAGACTCGCGATGAGCTTTACGAGGTATTGGGATATCACGAGTTCGAACAGAAACTAGACGATTTATTTAGTAAGGAAGAAGGCAGTGGTTGACAAGAAATTAGGCGGCGCTGGGTTACGAGGTCAATCTGCTGGTGAAACCGCATTGTGTACAGTCGGCAAGACTGGTACAGGTTTAACCTATCGCGGCTATGACATTTCAGATCTCGCTAAATCGACGACATTCGAAGAGGTCGCCTATCTCATTCTCTACGGTGAATTACCCAATCCATCGCAACTAGAGCAATATCAAGCCAAACTAAGAAAACTACGCGGGTTGCCAGACGAACTCATTACGACGCTCGAAAAGATCCCGAGCACCGCGCATCCGATGGATGTCATGAGAACGGGGTGCTCATTGCTTGGTAATTTAGAACCCGAGGGTGACTTCGAGAATCAGCACCGAGTCGCCGACCGATTGCTCGCAGTGTTTCCATCCATCATTAATTACTGGTATCGCTTCTCACATGACGGTGTCCGGATCGATGTCGAAAGCGACTCCGACAGCATCGCTGGTCACTTCCTCTCGACGCTACTTGATGGTGACATCGACCCAATGTTTCAACGGGTCATGGACGTTTCGCTAATCCTGTATGCAGAGCACGAGTTCAACGCTTCCACGTTTACAGCACGAGTCTGCGCTTCGACCTTGTCCGACATGCACTCCTGTGTCACGGGTGCGATTGGTTCGCTACGGGGACCTCTACACGGCGGTGCGAATGAAGCTGCTATGGCGTTGATTGAACAATTCGACTCAACTCAGCAAGCACGAGAGCGAATTTTGGAAATGCTGAGTACCAAGGAAGTGATCATGGGTTTTGGGCACGCGATCTATCGTGAGTCCGACCCGCGTAACGCGATTATCAAAAGATGGGCTGAAAAACTGGGAGAGAAGGTCGGCGATGAGGTCCTGTACCCCATTTCGTGTGAAGTCGAGAAAACCATGTGGGACGAAAAGAAACTCTTCGCAAACGCGGATTTCTTCCATGCGAGTGCTTATCACTTTATGGGAATCCCGACAAAGTTATTTACGCCAATATTTGTGTGTTCACGCGTCTCCGGATGGACTGCCCATATCATGGAACAGCGTTTGAATAACCGAATCATTCGACCCAGCGCGGACTACGTCGGTCCTGAACCACGGAGCGTGCCTCCTCTCTCCGATCGTTAGATCGGTGGGTGCTTTTCTTAACTTGAATCATTAAGGATTCCCTGCTTGAGTCAAAACGTCGATATCAATATACGGCCAGACCCGGATAAGGAACTAGCGACGATCGCCGACTACGTAAGCAACGCTGCGATCGACAGTGAGTCCGCATTGGATACCGCGCGTAACTGCTTGATCGATACGCTGGGATGTGGTTTCCTTGCCTTGCGCTTCCCTGAATGTACAAAGATGCTCGGTCCACACGTTGCGGGTACCGTTGTACCCGGTGGCGCCCGGGTTCCAGGTACGCCTTATGTACTGGATCCGGTAAAAGCTGCGTGGGACATTGGATGCATGATCCGGTGGCTTGACTTCAACGATACTTGGTTGGCGGCGGAATGGGGACATCCATCGGACAATTTAGGTGGCATTCTGGCTGTCGCGGATTACCTGAGTAGACAACCGGGCAGGGCACCGCTGACGATGCGCGATGTACTCAACGCGATGGTGAAAGCGCATGAGATTCAAGGGTGTTTAGCGCTTGAGAATAGCTTCAATCGAGTTGGGTTAGACCATGTACTGCTGGTACGCGTTGCGACCGCCGCAGTCGTAATGGACATGCTTGGCGGGACGCAAGATCAAGTCGTCGATGTACTGTCTCATGCATTCGTTGATGGTTCGAGTCTGCGTACCTATCGCCATGCTCCGAACGCAGGACCGCGTAAATCTTGGGCTGCCGGTGACGCTACGAGTCGAGGGGTTCAGCTAGCGTTGTTTGTGCTTAAAGGCGAAATTGGGTATCCAAGCGCATTGTCCGCGCCACAATGGGGTTTCTACGATGTGAACTTCGGCGGTAAGTCGTTTAAGTTTCAGCGCGATTACGGCTCCTACGTCATGGAGAACGTGCTCTTCAAGATTTCGTATCCGGCTGAGTTTCATGCTCAGACTGCCGTGGAGGCGGCATGTCAGCTGCATCCGCAGGTCGTGCACCGAATTGATGACATTGACCGCATCGAGTTAACCACACACGAATCCGCGATCCGCATCATCAGCAAGACGGGCGAACTAAACAATCCGGCGGACCGCGACCATTGTCTGCAATACATGACCGCGATTGGCTTGCTGAAAGGAAATCTCGTCGCCGAGGACTATGAGGACGACGTCGCTGCGGATCCTCGCGTCGATCAGTTGCGCGATTTGATGGTAGTCAGTGAAGATGAACGCTTTAGTGCTGAATACCACGAACCAGACAAGCGCTCAATCGCGAACTCGGTGCAAGTTTTCTTCCGAGACGGTACGCACACGGAAAAAGTGTCGATCGAGTATCCGCTTGGTCACCGCCGCCGTCGAGAGGAGGGCATCCCCGAACTAGAATCAAAATTCCGAGCTAACTTAGCCACGCGTTTTTCGGCGCAACGGTGTTCGGGAATTGAACAGATTGTTTTCGACCAATCGGCACTTGAAGCCATGCCGGTGAATCAGTTCGTCGAGCTCTTCGTTTGACGCTTGAAGTGCATTTATCCGACGAACTTAAGGTGAACGCATGAAATTCGAGTTAGAAGGCAATCAGGTTCAGACGGAAGGCGAGGTCTTCATTGCCAGCACAGCGATCGTGATTGGAAAAGTGCTAATGAAGAACCTATCGTCTGTATGGTGGGGGGCGGTATTGCGGGGCGATTACGAGCTCATCACGCTCGGTGAGCGCAGCAACATTCAAGATAACTGCATCGTCCACATGGACGAGGACTACCCCGTGACCATCGGCGATCGCGTAACCGTAGGACACAAGGCGGTGTTGCATGGGTGTACCGTAGGGAACAATAGCCTTATCGGTATTAACTCAGTCATCATGAACGGTGTTCAGATCGGCGATAACTGTTTAATCGGTTCGAACACGTTGATCACGGAAGACAAGCTCATTCCTGACGGCAGTCTTGTATTGGGATCTCCTGGAAAGGTGGTTCGCGAATTAACGCCGGACGAAATCGAGGCTAATACTGACTTTTCCGATCGATACGTGCGCAATTCGGCGCGCTATCGCAATACGCTGAAGCCACAGGACTAAACCGCAGTCGATGGTCGCAATCGGTACACCGGGATCGTCAAGCGCTAAGCGAGTAATGCTGCTCGGTAGCGGCGAACTCGGGAAAGAAGTAGCGATTGAACTCCAACGGTTAGGCTGCGAAGTCATCGCGGTTGATCGTTACCCCCATGCGCCCGCGATGCAGGTGGCACACAAGTCGCATGTCATCAACATGCTTGACGAAGAAGCGCTTTACGAGTTGATCCGCGTGGAATCGCCTGACCTCGTTGTCCCAGAGATTGAGGCAATCGCAACCGAAGCGTTGTTGAAGGTCGAGGAAAAAGGTACGAAAGTCGTGCCTACCGCACGTGCAGCAAACTTGACGATGAATCGTCGTGGTATTCGTGAGTTAGTTGCATCTGAACTCGGTATTCGAACTTCCCCGTATCGGTTTGTAAAAACACATCACGAGCTCGAACAAGCAGCATCTGAATTGGGCCTGCCATGTGTCGTTAAACCCGTTATGAGCTCTTCAGGTAAGGGTCAGTCGACGATCCGGGTAGAAGCCGATATCTTGAAGTCATGGAACTATGCGCGTGAAGGAACACGCGGCGGCGCTGACTCGTTGATTGTTGAAGGCTTTGTCGACTTTGACTATGAAATCACGTTGTTGACGGTGCGACACGTGGGCGGTGTGTCGTTTTGCGAACCGATCGGACATCGTCAGGAAGGCGGAGATTACAGGGAGTCATGGCAACCTCAATCGATGGACGAACAGGTATTGGATGAGTGCCAATCGATTGCGACTCAGGTCAGTGACGCACTTGGTGGTTTTGGGATCTTCGGTATGGAGTTCTTCATTCAAGGTGAAACGGTCTACTTCAGTGAAGTGTCACCTCGACCTCACGACACCGGGCTCGTCACGTTAATAAGTCAAAATCTGTCGGAATTTCAATTACACGTTAGGGCGATTCTGGGTTTACCCGTTCCGCACATCCAACAGTATGGACCATCTGCATCGTGTCCCATTTTGGTAAGTGGCGCGTCGAAAGCGGTCGAATTTGTAAATGTGGACCAAGCATTGCGGGAACCACATACCGACATTCGTCTGTTTGGCAAACCTGAGGTCAGTGGCTCGCGTCGAATGGGCGTCGTGGTTACGAAACGCGAAACCGTTGATGAAGCGCGAAAAGCCGCTTCCCGCTTAGCTGAATGCGTGAGCGTAGAACCGTCAGCCGAGGTTTCGCGCATCTGAGTTCTTGTCTACTTCGCGGTTCTTATTTCGCCCCCTGACAAGGCATGCAGTAGACTGCGTACACTGTTGACTACCAGCGCGCCTTCCTATAATTGCCCAATCATGAATGTCATCATCTCTTCGGTTCATGGACGAACCCCCTGGACAGCTCGACTTACGCTGATTCTGCCGGTTTAGCCGGCGTCTTCTTCCACATAGGGACTTTAGTCCCACCATCGAACCCCAACCCACCTTCTCGCCTTTGAGAATTCAATGATGTTGACATCTCCTAGTCCCGGTCGCCGTGCCGGAGCGATGCCATTTCAAAAATATCGTTCCTTCCCATGCGTTGAGCTGCAGGACCGCACGTGGCCAAATACACCGATTGAGAGACCACCGCGATGGTGTAGCGTCGACCTGCGGGACGGCAATCAAGCACTTATCGATCCAATGAATGTCGATGAGAAGATGGCTATGTATCAGCTGCTTCTCGACATTGGGTTCAATGAGATTGAAGTGGGATTTCCTGCCGCATCACAGATGGACTTCGACTTCTGTCGAACCATCATTGAGGATGACTTGATTCCGCCCGGGACTCTCGTACAAGTGTTGTGTCAAGCACGTCCTGAATTGATCGAGCGGACCGTCGACGCGTTACGAGGGGCTGAGGGAGCCATCTTCCACCTCTACAACTCGACATCGACACTTCAGCGCGATGTTGTTTTCAATATGGATCGCGCCGGCATCGTCGATCTCGCGGTTAAGGGAACGGAGCTGGTTCGAGAAATCACGCGAGACTTAGGCGATACGAACGTGACATTCGAGTATTCGCCGGAGAGTTTTACCGGTACTGAGCTCGATTTCGCGATCGGAATCTGTGATGAAGTGGCGAACACTTGGGGCGCGACTCCTGAGCAACCAATCATTGTGAATTTACCGTCGACCGTCGAGATGGCGACGCCAAATATCTACGCGGATCAGATTGAATACTTCTGTCGAAATTTCTTGAATCGTGATCGAGCTGTCATCAGCTTGCACACACACAACGACCGCGGTACCGGAATCGCTGCAACCGAGCTAGCGTTGATGGCGGGTGCCGAGCGGGTAGAGGGTACCTTGTTTGGCAACGGCGAGCGAACAGGTAATTGCGACATCATGACGATGGCGATGAATCTATTCTCGCAAGGCGTCGATCCAGAGCTTGACTTTCGCGACATGCCGCGTATCCGCCAAATTGCGGAGGAAGTCACAAAGATTCGCGTGCACGAGCGACATCCCTATGCTGGGGATTTGGTATTCACTGCGTTTTCTGGCTCGCATCAAGACGCGATCAAGAAAGGCATGGCAGTAGTTAAGGAAGATCACTGGGAAGTGCCGTACTTACCGATTGATCCCGCAGATGTAGGCTCTTCCTATAAAGAATCCGTACGCGTAAACAGCCAATCTGGTAAAGGCGGTGTCGGATTTATCCTTGAACAACATTTCGGTATATCGCTGCCACGCGAAATGCTTCAGGAGTTCGCAAAGCAGGTGCAGGTGCTAACCGAGGACCTTGATCGCGAGGTTCGACGCGACGAGATTCTCCAAGCACTCTTCGATACGTTTGAAGCGCAAGATGGACCCTATGCACTTCTTAACTACGAGTTAAACAACGCTGCGAACGACACCCTCGTGTGCGAGGGGTTAATTCAGGTATCCGAGAACGAAGTGAAGATACAAGGGCAAGGTTCAGGTCCGATCGAAGCATTTGTAAATGCCATGGTCGCGACACTAAACGAGCCACTGAACGTTGCTGCTTATCACGAGCATGCGTTGAGAGACGGGGATGTGGTTGGGAAGGACGCCCAGGCGATTGGCATCGTATCGATCGAATTCGGTGAGGGATCGGTCTTCGGCGTCGGTCGAAGTAAGAATACGGTGACTGCTTCTTTGTTGGCGATTATTTCGGCTATCAATCGTCGCTGGTCTCAGCGGCGGTAATCAAGCGGAGCTAGCTTTCTCAATCGTCGAATCGGTTTGAGAGGGGATTTCCAAGCACAAGATTCTCAGTGATGCAATTCTTGAAATTGAGTGAATTTCGATCTGTAGCGGAGTTGTAGTTCGACTGAAATTCGTTTTACGCAAACTGGAATCTGAATTGCCCGGGCTGTCGCCGCGACTGTGATCGTTCGTTTAGAAATCTACGAGCGACTCAATCCAATTTTTATATATTCCTTCTAGGACTGAAGACGACGTTTGATTCAATAGTTGTTTCTCTCCAGAAGTGAGTTTACCCTCGATTTCGACATCGATTCCAGACAGAATATTCGTAGCCGTTCCCAAGTATCCCATTCTGTGAAGACGCTTGCTGAGCGGGGCGGCATAGACGACCATTGCGTCGTTCATTTCTAACGCACGGAGGAACCATTCGTCGCTTGACTCAGCCATGTGTAAGTAAGCTTCGAGCACGTTTGCTTCCGCGCTTGTTTCGCGATTCGAAAATCTGCCTAGCAATTCGCTAATGTTCGTAGTGAGCACGGCGTGTTGTTCCTCTAGGCATCTCCTGTCATTCCACCAATCGGGTGCATGGAGTATCCATCCGTTGGCCGGAGAGCAATCCCGTGTTAGAGCATTCATGACTGAAATAGCGGCGCGAGTCCAATCGAGTGCAGGAGAATCGAGCGAGTTGGAATCTTCTCGCGCAAAATAAGTTAAGAGTTTGAGGCAGTGATCAAGAAGCCCAAGCTCAAAAGCATGATTGCTGCACGCGACGCGTAGGGATTGCGATCGTCCATATTCCGAATCGACGTCGTATTCGTGCGAAAAATGTTGAATGAGCGACGTACTGCGTTTCTCGACATAGTCATCCGATCCAGCGTCAATGAGGCTTGCGACCCGCTGAACATTTTCGGAATGACGCGAAAGTATTCCGTCGTGTACTGACTCTAAAGCCCAGCGCAATTTCTCTTCTTTCTCGCTTTGCTCAATCGCAAGGTCATACGCTTCGAGTAACGTACGCTGAACCCGGAAAAAGATCTCCTCCATTTCCGTCTTGGATAGTTCCGCTCCTGAACCTCTGCCTGTCAACCAGCTATCGACAACGTTTTTCGTCAACCCGTTTAAGGTCCGCAGGTACAACCATCTCGATTCTGGACAATCCGGGTCGAGTTCGTGTCGCCTCAATTGCAGATTCAGATCTTTAACGTAATCCTTCGCTCTAATTAGCAACGATCCTTGGATTGATATTGCTGCAGAATTGTTCGGTTCGTCTTCTAGGATGCGACGAATTTCAGTTTCTGATTCGGAACTCTTCAACCAGCCGATTTCGTTATTGCGGCTATCACGTTGTGCGAAAAAGTTACGTAACCAAATTCGTTGGAGGAAGCCCTGATTGTTGTCGATCTTGTTGGATTCAAGCACTTCCATGTATTCCGGACACGGGCCTTTGAAACGCGGATCAATCGAGATTGGACGATTCCAACAGTATTCCTCCGCCTGGTCATGAGGCTCAGATATTTGCGCCGTTCTCTCTTTTGTACAAATAGCCAACTCGTTGTCGCAGGGTCTGAACGTACGTTCTTCAAACGATACGAGCGATTTCAATTGCTCACAACGATCATCAATCAGCGCTGCCGTCCATTCTGCGAGAGATTGATGGCACACAAGCAATGACACCAGCACTAGACCAACGGTGCAGTTCGAGGAACGAAGGTGCGAGAGAGTTATTCGAATGCGAAACATCAACCCGTATCCCAGTTGTGACATGTAATTTCCGCAGATTCGAAATACGGCTGGTCGAAGCAAGAGTAGCGTGACCGCCTCGTCTTTGCGATCATTTCGTCGATCGACCGGCGCTGGTGTCAGTTGCGGTAATCAAGCGAAGTTAGCTCTCTCAATCGTCCACTCGAATTGAGAGGAGAATTCCAAGCGCAAGTTTCTCCGTGACGTGATTCTTGAAATTGAGTGAATTACGACCTGTAGCGGAGTTGTAGTCCGACGGGAATTCGTTTTACGCAGACTGGAATCTGAAATCCACGGACTGTCGCCGCGACTGTGAACCTTCGTTTAGAAATCCACAAACGATTCGATTGAATTCTTGTATATTCCTTCTAGAACTGAAGACGACGTTCGACTCAATAGTTGCTTCTCGCTAGAAGTGAGATTGTCCTCGATTTCGACATCAATTCCAGACAGAATATTAGTAGCCGTTCCTAAGTATCCCATTCTGTGAAGACGCTTGCTGAGCGGAGCGGCATAGACGACCATCGCGTCGTTCATTTCTAACGCTCGAAGAAATCGTTCGTCGCTCGACTCGTCTAGGTATAGATACGCTCGGAGCACTTCTGTCTCTGCACTTGTTTCGTAACTCAAGAATCTTCGTTGCATTTCGTCGATGTTAAGCGCTAGGTTCGTGTGATGTTCCGCTAGACATCTTCTGTCATTCCACCAAGAGGGTGCATTGAACGCCCATTCGTCGGTCGGAGAGCAATCCCGTGTAAGAGCGTTCATGACTGAAATAGCGGCGCGAGTCCAATCGAGTGCAGGAGATTCGAGAGAATTGGAATCTTCCCGTCCGAAGTAAGTTAGGAGTTTGAGGCAATGGTTAAGAAGTCCAAGTTCAAACGCATGATTGCTGCACGAGATGCTTAAAGACTGCGAACGACCATGATCGGAATCGACATCGAACTCACGAGAAAACCGTTGAATGAGCAGTGTGCGTCGATTCTCGCTGTAATCTTCCTGTCCAATCTCAATGCGGCGCGCGAATTGTTGCAGATTTTCGAATGCAAGTGAAAGTATGGCATCGTTCACGGACGCTAACGCGAAATGCAACTTATCTTTGCTTTCACTTTGGTCAATTGCGACGTCATACGTATTGAGTAACGTGCGCTGAACACGCAAGAATAGCTCTCTAATTTCCGTCTTGGATAGTTCGGAACCTGAACCTTCGCTTGCCAGCCAGTTATCAATAATCTCATTCGTTTGACCGTAAGTGAAATGCAGGAAAAAGTTTCGCGGGCCGGGACAATCCGGGTCGAGTTCTTGGATTTTCAAATCAAGATTCAATTGTTCGACATCATCATCGCTATAGATTAGTGAAGACTTTAGGATGCTCAGTGCTACGGGATCATCTGGCTGGATTGTGAGGATACGGCGTATGATCTTTTCGGACTCTCGACGCTTGAACCAATGGATTTCAGCCCCGTGCTTGTCGATTTCTCCAAAGTGTTCCCGCAGGTTCAGTCGCTGCAGAAGAGACTCGAGATCGTCGTTCGCATCGGCTTCGAGTTCCGCCATGTGCCGCGGGCACGGACCAGCGAAACGGGGATCAATAGTTAACGGCTGATACCAACAATGTTCTTCAGCTTGATCGCGCGGTTCGGCGTGTTGAGAAATACGGTCTTCAACGCAAGAATTCATCTCAATGTCACAGGCGCTAAACGCACGTTCCTCAAACGCTAAGGTCGATTTCAAGAATTCACAACGATCATCAATCGGTGGTACCGTCGATTCTGCGAGAGATTGATGGCACACAAGCAATGACACCAGCACTAGACCAACGGTGCAGTTCGAGGAACGAAGGTGCGAGAGAGTGATTCGAATGAAAAATATCAACCCGTATCCCAGTTGAGACACGTATTTTCCGCAGATTCCAATTACGGTAGGTCGAAGCAAGAATAGCGTGACTGCCTCGCTTTTACGATCACTTTGTCGGTCAAGCGCCGCTGGTCTCAGTTGCGGTAAGCAAGCGGAGTTAGCTCTCTCAATCGTCCATTCGAATTGAAAAGAGAGTACCAAGTACAAGCCTGTCAGTGTGTAAGTCTTGAATTTATGTGCATTTCCATATATCCAGGTGCTGCAGTTTGAAGGAAATTCGTTCGAAGTAGGCTCGACGCTGAAATTTACGGACTATCGCTGAGCCTATTAAAGTTCGTTTAGAAATCCGTAGGCGACTCCGGCCAATTCTTGTATATTCCTTCTAAAACCGAAGACGACGTTTCACTCAATAGTTTCTTCTCGCGAGAAGTGAGATTGCCTTCGATTTCGACATCAATTCCAGACAGAATGTTGGTAGCCGTTCCTAAGTATCCCATTCTGTGAAGACGCTTGCTGAGCGGGGCAGCATAGACGACCATCGCGTCGTTCATTTCTAATGCTCGAAGAAATCGTTCGTCGCTAGACTCATCTAGGTGTAGATACGCTTGGAGCACTTCTGTCTCCGCGCTCGATTCGTAACTCAAAAATCTTCGATGCATTTCGTTGATCTTCAGTGCCAGGTTTGTGTGACGTTCCGCAAGACATTTTCTGTCATTCCACCAAGCAGGTGCATGGAGCGTCCATCCGTTCGGAGAGCAATCCCGTGTGAGCGCGTTCATGACTGATATGGCGGCACGAGTCCAATCGAGCACAGGAGAATCGAGCGAATCGGAATCTTCCTGCGCAAAATGGGTTAGGAGTTTGAGGCAGTGATCAAGAAGACCAAGCTCAAAAGCGTAATTACTGCACGAGACGCGTAGAGTTTCGGAACGGCCATGTTGGGAATCGATGTCATACTCGCGAGAAAAATGTTGAATGAGAGACGCGCTGCGCTTCTCCACGTAGTCATCGAGACCAGCTTCAATGAGGTGCGCAAATTGCTGTACATTTTCGGAATAGCGTGAGAGTATTCCGTCATGGAGGGACTCTAACGCCCAGTACAGTTTCCCCTCTAGCTCACTTTGCTCAATTGCGAGGTCATACGTTTCAAGTAACGTCTGCTGAATACGTAAAAAGAGTTCCTTCATTTCCGTCTTGGATAATTCCGATCCTGTCCCCGTGCCTGCCAACCACCCATCGACAACATTTTCCGTGAAACTGTTAGTAGTGGATATGAACATCCCTCGCTGCTCAGGACAATCCGGATCGCGTTCGTGTTCCCTCAAACTTAGATACAGATAGCTAACAAAATCATCCTTACCCAAATACTCCGAGCCTAAGACTTCTAGCGCCCTTGAATTGTCTGGGTCGGATGAGAGGATGCGACGAAGTTCGAGTTCTGTCTCAGCACTTTTTAAAGAACCGATTTCTTGACCTTGGTCGTTCGTTTGCGTGAAAAAGGGTCGTACCCAAATTCGTTGCAGGAGTAAGTGATTGTTGTCGATCTTGTTGGATTCAAGTTCTGACATGTATTCAGGACATGGACCTCCGAAACGCGGATCAATCGAGATTGGACGATTCCAACAATAATCCTCAGCCTGGCTATGTGGCTCAGCAATTTGCCCCGTTCTCTTTTTTACGCAAATATCCAACTCTTCGTAGCAGCGTCTGAGAGCACGTTCTTGGAACGATAAGATCGATTTCAATCGTTCGCAACGATCATCAATCGGTGGCATCGTCGATTCTGCGAACGATTGATGGCACAAAAGTAATGACACGATTGCAAGACTCGTGCCAAATCCGAATTGAAAGAGCAACGGGCGTACTCCCGGTATGAGAAATATCGATCTTCGTCCTATTTTGATCCGCATTTCTAGATTGGTCCACTTGGCGGTAGTCGTAACCAAGGCTGTTTCTGCCCTAAAGTATCGAAAATACTGGAACCTCGTTCGTTCGCCATATTAGGGTTCCCCTTGACCCTAGGTGAATAAATATGCTGTTTAACTCTACCGTTGCAGGTAACTTCCTTGAGGCGATCTCGTGGTCGCGCTTACGAATGTCACAGCGACTGACCGAAGGTAGTCACAACATCGATACACTAGCATATTAGACCGCCTACCGCAGCTCGTTAGATTAGTGCATTTGCACATAATTTTTTACCACTTCTGCGTCGATTGCACCGGTTAATGCTGGTCTTGCGATGTCGACGTCATCATCAAACGATGGAGCACGATATTCGCCCGCTTGATGGCGTTATCTAAGACTTCGAGGACTTCAACCCGGAAACATTCGAAATTGACTGACGTTTGATCCGATGGCAAGCGTCGTAGGTGATCTAGACCTCAACCATTTAGTGTCCGTGGTCCGTCTTCTGGAAGGTTCCACTTGGTGACATGGCTGATCTCATGCAACAACGTGTTGCCGGCCACGCGATATGTGTTGCCGTCCACTATAGAAATACCGCCGTCTTCGGAATCCGGCGCGTCGACGACAAACTCACCGACGATTTCCTCTAGGATGTCGTCATTGGAGATTAAGCCAACGACTACCTCATAATCATCACCACGATGCCGAACCTGCTGCGTCGTCGTTTGAAGTTGTGAACTAGACGGGAAATGGGTACACGACGAACAACATACCTAGGTGGTATTGGCAGGCACGGCTTAGCTCACTCTTCGTCAGACGAATCTCGTTCGCCTTGTTGACCGGATTCTTCGACGTTAAAGTCGTCGTCGAACGGCAATTGGGTAATGTTGGCCGACCTTACGGCGTTTTCGACGACTTCGAGGATTTCGACGCGGTAATTCTCAATGTTGATCGACGTTTGACCGGAAGGAACTCGACGCAAGTGGTCGAGTACCCAACCATTTACGGTTCGAGGTCCATCTTCAGGCAGTGACCAGTTTGCCGTGTGATTAATCTCGTGGATGAGCGTATCACCGGTGACTCGGTAGGTGTCTTCATCAATTGGCGTAATAACTCCGGTTTCTGTTTCTTGCGATCCTAGCGTAAATTGGCCTACGATCTCTTCAGTGATGTCGTCAATGGTTATTAGACCCACCACCGCTCCATATTCATCGACCACGATACTGAAGCGTCGACGATGTTGTTTGAAGTTGTGTACTAGGCGAGAGAGTGTCACTTGACTTGGGGTGTAGGACGCGTGCTCAAGGACACTAATCAGGTCCTCTTTGGTTGATTGGGGATCTTGGAGCAGTCGATTTGCCTCCCGCATATGGAGAATCCCGTGGATATCGTTGATCGTACCGCGATAGGCAGGGAGGCGCGTGTGTTTTGCTGCTGCTATACGTTGGCGGATTTCAACCATCGATCCATTTAGATCGATTCCATAGATGGATTCTCGCGGTTGCATTACATCGCCGACTGTTTGTTCCTCTAAATTCAGGATGTTGAGAATCATCAATTGGCGGTTGCGCGGCAGTTTGCGTGCCTGATCAAACACCTGTCGTAGTTCATCTTCAGTCAGATCCTCGTTGTCCTCAACGCCCCGTGTAAACGGCTTGACAACAAACGCGCCACAGAAGTTCGTGAATAACACGATGTACTTCATGATGGATTGAAGCGGCATGAGTACATAAGCGCTCGGGTAGGCGATAGACTCAGGTCGTACTGCGCCGATGGTCTTCGGTGCTATATCCGCAAAGATCAAGAATATGAAAGTTATCGATACGGTCGTGATTACGCCACCGAGTTCGGTACCGAACCATCGCACAAAAACCACATTCGCAACGACCGCCGCCGAGTAATTGACTAAGTTGTTGCCAATTAGGATGACGCCGAGCAGGCGATCCTTGTGCCGCAACAACGTCTCGGTGCGAAGCGCCCCTCCGTGTCGCTTGCGTGCGAGTGCACGCATTCGATATACATTCAGTTTCATCATCGCGGTCTCGGCGCCTGCGAAGAAGGCGCTCATCAACAGCAGTATGAAGACAGAGAGGATCAGTACCCAAGCGGGAACAACGAACGATTCCATTTTGATTCGAGGTGGTTAGAGGTTAAGTCCCATAGCCAAATACGAACTTAAGTCCGAAATAGCCGATGAGGAGAATGGCGAAGGCGAGTAGCGACAATCGAGCAGATGTCTGTCCACGCCAACCGAACCAAAGCTGGCCACAGATTAGCGCGAGATATAGCACCCAGCATGTCAGCGCAAGCCACATGTGAAAGACGTAATTACCTTGCTGGACAAAGTCCCAACGAAAGATCACGCCTGTGACGACCGTTAGAGTCAGTAGAGACACTCCCAGCCAAAGCAAATGCATGGCAGTGGCTTCAACGGTTTGTAGCGGTGGCATCAACTTCACGAAAGCAGTCGAGTCGTTCTTTTTCAGCCGCTGGTGAAGGACGATGATCGATGCTGCTTGAACGGCTGCCAAGCCGAGAATTGCGTAGGTGAGCATGCTGATAAGCACATGCACAATCACCGTTGGCTGGTCAATGAGCGTGCCTTCGATGGGTGAAAGGAGTAACCCGAAGAAGAGTGAAATGATCGCAAGCGGTACGGTCACCAGCGCTAATACACGATAGCCTTGTACCAGATAGAGGTAGAACGTACAAACCATCGCGACGAACGTCATGATGACTGCGCTCGACCAGATTGAAAGGTAAACGCCAGATCCCGCGCTCACGATCAATACCGTATAGATGAGATGCATTCCCAACGCGGGTGTGATTAAGGCGGCAACTCGGCGGTTTGGAAACGCCTCGATGGCTTGTGAGCGCAGCTGTAGCCACAGGTAAAGCAGATACAGAAGCGCCGCGATGCCGCCAAAAAGATCGGGAGACAACTCAGCTGAAAATAGATTAAGAGTCATATCGATTTCAAAAACTAGAATTCACGCGCCGCAATCAAGCGCAGTTTAGCGCGATCATGTTTGACAATCTAACTAACAAACTCACACAGACCTTCTCAGGGCTTCGCACTCGGAAACTGACCGAAAACAACGTTGCTGAAGCGATCCGTGAGGTTCGTACCGCATTACTCGAGGCCGACGTCGCGCTTGAGGTCGTTATCCCGTTCGTAGAAGCCGTCAGGAGAAAGTCGGTCGGGCGAGAGTTCGTCGCGTCGGTGCGACCAGGTGACATGTTCGTGAAATTCGTCCACGACGAGCTGGTGTCGCTCATGGGGACGGAAGTTTCTAGCCTCGAGCTCAGGGCAGTAAAAAAACCAGCTGTCATTTTAATGGCTGGTCTACAAGGTACAGGCAAAACAACCACGGTTGCCAAACTTGCTAGCTACCTTCAAAAAGAGCAGAACCAAAAGGTTGCTACTGTGTCTGCGGACGTATATCGTCCTGCGGCTATCGAGCAATTGCGAGTACTTACGGAAACGGCGCAGGCGCATTTCATAGAGTCGTCGCCTGACGAACAACCTCTCAAAATCGTTCAGCGAGCGGTTGTCCATGCCCAAGATCTCGAATGCGACACACTAATCGTCGATACCGCTGGCCGGTTAGCTATCGACGAAGAGATGATGGCGGAAATCCAGTCGCTGCATGGGTCGCTCGAGCCGACGGAAACCTTGTTCGTGGTTGATGCCATGACCGGTCAGGATGCGGCAAAGACCGCAAAAACGTTCGATCGTGCCTTGTCGCTTACCGGTGTCGTATTGACAAAGGCTGACGGCGATGCTCGAGGCGGTGCAGCGCTCTCAGTGCGTGCGGTTACGCACAAACCCATCAAATTTCTTGGTACGGGCGAAGGGATAGACGGGCTTGAACTGTTTCATCCAGATCGGCTGGCGTCGCGAATTCTTGGGATGGGCGACATCCTGGGGCTTGTTGAGGAAGCCGAGAAGAAGGTCGATGTTGAAGCGTCGGGTCGCGTCGTCAAGCGCATGTTGCGCGGTGGATCGTTCACGTTTGACGACATGCGCGAGCAGATTAAGCAGATGACCGAAATGGGCGGGATGGCGAGCGTGCTGTCTCGGTTGCCAAATGCGCCGAACGTCAAGGTCAAGGAAACTGATGACGATGCGATCCTGAAGCACGCGATCATCATCGATTCGATGACCACAAAAGAACGCGCGTTTCCCAATTTGCTCAACATACCTTCACGCAAGAAACGTATTGCCGCCGGAAGCGGTACTCGCATCCAGGATGTGAACTTCACGATTCGAAAATTCAAGCAGATGCAGAAAGCGACGCGAAAACTCGGTCGGATGGGTCGATCGAGCAAAATGCTGACGCAGCTTGAGCAGATGATGGCTGAAAACAATTGATTACCCGCGTCCATGGGTTCCCGAATCGCGTCAGTATGCGGCTTCTGTGAGTAAAATCCGCCGCTTCCTTTACCGGGTCACAAGCCTACATCTATGGTCGTAATCCGTCTTGCCCGCCATGGCTCGATACACAAGCCGTTCTACCACGTGACCGTTGCTGATCAACGTGCACGACGCGACGGCACATTTATTGAACGTGTCGGTTTTTATAACCCGATTGCAAAAGGCAAGGCAGAGCGTCTTCGCATTGATCTCTCGCGCGTTGACTACTGGCTAGAGAAGGGTGCTCAAACTTCCGAGACCGTATCACGATTGGTCAAAGAGGCACGCCGCGCAGATCAAATTGGCGCGACACAGCCCGCAGAGCAATCGGAAGAAGCCGTCGAGTCGGTAGCCGAAGAACCTTCCGAAACGGTCGAAGCCACTGGAGAAGAGGCTTCTGCCGAAACGAAATCTGACGAAGACGCAGGCGCTGAAGCAGCTATAGCAGAGACTCCCGTTAAAGCCGAGTCTAGCGACGACACTGAATCAGCGGATGCGGCTAGCGCGGAATCAGCTGAGGAAGAAGCGCCAGCTGCTAAATCCGAGTCTAGCGACGACATTGAAACAGAGGATGCGGCTAGCGCGGAATCAGCTGAGGAAGAAGCACCAGCTGCTGAAGCATCAGAGGCGACGACCGAGACGGTAAGCGAGGCTGACGCTTCGGAAGACGAGAAGCCCGCAACTTAACGGTTGGACTCTAACCGAATCGTTGTTGTTGGACGTATCGGTTCTTCGTACGGAGTAAAAGGATGGACACATGTCCGTTCCTACACTGAGCCGATCGAAAATCTCACGGATTTCCCCCAACTCTATGGGAGGCGCAATGAAG
>LXNI01000826.1_pt1 | contig 32488 bp, 29 predicted proteins | sample 809091 | NCBI WGS metagenome assembly LXNI01 (sample SAMN04870527, study PRJNA318959) | sponge metagenome | biome: 01000161; feature: marine sponge reef; material: water | host: Sarcotragus foetidus | place: Greece: Milos, Mediterranean Sea | collected 2013-05-29 | depth 5-7 m | reverse complement strand
GGCCAGGATGTGGTGGAACTGCTCTATGCCTGGGATCAGTTCCGCACCAATCTGCTCCAGTATATCCGCTATTACGACGCGATTCTCTGTCCCGCGGTTCACCATACTGCGCCCTCTATTGGCGCACGCGACAACCAGCGCTTCGACTACACTGTCCCATTCAGCCTGACAGGCTATCCGGCCGCTGTCGTTCCGGTCACGGTAGATGTAGACGGCCTCCCTGTTGCTGTGCAGATTGTTTCCCATCCCTGGCGGGAGGACATCGTGTTTGCCCTGGCCCTGGCGCTTGAAGAAGAGTTCAAGGAATGGCAAAAGGATCTCCAAGGCGGGTTGAAACTGTAGCGCCAGGTTGGCGTAGAGTAAACAAAGGCATCGTCAACATGGAGGGCATGATGGAAGAGGAACGCAGGGAAGAAAAAACAGAGCAAAGTGGGAAAGACGAGGCAGGGAGCTTTGGCGAGAGTGATGACATAGCCGAGGAGATTCAACGGCTTGTCGAAGCGATGGCGCGGGCGGCCCGAAATGTCTGGAGCAGTGAGCAGCGTCTCCAGCTGGAGGAGGATCTGCGCCGGGGATTGGGTTCACTGGTGGGGAGCCTGGAGGAAGCGCTCGACCGATTCAGCCGGAGCGAGCAGGGGCAGGAGTTCCAGGAGAAGGCGAGCAAAGTGGCAGACCAGGTGCGGGAGAGCGCGCTGGCTGCCGAATTGAAGGACGGGCTCACCGTTGGGCTTAAGACGGCCGCTAACGAAGTGCGAAAGTTTGCAGACAGCCTCGAGGAGCAACAGGAAGGGTCAGACTCCGTCCAGGACATTCCTGTGGAATCAGGAGATGACGAGGAAGGCGAGGAGAAGGCGTAGGCGAAGCGGAGGGGGGCCCGCCAAGGTCGCAAAGATCGAGGTCAGGGAAAGGAGAAGAACACTTTAGCGATCTTCAGGATTCCTTGACTCCAGGGTACACGGTGGGAAACACCGCTGCTGCCCTCGAAGGTTGACAGGTTATCCATGTACCATACGTAGTTTCGTACCAAGGCGTCCTGGTTGCTGAATTGCGGGTTCCAGCCAAGAGCCTGCTGGGCTTTGGCGACCGTTACAAATGAGTCTTTCGCTGCAGTCTCATATACCCATTTGTACAGGGGTGAGAGTCCGAGCTTTTCCAGGAGGCGCAATGTCCATATGGCCGGCGCCGCGGGCAGAGGAATTATGCGTTTACCGTGGCCGGCAAAGTCGAGCACGGCCTGGTAGTCTTCTTTCATGGTCGCGAACTCGGTCGCACCTATGTTGAAGGTATCGTTGACCTGTGCGCGGGGAAGCGTGGCAGCCAGGAAAATCGCTGAGCACAGGTCTTCTACGTCAAGGAGCTGATAACGATTCTTGCCACTGCCCAGCATGGGAAAGTTTTTGCCGTCCTTGGCCCAGTCGTAGAATAGTGCAAAGACGCCTAGGCGCTCTGGCCCTACAAAAGATTTGGGCCGTATGATCGGTACACACATCCCCTTCTGCCTGAATTCCTGGCAGATCTCCTCAGCTTTTATCTTGGCCTCTCCATAAGGGCCCACCCCCTGCAGCCTATCACTTTCATGCAAAGGATGGTGGTCGGGGATGCCGTAGACGGCGGTAGAAGAGATTTGGACCAGTCTGTCCACGCCCGCTTCAAATGCAGCTTCCAGGACATTCTGGATTCCGTCAATATCTGTGGAAAAGATCTCTTCTGGACTGTACAGAGGCAGTGCTGCCGCGGCGTGGATGACAAAATCCACCTCTTCCATCGCGGAGCGGACAGCGGCCATGTCGCGTATGTCTCCCTCCACAACCTTGATAGAATCCCGCTCAGGATAGTCGAAGGGGGCAATGTCGAGCGACACCACTTGAATCCCCCTCGCACGCAAGTAGCGCACGAGGTTGATGCCGAGGAAGCCGGCACCGCCGGTAACCAGGCAGGTTTTTCCTGCTCGCTGGCTGCCAGACTTTTTTCCTGTTTGTCTGCTCTCGGTACTGGGACCGTGAACAGTCGCGGCGCCGGTATTTTCCAAGGGTTGGGATGGACTCATCGGCATATGTTGTTTCGTGGTTTGATGGTGTCAGTACCTGGTTGCTGGTCTTCGCTGCCGTGGAAACTCTAAGCAGATGCCATCCAGTTCTTCAAGAGTGAAGCGGTGGACTCAAAGGCCAGGTCTGAGGGGATTTCGTGCGCGCCAAACCAGCCGGCATCCTGCGCATCATCGGCCACGTAGGGAATCTCCGGTGAACTGGCCGGCACCGCACTAAAGGCAAGCACTATTCCGATGCGCTGGCCTTCGTCGTTTACCATCGGGAAGATGTCGATCAGTCCGCCGATCTTCGAACGCAAGCCGACTTCTTCTTTCAGCTCCCGCTGTAGCGCGTCCTTGGGCATTTCGTCGGCATCCATATAGCCGCCGGGCAGAGACCATTTGCCTTTTGCGGGGTCCACCGCTCGCTGAATCAGGAGGACCTTGTCCTGATGCAGAAGGAGGGCAATTACAGCCACTTTGGGATCGTGAAATTGGACGAAACCACAGCCCGAACATACGGGGCGCAACGCGTTGAAGCGCACCACTTCCGACATGGAAGCGGCGCAATAAGGGCAGTAGCGGAACTTGCTGTTCATTGCTACAAGTATAGCACCAGGAATATGGAAGTGTTATACTTGGGAAGCGTTGCTTTCCAGCAAAACACCTGACATGAACAAGACTGAGACAGTGCTGCAAGAGCGTCCCGCACGAGCCGCGTTGACCCGGACAGGTGGTTTTCTGACCGGATTCAGCCATACGCTGCAGCCATACATCGGTTGTCGCTTCGGATGCAACTACTGCTATGTACGCCAGTCCAACGTCCATCGCTTTCACGGCGGCGGACAGGAGTGGGGAACCTACGTATATCCGCGCGTGGGGATCGCCGACAGGCTGGAAAAGGAGTTGGCGGGGCTGCACAGGCGAGAAGCGCTGGAGCAATCGGCGTTCTTCATGTCTTCCTCAACGGATCCGTATCAACCCGCAGAACGGTCCTACCATCTGACGCGCCGGTGCCTGACCGTAATGGAACGAATGCCGCCCGGCCTACTGGTCATTCAGACGCGTGCGCCGCTGGCGGCCAGGGACTTCGGCATTATGGCGGCGTTGGGCGAGCGATGCCTGCTCAACATGACAGTTGAGACCGATCGAGAAGATGTGCGCCGGTCTGTGACGCCACACTGTCCATCCATTGAACAGCGCCTTGATGCAGCGCGAAAGGCTCGGGACCAAGGCATTCCGACCCAGTTGACAGTTAGCCCTTGCCTGCCCTATTCCAGTGTGGAGGCTTTCGGAAAGCTGCTTCTGGAAGTGAGCGACAGGGTGATAGTAGACAGTTTCATTTCCGGCGATGGAGGCGCGGGCAAGCGGACGGCTCGAACCGACATCCCGGCGCTCTATGCGCGGTCGGGTTGGGAGGACTGGCGCTCGCAGGATGCTGCCCTGGCCCTGTACGACTGGCTGGAGGAACGGATAGGGACACGGGCGGGCTGGTCACAAGAGGGATTCACGCGCCAGGCTCGCCAGGTAACGGGCAGTTTCCGCTGACGGCGTTCCTGTACCCTGACGGTGAGGTTAACGAGATGAAGAAAGCATTTGGAGGAATCGAGGCAGGAGGCACCAAGTTTGTTTGTGCCGTCGGCACCGGGCCAGATGATATCCGAGCGGAGATTCGTCTGCCCACAGAGTCGTCTGAAGTTACCATGGGTCGGGTTATCGACTTTTTCCGCGGCCAACAGGAGCAGCATGACATTGCTGCCATTGGCGTGGCCTCCTTCGGTCCCGTGGACCCGGACCCCGACTCGCGGACCTTTGGACACATTACGAACACGCCAAAGCCGGGCTGGGCAAATACGCCGGTGGCGCCGATTCTACGGGATGCGTTTGACGTGCCCATCGGCTTCGACACCGATGTCAATGTGGCAGCGCTCGGCGAGCACAGTTGGGGCGCGGCGCAAGAGGTGGATACGTTCGTGTACCTGACGATAGGTACAGGCATCGGCGGCGGCGGCATGGTGGACGGAAACCTGTTGCACGGCCTGATTCATCCGGAGATGGGTCACATTGCGATTCCCCACAATTGGGAACGGGATCCCTTCGCCGGCACATGCCCATTTCACGGCGACTGCTGGGAAGGGCTGGCCAACGGGCCGGCGCTTGAAGAGCGCTGGGGCCAGGCGGGTGAATCGCTGCCGGAGGGACACGAAGCGTGGTCGCTGGAAGCGCACTATATTGCGCTGGGTGTCACAAGTATCATGATGATCCTGTCGCCGCAAATGGTTGTTTTGGGCGGCGGCGTCATGGAGCAGGCGCATCTTTTCCCTCTTGTCCACCGCGAGGTACAGTCGCAACTGAATGGCTACATTCAAAGTCCTGCTATATTGGAAGAGATAGAGAGTTATATCGTGCCGCCGGCGCTGGGAGGCCGCTCCGGTGTGCTGGGCGCGATTGCCCTGGCTCAACGAGCGCTCCAAGATGCCTGACCTATTGCTGTACCTTCGAGACGAACGAACGCAACTTCCTGGGCCGTATGACCACCCCTTTTGACCCCACCGAGCATCCCCACCGCCGCCGCAATTTGCTCACCGGAGAATGGATACTCGTCTCTCCACACCGCATGAAGCGGCCGTGGCAAGGGCAAACGGAGACACCGCCGCCGCCAACGCTGCCCTCCTATGACCCTACCTGTTATCTATGCCCCGGCAACGAACGGGCCGGCGGGTTCGTTAATCCCAACTATACGCACACTTTTGTGTTTGACAACGACTTTGCCGCGTTGCGCACAGATACGCCAGGCGGCGAGGCGCAGAGCGGCCGGTTCTTTCAGGCGCAGGCAGAGACGGGAGTCTGTCGTGTCATCTGTTTCAGCCCTCGGCATTACCTGACGTTGGCGCGCATGGATCTGCCGGACATTCGACGGGTCGTGGATCTTTGGGTGGAACAGGTGGAAGAGCTGGGCGAACAGCCGGACGTCGGCTATGTTCAGGTCTTTGAGAATCGGGGCGCGATGATGGGCAGTTCAAATCCTCATCCACATGGGCAAGTCTGGGCAACACGGCGGCTGCCGACCGAGCCGGCCAAAGAAGATCAGGAGCAGCGAGCCTACTTTGAGAAGGCGGGCGCGCCGCTGTTGGTGGATTATCTTGTGGCGGAACTTGCAGCAGGCGAGAGGGTGGTGTTGGAAAACGAAGACTGGGCGGTGGTGGTTCCTTACTGGGCGGTTTGGCCTTTCGAAACGATCGTCCTGCCCAAGCGTCACTGCCGTGACATGGCGGCGCTATTTCCAGCAGAGCGGGACTCGCTGGCCAACCTCCTTAAGCGGCTGTTGGTCCGCTATGACAATCTTTTCGAGACGAGTTTTCCCTATTCAATGGGCTGGCACGGACAGCCGACAAGCGACGGTGACCACTCCCACTGGCAACTCCACGCACACTTCTACCCGCCGCTGTTGCGCTCGGCTGACGTCAAGAAGTTCATGGTGGGTTATGAAATGCTGGCTACACCGCAGCGGGATCTCACCGCGGAACAAGCCGCGCAGCGGCTGCGAAGCCAGAGCGAAATTCACTATTTGGACCGCTGAGACTCTGGGCGGTCTCGTCGATAGTCCTCTCTGGCGGCCAAGTAGGCGTCGCCACCGTGGCAGTCGTTGATCACAGTCAGCGGAAACTCTTCCACCTCCAGCTCGCGAATCGCTTCGCTCATCAGATCATGATAGGCGAGAATTCGGCTGCTGCGGATCTGACGGGCAAGAAGAGCGGATGCGCCGCCGATTGCGCCAAAATAGACTGCGTTATGGCGGACGAGAGCGTGCTTGACTTCCTCTGAACGGCTCCCTTTGCCGATAAAGCCGGTCACCCCCCTTTCCAAGAGAGGTAATGTATAGGGGTCCATTCGAACGCTGGTGGTGGGGCCGGCCGGTCCGATAACAGCGCCTGGTTTGGCCGGGGCGGGCCCAACATAGTAGATTACCTGCCCTGCCAAGGGCAGCGGCAACTCTTCGCCGCGTTGCATCGCTTCGACCAGCCGCTTATGCGCTGCGTCTCTTGCGGTGTAAATTCTGCCTGTCAGGGCGACTCGGTCGCCTGCCCGTAAAGCCTGCACCGCGGCGTGGCTGAGTGGCGCTTCAACAGGTATAGCCATCACAACTCCAAGGTTGCCCGGCGCGGCGCCGAGCAGTTGAGGTTCACTGCCAAGGGCAGCGCGGCGATATGTGTTGCAATAGTTTCGACATGTACGGCCAGAGCGGTAACAACTCCGCCCAACCCCTGCGGTCCGATTCCTAGTCGATTGATAGCCTCCAGAAGTTCACTTTCTAATTCGGCCACGTGGGGCGCTGGATTTACGCTGCCGATTGGGCGCAGCAGCGCTTTTTTCGCAGCCACACCGACGGTGTCGAGCGAGCCTCCGATACCGACCCCCACGATCAGGGGCGGACAGGCATTGGGCCCGGCCTTTTCGACGGTTTCAAGTACGAACCGGCGCACGCCTTCTTCGCCAATGGCGGGGGCAAACATCTGGACCCGGCTCATAAGTTCGGCTCCGAACCCTTTCTGCATCGTGCTGATGCGCAGCCCGTCTCCGGCGACGATTTGCCAGTGAATCAGGGCCGGCGTGTTGTCGCCAGAGTTGGCGCGCAGGAGCGGGTCACTCACGACGGATTTGCGAAGGTCGGCATAGGCGTCTCGGGTTGCATCCTGCAGCGCCGTGTCAATTTCGCCGCCGCTGAAGTGCACATCCTGGCCGACTTCGACGAACAGAATCGCCATTCCTGTATCCTGGCAGGTGGGGATCGTTTCGGCCTCGGCATAGGCGGCGTTCTCGAGCAGGAGCTCAATTACCTCCTGGCCGGTGGGCGACTGCTCATCGCGGCGCGCGGTGCGCATAGCATCGAGGTAGTCATCGGGCAAACTGTGGGCAGAGTGGCGCAAGAGTTCACTGACCGACTGTCTCACCTCCTGGACATCGATAGTTCGCAAAGTTCTCGTCCTCCTTAGGGGAAAGTTGTGCTGAATGGGAATGCGAGTTCGAATAGGCCGCCCACATCAGTTTTTCCGCTACTTAATTCTCTTCCTGCTGCTGGGCAAAAGCGGCGGCCAGTGCGGCAAAGCGGGAATCCTCCGGCGCGAGTTCTGCTGCCTTCAACAGCTTTGAAAGGACGGCCGGATCGTCGCGGTCGTGAAGGAAATGGCCCCAGGCGTCCACTGCAAGAATGGCCGCCCGATCCGGTTGCAGGGTCAACGCGTGATGTCCATACTGGTTCAGGAGCTCGCCAACCATGTGTTCATATCCAAAAGCGGCCGAACCGGCAGGAATCGGCTCGTCGCCAAACAGCCCTTCCGGGCCCATCGACCATAAAGCATCGAAAGATGCTTCCCAGTCTCCGGCAAATACATGGCTCAGCAATGGGAACGGGCTGGCGAGAGCGAGCTGGCGGCTCACGTCCAGGTGATGGCGAATCCAAACGGCGTTCCAGCGGACTGTCTCGTTAGACGGCGAAAGGATCTCCGCCTGCTCAATTTCAATGAGCGCATCGGCGTAGAGGCCAGCTTCGGCTAAGGCGAGGGCGCGGCTGTTCCATGCACGCAGGTCAGCAGACTGATCGTCTGGCAGCGACCTGGGGGCGGCCTCAACCAGATCCTGACCGTCCCACCGGAAAAACCGCGCCATGTAGAGTTGCAGGCCGCAGGCATAGCAGAATATGTACGGGTCGCTGTTGTTCAACAGCAGGTCCATTTGGCCGTCGCCATTCAGATCGGTTACGGATCCCACGTCGGGGATACTGTTGAAGCTGCTGATGATGAGGGACAGGTCAATTCCGTCCCAGCGCAAAAGTTCGAGGCAGCCTCCGTGCGCGCCGGCCCCTCCCTGGACGGTCAGCCACAAGGCGCCAGTTTCCACACCTACCTGTTCGAGGGAGAATTCGTCGAGGTAGTTGACGCAATCCAGTTCCGCTCGGTCCAGCTCTATCCAGCCGCCGGCCTGTGCTTCGTGGATCGACACAGAGTGTTTGGCGGACGAGGTTTGCGGGGGAAGTCCATAGGTAAAGGCGACGTACAGGGGAGGCCCATCTTCCGTATCGATTTGCTGCACTGCCACGCTGCGCGACTGGTCCTGCACCATGTCATACTCGGTGGCAAGCAGGTCTGCCAGCGTTTGATCACGCGGTTCAGGACCGGCCGTTGCCGCCACCGGCGTGGTGTCGATCCCGCCTTCAAAGGCATCTGCAAGCTCTGCAAATCGGCGGTCCTCCGGCGCAAGTTCAGCCGCGCGTTGCAGGCCAGCCTGAACCGCAGGGTTGCTGGGGTCGATGAGAAAACGTCCCCACGCGCCAAGCGCGTGGGCGGCCGCTCGTTCCGGCTGCAAGGCCAGCGCGGTATCGGAACATTGGGCGAGCAGGAGTCCCACTACGTGCTCGAATCCCGCAGCCGCCGACTCGCTGGGAATTGGTTCGCTGCTGGCCAAGGTCGACAGGCCGACCTCCCAAAGCGAATCAAACGCCACTTCCCAATCGCCTGCGAACACGTGATTCAGCAGCGGGTACGGGCTGGCAGAGGCCTCCTGCCGATTGGCCTCAAGGTGGTGTCGGATCCAGATTGCGTTCCAGGCGACTACGGCGTTGTCGGGAGCAATAGCCTCGGCCTGCTCGATCTGATCCAGTGCGTCGGCGAACAGATTGGCGGCGGCAAGCTCTGCCGCACGGTCATTCAGCGCGCGCAGGTCGGAGGGACTGTCGTCGTCTAGGGGAGCAGGCGTCACTTCCATCAACGTCTGACCATCCCAATAGTATAGCTGTGCCCAATACTGCCTAACGCCGCAGGCATAGCAGAAAATGTAGGGGTCGCTGTTGTTGAGAAGCAGGTCGAGTTGTTCGTCGCCGTTCAGATCGACGAGCGAGCCGGCATCCGGACTGCTGCTGAATCCGCTGATAACGGCGGTCAGCTCTTCGCCATCCCAGCGGAGCAGTTCGAGGCAGCCACTGTGGGCCCCAACGCCGCCCTCGACTTTCAGCCAAACGTTTGCCGGTTCAATCGTTACCTGTTCAAGCGAGGATTCATTCAAGTATTCAGCGCATTCCAGATCCACGCGGCCCAACTCTGTCCAGCCGCCGGCTGTGGCGGCGTGGATCGAAACTTTTTGCCTGAAGGAGGTGTTGTTAGGGGGGAAACCGTGGGTATGGGCAACGAACAGGGGCTCTTTATTGACGCCTGAGATCTGTTGGGCAGTCACAAGACGGCCCCGGTCCTGATTCAGGCCGAATTCGGCGGCCAGCTGGTCTGCCAATTCCGCCAGGTCCGGCGAAGAGGTCGTTCCTGCCGGAGTCGTTGGCGTAGACGAAAGGGGCCACACGGAAGGCTGGGTGCAGCCGCCGAGAAGAAGCGTGAGCACAAGTGTTAGAAAGAACAGGCGCCGCAGTGGAGGAAGGGGCATTGTATACTCCTTCGATCAGCCAAAATGATGCCAGAATCTCATCGGAATTGGAAGTCGGTAATCGCTCCAATTCACCGGTGGCCAATGAACGCTTCGGTCGTGCGTTTGGCAGTAGGTGGTGCTTGCTTTTGTGGGTTGCGTGTAGGGACTGGTTGGCTCTTTAACTCCAAGAATTCGCTATCGATTGTAAAGTGTCAAAATCAGGCCGTGGACGGGTAAACTCTCTGCGTAAATTTCCTGCAATCTGCAGCACTGAAAGTATGGTTCCCACCCTGTATTTCTTGGAATTCTCCAGCGCTTGCGCCGACGAATCGTGTTCACGAAGCGTTCGGGAACGCACTGGTCGGGTCCAAAGAAACCTTTTCCAAACCCTAGACCTTCGTGTCTCGGTACATCTTGCCATTGCGCCAAGTGGCGACATAGCCTTGGGTGGCGATGGCGCGGCGCCTTGCCTTGATCGCCGCCCGCTTCAAAGCTATCAACCCGAGTTCGGCGAAACTGAGGGTCTTCATTTGCTCCTCAGTTGCGTAGATCAGACTTGGGTCCTTGACGGTCATTTTCGTTTCTCCTGGAGGTCTGGGATTGCTTCCGCGCTCCATAACCATTGGTGTGGTCTCCGTGCTATCGTAGAGTACCCACTCATCGACAATCTGCCGATAGATCTCCTGAAAGTTGCGCCATCCCTTCTCCATCCGACGACGAATGACGTCTTCCGGCACGTTGTGACCGCCCTCACGCACTCGTTGCGCTACCCGTTCTATTGCCTTCTCCGGATTGGTGAGTCGGAAAAAGAGGAGTCGGACGACATATCCCTGTGCCCTCCAAACCGGGATCATGCGTGCAAAGATTCGCGCGCTGCGTGTCGTCTCAAAGGGGAAACTTCCGCCTGCGCTGACTATATCACGGATCATGACAAGCATCAAGCGACCAGCCTGAATCTCGGCCTATTCCGGTTGGAATGGATTGAGGCCGGCCGCCAGCAGATCGGCATTTACAAATCTGGGGCAGTTTGCCTCTTTAACGAGGAATTCGCGGGCGAAGGAAGTTTTGCCTGCACCGTTCGGGCCGGCAATGATGAGAATCTGTTGTGTTGACTTTGGCGCAGCTTGCCCTGGGGGAGCCATATGCCCATTGTACATCAGGTAAATGCGGGAGGTCATTTCAGCCCAAGGGCGTCAATTGGACGGCGCGGCGCGGCACCTCTGCGCCGCATTCAGAGACAGGAAGCAGGCGCAGGTTTGGGCCAGGAAAAACAGGCGGGTCTGTAGAAGTCAAATTCGACAGGCATTCGGTCCTTCGGGATCTTGCCGCTCGGCTAAGCGAGTGTTATCTTGAACCATCTTTGGGCCATCGTGCCAGGCCATCCTGGTCAGAGGGCGGAGCGTACTTCGCGGAAGTAAGCTGCCACCGCAGCAGTTTACTGCATTGTCGAAACCTGGCTAGCGAACAATATGACCAATCTCGAGCTTGTTGAGGCGTTGCGACAGAACTATATCGCCTATTTTCAACTGTTTCACGGCCAACATGGAATAAGTGTTCATGTAGACCAGGATATCGCGTGGATTGTCGCCAACGGGCCGCCAGGAAATCATATTCTGCGAGCTACGTTGCCCGCGGGCCGCGTTGACGAAGGGATCGACGAGCTGCTTGGCACGATAGGCAGAAGGACTGGGGGCATTCGCTGGCTGCTCTTCCCCGCGGACCGGCCTCTCGATCTTCGCGACAGACTAAGGCGAAGGGGCCTGTCAACGGGTATGGGCGACCATTGGATGTTTCGCCCACTTGATCGGTTGCCTACGCAGCTTTCGCCTTGCTGTATCAGTCCCGTGAAGGACCTGGTAGGGCTGCGCGCCTGGTGGAAAGCCTCCGCGCTTGGGTTCGGAACGACCCAGCGCGCCGCGCAACCATGGTACGACGCCTACCGACGCCACAGTTTCGGCCGGAATGCCTACGCCATTAATTTTGTCGGACAAGTGGACCGGATGACGGTCACATCGGCAACGCTGGTCCTGGCCGGCGGCATCGCAGGGATTTACGACGTTTCGACGCTGCCGGCGTTCCGAGGCCGAGGTTATGGCAAGGCGTTAACATGTCACCTTCTTAAATATGCGCGGGAAGAGGGGTTTTCTCATGCCGGCCTACAGACTGCCGACGCCGTGCAGTTCTACCAAGGACTGGGATTCGAAACAGGTTATCAAGAGGAGGAGTTCTTCTGGGCAGCGGGCGAGACCGATGAGGAATGACGATCAGGAGCCCGGGAAAATGCGGTCAAATCGGCAGTCTGATACACTGGTATTGATGAGTACAGTAGCGACTGCAAAGGGATACGCAAGGAAACGCAATGCAGAGTGAATCAGCGGACGGCGGCACAGGCGACGCGACAATAGCGGCCACGCGTCCGACGCCTAAGAAGCGCGTCTTTGATCTGGCGTGGCCGGTCATTGGTGAGAGTTTTCTAGAGACGATGTTGATGGTTGTGGACACCTGGATGGTGGCTCAGCTGAGCACTGCCGCGATCGCAGGCGTGGGCGCGTCGGTGCAGGTGATGTTTTTCATTATCGCAGCGCTCAGCGCTCTAGGCGTCGGTAGCAGCGTATTGGTGGCCCAGGCTTTTGGCGCGCGCAAACTGGTCGAAGCCGCGCGCCTGGCACGCCAGTCGATCGTTTGGAGCATACTCATCTCTGTTCCTCTGGCTGTGACGGGCTACTTTCTGGCGGGGCCGATCATTGGTCTGTTCGGCACCGAGGCGGACGTGGCACGGATTGGCGAGGAGTATCTGCAGGTGACAATGGCGACCGTTGTCGTTCTGGTGGTGCTGATGATCGGGGGCGGTGCGCTGAGGGGGTTGGGGGATTCGCAGACGCCAATGCGGGTAACGGCGCTGGCAAACGTGGTCAATATCTTTCTGACATACGGGCTGATTTTCGGCGTGGCCGGATTGCCCGCTCTTGGGGCAGTGGGGAGTGCGTGGGGCACATTTCTTTCCCGTTTGCTGGCCGCAACTCTACTCTTGGTCGTGATGTGGCGCGGTCGTCAGGGCGTTGCTATTGCCGGGCGAAACAACTGGTTGCCGGAAGTAAAAGTGGCATCTTCAATCCTGCGGATTGGTGTACCGGCGGCTTTGGAGCAGTTGCTTACTGCGGCGGCGTTTACCTTGATGACGGTTATTGTTGCGGGACTGGGAACGGCAGCCCTGGCGTCCCACCGCATTGCCTTCAATGTTCTTTCGCTTTCCTTTTGCCTGGTTTTGGCTTCGGCATCGCTGCTACCGCCCTGGTTGGCCAGTCAGTTGGCGCGCGCGAACCAGGGGAAGGGTCAGAGGCAGCTGCCATTGCCACGCGCTGGTCGGCGACGTGGATGGGGGTAATGGGAGTTGTTTCTTTCATTCTGGCTGAGCCAATCATACGCTTGTTCAGTCAGGACCCTGCGGTGATTCGTGAAGGAGTCGCGGCCGTTCAGGTGGTGGCGCTGGCGCAGCCATTCTGGGCGGTACTGTTCGTTCAGTCAGGGGCCATGAGGGGGTTGGGCAACACCGGCTTTCCTCTGCGGGCCAATGCGGGCGGCCTCTGGTCAACCATGTTAATAGCCTGGGTGGCAGTCACCTTTTTCAATGGCGGAATCGCCCAGGTATGGGGCGTTTTTCTAATCACCTCTCCTATAATGGCTGTTGTGCTATGGAGGCGCTTCAAACGAGAGGTAACGGAATGGACCGCCGAAGTCGAAGGAGACCCACTGCCTGTCGCCCAACCGGAAGCAGTTTCAGTGCCCTGACCTGGCGTACTTTCGGGTTTCTGCCGGGGTGAGACAGCCTAGAACAGACACAGAAAAGATATGAAACAGCAGTATCCAGTCCCTGCCGCTATTCATCGAGTGGATGAGAAGATCCGCCGCAGCCATTTCATCACTACAGTTGGGCCGGCCGCCTCTGTCGAGGATGCACGAGCATTCATAAAGGAGGTACGCGCCGAGTTTGAAACGGCCAACCACAACTGTTGGGCCTACGTGGTTGGCCCACCGGGTTCAAGCGGCCATGCCGGCATGAGCGATGACGGCGAGCCGCATGGAACGGCAGGCCGGCCGATGCTGACCGTGCTTCTCCACAGCGAGCTGGGCGATATTGTCGCGGTGGTAACCCGCTTCTGGGGGGGTGTGAAGCTGGGCAAGGGGGGGCTGGTCAGAGCCTATAGCGGGGGCGTCAAGTCCGCTTTGGAGGCCCTGCCGCGTGTTGAGAAGATGCCCAGGTCAGAGCTGGAGGTTGTTATCGGCTACAGTGATGTTACGCTATTTCAACGCATGTTGCCGGAGTTCGAGGCCGAAATTCTGACGCCGACGTATACCGATATAGTGCATTACGTGCTCCGTATGCCCACCAAGCACGTGGAGCAGTTCAGCGTTCGTCTGGCAGATCTGACGAACGGGCAGGGGCACCTGTCTGTTCACCCCTCTGAATAGGGGGCACCTGAATTAGGGCAATCGATTCCAGGATCAGGTCAGCAGCGGCAGACAGGGAATCAAGGTTGCCGACGCCGGTCAGGACACCCACTGCAAGGGCTGCGCCCGCTGCGTGCGCCATACGAAGATCGGTCACTGAATCCCCGACCACAGCAGTATGACTTAAAGGAACTCCAAGCTGGGCCGATGCCGCCTGCAACGCGTCAGGCGCCGGTTTTGCGCGATATGAACTGTCGCCGCAGGCGATGAAGTCGAAGAAGCGGGTCAGGCGGAAGTGTTCGAGGACTGCCATTGTTGGGCCGCTGTCGTCACTGGTAATGAGGGCGATCTTCACGCCATCTTCGTGTAGTAAAGCCAAGAATGCAGCTAAGTCTGTCACCGGCGTAAGGTTGACAGACTTAGCGAGAAGTGGCGCGAATTCCTGCCGAACCAACTGCTCGCAGGCAGACCAGGGAATCTGCGGATCCGCGTATTGGGAGAGTACTGTCGACGCTGCGTGAACTGTGACTTCGCTGGTTGCCGTGGCGAATGGGCCATTCTCGTTAAAGGCGCCTGCGGCTGTGTCATAGCCGAGAGCGCTACAGAGAGAAGTGTGTAACCCGGCCTGATGCGGAATCTGTGACAGTAATTGGTCCACTGCCATCAGGAATATGGGGCGCCAACTGGCATTGAAGTCAAAGAGGGTTCCGTCCTTGTCGAAGACTATGAGCCCGGCGTCATGGAGGTGGTCACCAAAGTAGACTAGGCCCATGGCGCGGCGGCGTCAGAAGTACGTGGGGAGCGACTTAGACGGGGAACAAGCACAACCGGTTGTTACGGGCAAGGGTTTTCCAGATAGTCTTCGCCGATGATAATGCGCAGATCGGTCGAATCGGGAATGAGTAGTCCTGGAAGCGTGTAGAGGGAAGTTATCAGATTGAGCTGGCGGCTCAACTCTTGCAAAAGTGACTCGTGTGTATTGTAGTTGACGAGCAGCGTGTGCAGATAGTCAGTACGGTCAGCATCGCCGATGGACACGACCTGCCAGCCGTTAGATTCAAGCTCGCGGCGCACCTGGGCCGCCACACCGGCGCAGCTTGTTCCGTTCAGGATTTCCAAGCGAGCCTCGCGCGCGGTCAAGACGCGTAAATTGGCTTTCAAATCGGTCGATGGGAGGTCTGTGGACGAGACTTCAGTGTCTGCAAGAGCAAGCGGCTGAATTTGGGGAAGTGGATCGGTCGGTTTGTCGACGCCGGCTATCGGAACTGGTACCGGATCAAAGAAAGCCTTGAGCTCAGGACGAATAAGATCCCGATTTGGAAGCAGAATCCAGGCTCCATAATCGTTATAGGTTTCGACGCCAAAACGGTCGTCTATTACCAAGGTGCGCAATTTGGGAGGGTTAGAACGCACATAGTTGGCGATTTCGGCAGCCGCTGACAGCGGCATATCGGTCCTGACACTTCCCCACGCTGTATTTACCAGCTGCGGCGCCTTGGCAATCAGGGTTGGCAGCATGTTAGCAGCGAACACCTTCTCGACAATGGCCTGGATTAGCTGCTGTTGCCGCGCGGCACGCCCGTAGTCGCTGTCCATGTTACGCGTACGAGCATACTTCAGGGCAGTCTGACCGTCCAGGGTATGTAGTCCAGCCTCAAGGTAAAAGGTCTGATAACCGTAATCAGGAGTTGGATACTCCGGATCATGGATGGTCTGAGGTATATTGATTGTGATGCCGCCGATCTCGTCGACGAAGCGTACAAACCCGTTGAAGTCGACCTGAACGTAGAATTGAACCTCCTGGCCGATAAAGCTGCTGACGGTGTCCTTGGCCAACTGCGGGCCACCGAGGGGATAGCCGCGCTGTTCCCCAATGGCATAGGCGGTGTTTATCTTCGAAGGCAGATTGTAGCCAGGGATCGGCACCCACAAGTCTCTTGGCAGAGAGATCATACCGGCGGTCTGTCTGTGCAGGTCCAGCGTAAGCAACAGCATCGTATCGGTGCGAGGGGGCTCGTCGTCGTCGATACGCTCATCTGATCCCAGCAGGAGAATGTTGATCGGCTTCTCGGGAGTTTGGGCCTCCGCGGTCACAGCGGGCGATTGGGCGTTCTGGGGAGCGGAAGTCTGTTGCGGGCCTGAATTTACCGTTTCCGTATCAGGACTCTGTGGGACGTGGAGTACAACTGACATGTCCGGCAAGGTATTGCGTTGCGCGAAATCTCTGGCAATATCGCCAAGTAGACTACCGATGAGGATTGAAATGACGAGGATGAATACAGCGAACACGCCAGCCAAAGAGATGACTAGCGTTTTGTTCCAGGGGCGGGGGCCGACCCGATTCTGATCGTCAGGCAACTCTGTCCCGACGGTGGAGTGGCCGAATTCCGACATAATTCTGAGATTATAGCACGATAGTTGGCGCTCAGGACAATCTACACTGCTGATTTTCAGGAGGCAACACTACGCCGCTAAACAGTTTTATGTGCAACAGCGGCGAAACGAGAGCAGGTTCTCCAGCTGGCTATTTTGGTGACTACGCACTCTGTCAACGCGGGAGCGGATGGGCATACAGTCCAGTCTTAGTCAGGATATAGAGAATGTCTGTCACTTCATCCAGGAAGAGCCCTCTCAGGCCAACCAGGGCCATGTCTTCGGCGTCGACATATTGTTGAATGTAGCGCCCTTCTTTGTCGTATACCAGGATACGCTCTTCAGTGGCGTCGGCCACATAGAGAAGACCGTCGGACTGTTCGGCCAGCGCAAAATCGACAAGCAAGCCACCCAACCCCGGAATTCGCTCAAGACTGAATGGCAGTTGCTGCCCTTCACGGAAGCGGAGCAATGTGCCATCCTCACTGAGCATCCAGATATCGCCGTCAATATCCATTGCGATCAGACCGGCGAGGTCTCCCTGAATCTGCTCATCGAACCATGCGGACGGCGGGTCATCATAAGCCAGACCGGCCGGCGCATAGCGATAGATCTGATTTGAACGTTCGTCAGCCAGGTAGAGGCGGCCGTTGTAGATTGCTATCTGCCCCACGCTTCCGAGAGAGTTCTGTTCTCTGAGAACCAAGTGGGTCGCGCCATCGAGGCGATTGTAGCGGAAGACATTGTTGTTACGGTCCAAGACCAGTAGGCTGGCTTTGTCGGCGAAGCCGGCAATGCGGGGTTGCCAGGCGATATCCACCAACCTGCCTACAGTAACGCCAGAGACGACATCGCCTTCATTCAGGATGGCGCCGTTATCTTCTTCGAGCAGCGAGCGTTCGGGATTGGTGCGATAGTGGGCTATGGACTGTTGGCCGCTGTCGAAGACGTAAATGTCCTGATCGGAAACGACGATTCGCTGCGGCTCGGCATCGGCAGGGTACTGGAGCAGCGGCACATCGAGGGAGTATAGTGCGCGGACCTGCAGCAAGTCCTGGAGTTCGGTTGCAATGACCTCGGATAGTTCCTGGATTTGTTCGGTAACACCGATGAGAACGACTGCTTCATCCAGATATCGTTGCGCCTCGCTCAGGGAGGCGCGTGCGGTCGCTTTGTCGTCAATTTCGAGCGCCTGTTGGACCTGCAGCAATTTGCCGTCGGCCAATTGAACGAGCTGCAACCCTTCTTCCTGATTGAGGCTTCCTTCGCGCAAGAAGGCGGCGCCCACAATAGCTGAAGTAAGTAGCGGTATAAGGATCGCGATCGTAATGATCAGTCTGCGCCGATTGCCTTTCGACGGTGCCGGCGGCGCGTAGCCCGGCAGCGCGGGCAGCTGGATACGCTCCTCTGCCTGCGGCTGGTGGGCCGGCTGGTCAGCCGGCTGTGAAGGCGGCTGAAAGGGAGGTTGTTCAGGCGGCTGTGCGGCTTCTTGTGGAGGAGGTGGAGGTTCTGAGGAAGGTTCCTCAATTTCAGGCTGCAAGGGATGCCCGCCCTGCCTGGCCGGCTTTTCTGGCAAGAGACCTTGCAGAAGACCGGAAAACCAGCTCTGCGGTTTGGACAAAACTTGGAGGGCACGCCGGTGCCACGGGCCTTTAAGTTTTTTGAGCGGGCGGAATGGGACGGCCAACTGGTGCTGCATGGTGGGTGCGCTGGGGAGATTCAGGGATGGTTCTCCGGTTCGATTCTGGCGCGAGAGAACGCTATCGGTACTCCCTTCGCCGGGCATGTTGCGAACGGGAGGCGCGGCACCAACGGCAGTGGGCAGGCGTGCTCCTTTTTCTTCCTCGGGGCCTTGTTCCTCTGAGTAAACCAACAGCAGACCAAGCAGCGGTACATTTTCGCCCTGCTGTCGCAGATGATTAACCATTTCCTGCATGTTGCTGACAGAAGTGTTGACGACCGCTCCGCCAATCGTTCTGACGTCGGACTGCAGGATCCACTCACTTTCTCCCAAGAACAGCGCGTCGCCGTTGTGGAGTATATGCCTGTATGTGTGTATGTTTGGTTGCAGCTCACCGCCGATAGGACCGGTGTAACGTTCCTGGTCAAGAGGGAATTGATCAAGGCGCTGTTCAGTGGCGACGAGTGCCACAGTCGGTCCTGATGAAGCGATAACGAGGTGGCCCTGGACGACTGCTGCGCAAATGATGCCTGCCTGCAGGTCGATATCGGGGCTGCGCCGGTTCAAGTTCCGCAGGTTTTCGTGTGCGCTGCTGATGGCCTGCTTCAGTACCTCACTGACAGGGCCGCCGGCGGCGTAGTATGTGTACTCAACGGCCGCCTGCATTTCGCGCACTGCGTGACTGCTGACGGGGCTGCCGCCAATCAGTTCGATGAGAATATACAGATTGCCCCTGGCGGCGCGGTCGTCGCCCCTGCCGGGTTCTATGATCTCCAGGTGAGAGGCCCGCGGGTTACGGTGGTCAATCAGCTGGGCTGAATGGACATGTGGTTGTATCGAAGAAGCTGTGCTTGCCATAGTTGTTCAGTATTGCGGAGGTGTCCTGGGGCCGCTCAAATTGACCCTGTTTGGGTAGATGGGCTCAAAGGGCAGCACGTTGGCTTGGAACCCGCGAGCGCCGCTTGTTTAGAGTCGAATTTTTATTGTACACCTTACTGATTCAGGTAACAAGCGCCGTTTCCAACGCGTTCAGACCGTGCGTGGGGCCAAGATTTGAGGTATGATGGCACCGCATATAAGTCAAGTGCAGTCAAACTGAATCCGCATGCAGTGGTAAGTAGGCGCGAGATTCGCGAACTGGCGGAAGCGCGCTCATTATTATCGGAATTTGTCTTTGGGGGCGCGGAAATTCCGGGTAGCTTCCTCGATTGACAGGTGCCGAACGGGGCCAACTCTTCTTGGCGTCTGAGACGAACAGGTCAGATTGAATTGTACTCTATCACTGAACTCAAGGCGTTTCCAATGGGACTCTTTGCGCGCCATTGGGCGGCTCGCCCTCTTTTCCGAATTGGTTCTCGTTTTGCGCTCAGTCGGGGCTGGATAGAGAACGCGATTGGACTTGAGAAAAGCGAATGAGAATCGGAATTGTAGGCGCGCCAAATAGCGGAAAGACTACGATTTTCAATGCGTTGACCCGCAGCGCTACTGCAGCGACAGCGTATTCCAGCGGCCAACTGGAGGTGCATACCGCGGTTGTGGATGTACCCGATTCACGACTCGACCGTCTGGCACAGATGTTTTTCCCTCGCAAGGCTGTTCATGCCCAAGTTACTTACAATGACATTGCCGGGTTGACGAGAGAGGTTGGCAGGGATGGCAGCATCCGCGGGCCGCTTTTGAACGCAATTGCCGGCAACGATGCCTTGCTGTTGGTCGCGCGCGCATTTCAGGATCCCAATGTGCTCCATCCCAATAACCGTATTGATCCGGCCGCGGATTTGGCAGCAATGGAGACTGAATTCCTGCTGAACGATATGGTTACGGTTGAGGGCCGGCTGGAGAGGATCGCGGCCCAGAAGTCACGGGGTCAACTGGAGGAGCGGCAGCGGATGGCGCGCGAGGAAGCGCTGCTGACCCGGCTCTACCCATTGCTGGAAGAGGGGAGACACCTGCGGCAGGTGGAGCTCGGCGTCGACGAGCTGAAGATGCTGGGAGGTTTTGGCTTCCTGAGTCTGAAGCCGCTGCTGCGGGTGGTCAACGGCGGAGACGACGATGAAGAGGGGATGTATCCGGACCTCATGGGTGACGAGACTTTTTTGCTCCGCGGCCGGTTGGAGGCCGAAATCGCCTTGATGGCGCCGGAGGAGGCTGCCGATTTTCTGGAAGAGTTCGGGATAGCGGAGCAGGGCCTTAACCGGGCGATTCGGCGCTGTTATGGCGTGCTGGGTCTGATCAGCTTCTTTACTATCGGAGATAACGAGGTGCGCGCCTGGGCGGTCGAGGCGGGCGCGAAGGCGCCTGAGGCCGCAGGTGTTATACATACGGATATGCAGCAGGGTTTCATCCGCGCTGAGACCATACATTTTGATAGCCTGATGGAAGCGGGGAGTATGGCGGCTGCGCGCAGCCGCGGGTTGCTGCGGCTGGAAGGCAAAGAATATGAAGTTCAGGACGGAGATATCCTGAACATTCGATTTAATGTTTAGGGTAACTACTAAGCCACAGTAGTTGACCAGCCAGTCATCCTTGGAACCATGCAGGCTCTTGGTGACGCAACTGGTACATAGCCGTCGCCATGCTCGCCAGCCGACAGGTTGCTAAGAATGCACACGGTCGGTGAGGGATGGTTTTGGAGGGGGGCGTTGCGGGGGCGCAGCCCCTGCACAAGGGAGGCCGCTTGCGGCCGACCGCCCAAAATACAACACTGAGGGGAGAAAAACACCTTTGCTCGCCTCGTGCAGGGTTGCGAATCAGCTGCGGCTGAGTATTTACTGTTTAGGTAAATGCCTTAAGAGATTTCGCACCTACCGGCTTTTGTCTTGAAGGGCGTAAAAAGGTATACTTCGTAACGGTGTTGCGCAGGGACAACGCTGATTTCAAAGAGGAGCGGAAGATGACCGAAGAAACCCTAACAGTCGAGACAGAAGAAGCTGACGTGACCGCGGGCGAAAACGAAGGCGGCATTGAAGGCGAAGCTGAAACCAGCAAAACGGTTGTTCGTCTTAGCGTCGGCCAGGAAATATCCGGCACCGTCAAGCAAGTTACCGATTTTGGCGCTTTTGTCGACATCGGCGCTGGCAGAGACGGACTGGTCCACATATCGGAACTTTCGGTTGGCCGTGTTAGCAATGTCAAGGACATTGTTGAAGAGGGTCAAAGCGTCACCGTGTGGATCAAGCGCTTGAACCGGGAGCGCAATCGCATCAGTCTGACGATGATTTCGCCGGACACGAGGACGATTCGTGACCTGCAAGAGGGCGAACTCGTCGAGGGTGTGGTTACGAGAATGGTGCCATATGGCGCGTTTATCGACATAGGCGTGGGCACGGATGCGCTCCTCCACGTGCGTGAGATGGGTAACAACTATGTCGAAAAGCCCGAAGATATTGTGGAAATTGATGAGAGGCTTGAGGTTCGAGTCATCACTCTCAACCGGCGCCGGCGCCACATAGATGTCAGCATTAAGGGTCTCCGTGAAGAGCCGGAGAGTGAAGAAGCTGGATTTGGGGATGGAGAGGCGGCTGCGGGCGAAGATTCCGACTCGAATGTTGTTGACAAGTTTGAAGATGTCGAGGTTCTTTCGCCGATGGAGCTGGCCTTCAAACGCGCCATGGAAGCCGGCGGCGAGGAGGTCCCTTTGCCCAAGCCTGCACGGCGGCGCCGGAGTCGTCAACACCGGGATCGCTCGGTACAGGCCGAGATTATTCAGCGCACTTTGGATACGATGCGAGAGTAGTTGACCGAACTGGTTCTCGTTCAATACAGGCGACGGAAATGTTTATATTCCGTCGCTTTTTTTGATTGGCAGCTTAGTTCCCAGGTCGTTATCTGGCCACATATCGTGTGTTCCTCGGCCAGCCCGTTATTCAGGGCGCGACCGCGGCAATCCTACTGCGGATTGGGTTGGCAGCCGTCAGGTTAGCTGAGCCGCACAGCTGGTAGGAAGGCGCGGCGGTCGCTGAGGCATGTTTTTGTAGGGGGGCGTTGCGGGGGCGCAGCCCCTGCACAAGGGAGGGCCGAAGGCCCGACCGCCCGGAACTGCAGTGGTCAGTGATCAGTGATCAGTGGTCAGTGATCTGAAACTGCGGCGATTGATTGAGGATATGAGTGGTGGCTGAGTAGTTACGAATCGAGGAAAGAGAAAACCTGCGCTTGCCCCGGTCAGGGCGGCGAATCGGTTGCGGCAAGGAGGGCGAAAGGCACAATGGAACTTCGAGGCGGAGTGGCACTGGTGACAGGCGGGGCGCATCGCGTGGGCAAGGCAATCACCCTGGAGCTGGCCCGGGCCGGCGCCGATGTTATCGTCCTTTACAATAGTTCCGGGGAGGCCGCGGTCGGGACGGCACGGGAGGCAGAAGCCCTCGGCGTTGCCGCGAAGATTGTGCAATGTGATGTCGCCGACGTGAAGGCAGTTCAGCAGATGGCGAAGGATGTGCGGGCCCAGTCTGGCCGGCTGAGCGTGCTCGTCAATTCGGCCGACTGGTTCGCGCAGGATGCTTTTCCGACCGAGGACTACGAGACCTGGCGCAGGGTGCTGGACATTACCGTTCACGGAAGTTTTTACGTCTGCAACGAGCTGGCGCCGCTCCTGCTGGAACAGCCGCAGGCGGCGATTGTCAATATTGTGGACATATCGGTCTGGCATGCCTGGCCTGGTTTCACGGCTCACGCGGTGGCGAAATCCGGCCTGCTCGCTCTCACACGACAGATGGCGCTTGAACTGGCTCCCACCGTGCGGGTGAATGCGGTGGCGCCTGGACCTGTTATGCCCATGCCGCACTACTCCGAGGAGCGCCTGCGGCGCAGTAGCGAACGCACGTTGATGAAGCGCTGGGGCGAGCCGGAAGACGCGGCCAAGGCGGTCCGCTTCCTGGCTGAGTCCAACTATGTGACGGGCGAGGTGGTACGCGTTGACGGGGGCGAGTTGATTGCGATGCGATCCAGGTCCGGATAGGGGCGAGCGGCAGCGGCGATCCCTGGCTGGGGTTGATACTTCAGGCGCGGACACTCAAGTCGACCGGGTCTGGCAGGGGGAAACTGGAGGCGGCATTGACCTTATTCTTCGCGGCACTGTCCGAGGGCCGCAGAGGTATACAAGTTCAGTCTTTTGTTGAGCGACGACAGGAACGCGGTGGGATGGACAGGATCGTGCAACCTTCAGACGCCGGCAGCGTAGAGAAGAACGTAGGCTTGTATCGACATTCGGCCGGAGGCAAACAATGGAACTGTTGGTAATTTGGCTGGTCACATCGATCAGCCTCCTGGTTATATCCCGCATCGGGCTGTTTGGCATCGGCATTGAGGACTTCGGGACTGCGCTTGTGGTGGCAGTCGTGCTTGGTCTGCTCAATGCCGTCCTGAAGCCTGTCCTCACATTCCTCTCATTCCCCTTTTTGTTTCTGACATTCGGCCTCTTCAGTGTCTTCATTAATGCTGTTGTTTTCTGGCTGGCGGCGGGCCTGGTCAAGGGATTTGAACTGCGCCGCGGCTGCTTCAGTGCGCTGATTGGGCCGATCGCGTTAGCGGTTCTGAATTCACTCATCCTCGCGATTGTCTCCTAGCCAACAGGCGCCATAGTTGAATCGGGTCGTGACTAAGGTCAGGACATTCCTGCCGCGACCAACGCGGCTGGACCGCTGCTGACCGCCAGGAGCGGGTCGTGTTTAGCCCTGAAAAAGGGTCCGTTCACTTGCCAGATTCGCTTGTTTTTGGTACTGTAATTCTGCTTCTCACGAGGGCCAAGACGCAAGGGGAGGGAGGTTCGCCATCTCTCTCAGGCGCGGGTTTGGGGGCAGAAAGGAGTTTCGGTGGACCATCTTGCAGCATTCTCTACAGCATTGCACGCAGACAGCGATCGACCGGAGCACCTGGCACTGTTGATCGGCAAATTGATCGATCCGGCGCTGGATGTGGATAGCTATGTCAGGCGGCTGAATGAGCTGGCGGATCAAGTTGAGCAACGTCTGCCGGTGGGCGCTCTGGGCCGCGCCAAGGCGGAGGCCCTGATTGCCACACTTCATGGTGAGTATGCGTTCTTCGGCAACGACGAAAACTATTACGAGCCGTCGAACAGCTTTCTGCATCGTGTATTGGATACCCGGCTGGGTCTCCCAATTACGTTGTGCCTCCTTTACACGGCGGTTGGCCGCCGGCTGGGAATAAGGCTGCGAGGGTTAGGACTGCCCGGACATTTCATGCTGGAATTCAGGGATGTGAACGGCGTGTGGATACTGGACCCCTTTCATGGAAAGGTGTTGGCTCCTGAAGAGCTCTCCCACTATCTGTCACAGATGTTTCACCAGTCGATTCGGATTTCGGTCTCACTGGAGCAGTACTTTACCGATACCAGCAGCTGGATTCTGCGCATTCTGAATAATCTGCGCACGGTTTATATCTCGCAACACCGCCTGGACGATGCACTTTCGGTTCTGAATTACATGGTGACTGTAGACCCGGAGGCGGCGAACTTGTGGCGGGATCGCGGGTTGCTCCACTATGGGCTGCAAAACATGCTTGCGGCTGAGAACGACCTGCGGCGCTACTTTCTCCATCGTAACCGTCTGCACCCTTTTTACCGGCGAGTCTGAACTGGCGTTCAGTGGGGTGGCGTTGGGGGGCTGGCTGCCGGAGGCTGAGCAAAAGCCTTCCCAGGAAGACCAGCGCGTCCTGTTTGTGCTGAAACAGATCCGGGAAGGCATCAGAAGACTGAACTAGAATGCGATATCCAGCCGGCTCTACGCCCACCTGGAAGTACAGCTATCAGGCGATTCACACGCTTCGACCATTGTTCTGTTCCTTGCAGGTGGCGGGGGTGGAGCATGTGCCTCTTGAAGGCGGCGTCGTGTTGGCCTGCAATCATCCTGGCGGGCTGGACAGTTTTGTGCTGGGCTATGCGTCGCCGCGCCAAGTGTATTATATGGCCAAGAGGGAATTGTTCAACGTCCATCCCCTGGTGACCCGGTTTCTCCATGGGATTGGCGCGTTTCCTATCAACAGGGGCGCGCGCGATACGGCCGCAATCGAGCACAGTGTGAAACTCTTGCTGGAAGGGCGTGTGCTGGGCATGTTTCCTGAAGGAACGCGCAACCGCGGGTTGCCGCTGCGGCGAGGAAGGAGCGGCGTGGTGCGTGTTGCGCTCGAAGCAGATGTGCCGATAGTGCCGGTAGCAGTAATGGGGATTCCCCATCTGCACAGGTACTGGCGCAACCCCTTCAATCGCACCCACGTATCGGTTCAGTTCGGACAACCAATGCGCTTCGCGGTTCGAGAGATGGAGAAGGTGCCGGAGTACACTACTGAGGTGATGATGGCGATTGCGCGTATGATGCCATCAGAGCTGCGCGGTCGCTACGGTGAGCCAATGGCCTCGTCCCCGGAAAATATTTCTCCACAGTCAGGCGATATAGCCGGCGCCAGCCGATAAAGCGCTGGCGAAGGCACAAAAGATACCTTCGCCAGCTGATTGCTGCCTCGATCAGTTCTGAGAATTCAAACACCAGACAGCCAAATTGTTCGGCTCCGCTCAGGCCAGGGAGGCCATCACCCCTTCCAACGCTTCTCTGCTTGGCAGAAGCTTGTCTTGCGACAGCTGTGTCAGGGGCGTGTCTGTCAGGTTCAGAAGCTCGGTGAATGTGGGCTCTTCTTCGCTGATATACAGGAGCCCGGTGATCAGTTTCTTCTCATCCAGCGAGCGTTGAATTGCGCTGTAGGCTGCTGTGCGATCTTTTGGATCATGATCCGGATCGATCTTCTTGAGGACGATGCTGCCGCCGTCATGCAGTTCCACCTCGACTTCGTCCTCATAGTCCTCTATTTCAATCTCCTCAAATTCGGGCACGAAGCTCAGGTCGTGCAGCCGGACCTCATTGGCCCTGCCGAATCCGTAGCTCTTGGTGGAAGTGTCGTGGTTGTTGAAGGTTACGCAGGGGCTGATGATATCAAGGACGGCGATGCCGCGGTGATTCATGGCGGCTTTGAGCAGAGTTTCGGACTGCTTAGGATCTCCGGCAAAGCTACGGGCTATAAACGTAGCATTGGCTGTTAACGCTTCCATGCAGATGTCGAGCGGGGGTAGATCGTTTACACCTTGATACTTGAGAAACTGACCCTCGTCGGCGGTTGCGCTGAACTGGCCTTTTGTGAGGCCATACACGCCATTATTCTCGACGATATATACCATAGGCAGGTTGCGGCGCACGGCGTGCTTGAACTGGCCAATACCGATTGAGGCCGAGTCGCCGTCGCCGCTGACGCCGATCACCTGCAGGTTGGTGTTGGCGATGATGGCCCCGGTGGCCACAGAGGGCATACGCCCATGCAGGCTGTTGAAGCCGTGGCTCCAGCCCAGATAGTAGGCTGGCGTCTTGCTGCTGCAGCCGATTCCGCTGAGCTTTACGACCTGCGTCTGGTCCAGGCCCATTTCCCAGGCCGCGTTTACTATACGCTGGCTAATGCTGTCGTGGCCGCAGCCTTTGCAAAGTGTAGACGGGCGTCCACGGTAGGCAGTTTTCTCTAAGCCCAGGGGATTGGTTTTGGCGGGACGTGCGGCACGGCGCGGCGCCTTTGCGGCGGTGGTTCTGGTACTCATAGCGGTTGCTCCTGTAAAGCCTGCTGAACCTGTTCGACGATAAAGCGGGCGCTCAGGGGGAGACCGTCGCACTTTGCGATCGATTTCATTTTCAAAGCCTGCGCCGGCTCCTCGGTGGTCAATATCGAGTGGAGTTGCCCGTCACTGTTTGCCTCAATCACGAATACTGTTTCATATCTGTCAATGAAGCTGCGCACGGTGGCATCGATGGGCAGCGCCCGCAGGCGCAGATAGCTGGTGGCCACGTCGACGGCGGCAAGGCGAGCGCGGCCTTCTTCGACGCCGTCATGGTTGCTGCCCAGGCTGATGATACCAATCCGGGCCTCGTCGTCCTCCTCCAGAACTGGCTCGGGCACCATGGTACGGGCAGTCTCGAACTTCCTTTTCAAGCGTTCCAGATTCTGTTCCCAGTCATCGGGGCGCTCGCTGTAGTAGCCGTACTCGTTGTGTCCGGTGCCGCGCGTGAAGTAGGCGGCCATGTTGTGCTTTGTGCCGGGCAGCGTGCGGTAGGTGACGCCGTCACCGTCGACATCCATATAGCGCGCCCACGAGCCCTGTCTTTCCTCCAGATCCTCGGCGCTGAGAACTTTGCCGCGCTTGAAGGGGGCGTCGGAATACTCGAACGGTTCTGAAATGTGCGAGTTCATACCGAGGTCCAGGTCGCTCAATACGAGGACGAGCGTCTGCAGTTCCTCAGCCAGATCGAAGGCGACGCGGCCGAACTCAAAGCACTCGGCCGGATTGGCGGGGAAGAGAACAACGTGTCGGGTGTCTCCATGGCTCATGTAGTAAGCGGCGTGGATGTCGCCCTGCGACGTGCGGGTTGGCAGGCCGGTGCTTGGCCCCATTCTCTGAATGTCCCAGATAACGGCCGGCACTTCGGCAAAGTAGGAAAGTCCGGCGAACTCGGCCATGAGGCTGATACCGGGCCCGCTCGTACAGGTCATCGCCCTGGCCCCGGTCCAGCCCGCGCCGACAACCATACCCATGGCCGCCAACTCATCTTCAGCCTGGATGACGGCGACTGTCGACTTGCCCGTGTCCGGGTCGGTGCGTAAGGCGGGCGCGTACTTTTCGATCGACTCCGCCAGGCTCGACGACGGCGTGATTGGATACCATGAGGCAAGGGAAAGGCCGCCAGCCAGGGCACCCAAGGCGCCGGCGGTATTGCCATCCACCAGGATCTTGCCTTCATTGAAGCCCGTCATGCGCTCAACGCGATAGCCGTCGTGCGCCAAAACATGCTCGGAGGCCCAATCGATGGCGCTTTCGACCATTTTCATGTTGAGGCCGGCCGCCTTTTCTTTGCCCTCGAAGTGGTGAAGAAGCGCGGCCTCGATTTCGGCCGGTTCGATGCCCAAGAGCTCTGCGAGGACGCCTACATAGACCATATTGGCCACATAGTCGCGCAGAGCATGGGGCAGGCCGGCCTCTTTGACCAGGTCCTTGACAGGCATTGGATAGTAGGTGACGTCTTTACGATGGTTGGCTATCGGCAATGTGTCGTCATAGAAGACTATGCCGCCGGGGACGACCCTATCCATATCCTCGGCCACGGTGCGGCCGTTCATACAGACCTGGATGTCGGTCATTTCCCTGCGAGCCAGGAAGCCGTCCTTACTCAGGCGAATGATGTACCAGGTGGGCAGGCCCTGTATGTTGCTGGGGAACAGGTTCTTGCCGTTAATGGGGATCCCCATTTTGAAAAGGGCGCGCAGTAGGACACCGTTGCTGGTCTGGCTTCCGGAACCGTTCGCAGTCGCGACATTAATAGCGAAATCATTGACGGCCGCCGGCGCGTCCGGCTTTGCAATCAGCGCTTCCCGAACTGCAACACTCATGCTTTACTCCTTACGTTAGTGGTCAGCTCTGCTTCAGAATCCTGGGGTAAATTGTTGCGAGAGACGCCCCGGATCCGCAGCAGCAGCAAGTGCTCCTCATTCAAAGCCCTGGCCTCGTCGACCAGGCCCTTTTCAATGGCACCCGCGATTCGTTCGTGATAGCTCCAGACCTCGGTCAGGTAGTCGTAGTCTGCGTACAGATTCAGTTCGACGGCTTCGTATGCGTCCCAGTAGGCTTCCAGCAGTCCGGTCGCGAACAGGTTGTCCAGCCTTCGAAAGATCGTCAAGTGAAATGCACGGTGTTCCTGGTGCGGTATCTGGATGCGGCTCTGCTGAAGTTTGTGCCATGCAAGCGAGACGTACTGCTTGAGGTCCTGCTTGTCGGCAGCAGTCAGGGCGAGAACGGCCGGCTGCCAGAATGCGCTTTCGATGCCGTTACGCAGCTCACTGAATTCGCGGAAGAGACGTTCGTTGGTAGCGAGACCAAACATCAGGCTGGCGCGGGCAGCAGGGGTGAAGCTGTAGCTGTTGCATTCGATGCCACGGCGGGGGCGGGCAGCCACTAATCCGAGAACGCGGGCGCCCTCCAACTGTTCGCGCAGTTTGCCAATGCTGACACCCAATTCATCGCTGAGTTCATTCAACGATGGCAGCCTGGCGCCGGGTACGAAACCGCTATTCACGATGTAGTGCAGAAGCTCGGAGTTGCCGTGCAGTTGCTTGATCATGTTGACGCGGGACCCACTACAAACTTTGCCTTGGACAAGGAAATCATTGGATTAATTATATCAATACTATCAAACAGGCTGATCGTAATGTATTGTGCGCGAAATGTCAATATGAAGATCGGGCGAATTGTAGTCGTTGGGCCGGCGTCATGTCTTGTCCGGCGTGACCTTCGCGCCGTGGGGCAGAGCGCTTAGCGGTCCGCTCCTTCCCCGTCTTTCTGTTTGAGCGCGAGTTGAGAAAAGGCGGCTTCGGCAAGCAGCGCTACGCCGGTGGGCATTACACTTTCTTCGAAATCGAAAGTGGGGCTGTGGTGCGGACTGTAGAACCCTTTTTCAGGGTTGGCCGCGCCGACCAGGACGAAGCAGCCGGGGGCCCGGTTCAGGAATTCGGCCATGTCCTCGCCCACCATCATCGGGGGAATCTGGGTGACATTCTGTGCGCCGACAACGTCGTTGGCAACGCCATCCATCAGCTGGGCGCCGGCTTCAGAATTGGAAGTCGGCGGCACGCAGTTCTGAATATTGAACTCGTAGGTAGCGCCGAGGGCCTGGCAGACGCCGGTGCAGATTTCGTCGATACGCTGGATGAGCAGATTGCGCACATCCTGCTCGAAGCTGCGGATCGTACCTGCAAGTTCAGCTCGTTCCGAGATGACATTGGCTGCATTTCCGCTCTGGAACGAGCCTATGGTAACGACCGCGGTATCGGACGGATTGACGTTGCGGGCCACGATGCTTTGCAGCGCGGTCACCAGCTGACAGGCGACATAGGTTGCGTCGATGGTGTCATGGGGGGTAGCACCGTGGCCGCCCTTTCCATGAACTGTAAGGGTGAACATATCGGCCGCTGCCCACAGCGGGCCGGGTTGGACGACAACCTGATTGTAGGGAAGCCGGCTCCACAGATGCAGCCCGTAGGCGGCAGCCGGTTGGGGCTCGTCGAGCGCGCCGTCCTCAATCATGGCAAGCGCGCCGCCCAAGCCTTCCTCGGCGGGCTGGAAAACGAGCTTGACCCGTCCCGGCAGCTCGTTGCGGTGGCGCGTCAACAGCTGCGCGACACCCATGCCGATGGCGGTGTGGCCATCATGTCCGCAGGCGTGCATCACGCCGGCGTTTTCAGAGGCGTAGGGTAGTCCGGTTTCCTCGTGAATGGGGAGTGCGTCCATATCAAAGCGCAACATGACGGTCTCGCTGCCGGCTTGCGGATCGTCCGGTTCCACCATGGCGATTACGCCGGTTTTGCCGACACCGGTGCTCACCTCCAGCCCCAGTTCCTGCAGATGCGCGGCGACTACGCCAGCTGTGCGCACTTCCTGGAAGCCCAGCTCCGGGTGGCGATGGAAATCTCGGCGCCATTCAACGAGTTTGGGAAGCAGTTCGTCGGCTTCTTTTTGGATCCACTCTTGCACGATTAACTCTCCTGTCTGGCTTAGTGCGCCTCTTTCCCAGCCTGAATTTTTCGCAGGGCGGGCAACAACTCCGGCCTGGCCCTATTGTAACAGTTGTTCTACCGATCGCCATATGTTTTTTCTTGTCTGACATCTGCATTCGTCCGGCGTCAAACGGTACTGTGGGCCATTCAGGCCAGCCAGTACGTCGGAGAGTCATTGTTACGGGCGGTCTCTTGAGAAGGACGTCCGTTCGTAGTTCTGGTGTAACTAGCAGGATGTCTCTGATTTCGGTATACTGCACAGGAATGTGCGTGGTCGGCAGTCTGCGTCCAAGCACTGGGTCCGAGCCCTGTGTCCAAGCCCCGCGTCAGAAGGGGGCGCGCATGCCTGTTCTGGCACAGAGACCGAGCGGAGCAGCAGTTCCGGCATTCACAATCCGGGACAACCAGAGAAGGAAACACAATGTCAATGATTACCGGAATCGCCGAAATCGTTCTGTGGGCACGTGATAAGCAGAAAGCGGTTGCGTTCTACAAGGACCTGCTGGGGCTGGAGGTGATTTCGCCGCCCGAGCTGCCCAATGTTTTCCTCAAAGCGGGCGAAGGCGCGGCCGGTATTCCCCAGATGATCGTAATTGTGCCAATGCCGCCGGAGATTGCGGAGAAGCCGCCCGGTCACCAGCTGCATCATCTGGCTTTCGAGTTGCCGGCTGAAAGTTTTGACGCGCAGGAGCAGGCGCTGCGGGCGGCCGGCTACGAGCCGCGGGGCGGTACGCATCCGGTGCTTGCCAGTCGGACAATTTATATCGACGACCCGGACGGAAACGAGGTCGAACTGATCTGCCAGCTGTAGGCGGTTGGCTTCCAAAAGGGGACGCGCAGAGGAACTATGACGAGATCATCCTATTCCATGTTGTCGGTCGAAGAGGCCTTGGAAGTTACGCTGGCGCAGACAAGGCCGCTGGCGCCGGAGCAGCGCTCGCTTGCGATGGTTCGAGGGGCGATACTGGCGGCTGACATTGCCGCGCAGGAGCCGCTGCCGCCGTTTCCCGCCTCTACAATGGACGGCTACGCGGTCGTGGCCGCCGATGGCCCGGGCGACTATCCTCTGGTTGGTGAGGTGAGTGCAGGGGCGCTGGCTGAATTCAGCGTTGAACCCGGCACGGTCGCTTACATCACGACCGGTGCGCCCTTGCCCGCGGGGGCCGACGCGGTTGTGATGGTCGAAGAGACGGAGCGGTTGGAGATGGGCGCCAATGCTCCTCTCGTCCGCATAAAGGAGCGGTTGCAGGCTGGTACGAATGTCCGGCCGATAGGAATTGATGTGGAGGCCGGCCAGACCGTGTTGGCGGCCGGAGAGCGACTGGACGCCGCCGAAGTCGGGCTGCTGGCGACGGCGGGATTCGTAGATATACCGGTCTTCCCCCGTCCCAAGGTTGCGGTTTTGTCGACAGGCGACGAACTGGTCGAGCCGGGGGAACCGCTGGGACCGGGCCAGATCCGGGACAGCAACCGGGCGATGCTGGTGGCTGCCATCTACGCGGCGGGTGGGGAGCCGATTGACCTGGGTATTTCAGGGGACACGCAGGAGGCGCTTGAGGCACGTGTTCAGGATGGTTTGGCGCGGGCCGACATTTTGCTGACATCCGGCGGCGTTTCGATGGGAGAGCTCGATCTGGTCAAGCCCTTGCTCGAACATGCCGGCACCGTGCATTTTGGGCGCGTGCGCATGAAGCCGGGCAAGCCGGTGACCTTTGCCACGGCTGATGTGGAAGGGGGGCGACGGCTGGTGTTCGGGCTGCCGGGCAACCCGGTGAGCAGTCTCGTAACGTTTTATCTGTTTGTCGTGCCGGCGCTGCGAAAGATGGCCGGCTGGAAGGAGCCGGGCCTGCGCCAGGTACAGGCGCGGCTGGCACAGCCATTGCCTTTGGACGCGTACCGGCCTGAGTATCACCGCGCCACGCTGCGCTGGGATGATGGCCAGAACTGCTTCGTGGCCAGCA
>LXNI01000825.1_pt1 | contig 32494 bp, 29 predicted proteins | sample 809091 | NCBI WGS metagenome assembly LXNI01 (sample SAMN04870527, study PRJNA318959) | sponge metagenome | biome: 01000161; feature: marine sponge reef; material: water | host: Sarcotragus foetidus | place: Greece: Milos, Mediterranean Sea | collected 2013-05-29 | depth 5-7 m | reverse complement strand
TACACCAGCAATATCTACACTTCAGCCTATAGTTTTTTGTGAGATTGGATGATATTTCATGAGACTCAATGAGACTTTAAGAAACGGCACAAAAACGATAAATACTTAAAAATCAATGAGTAGAGAAGCGTAACGGCATGAGTTTATTAGAAAAAAAAGAACAACATACACCAATGATTCGTCAGTATTTGACGATCAAGGCAGATTATCCGGACACATTGCTGTTTTACCGGATGGGCGATTTTTATGAACTGTTTTATGATGATGCCGAAAAAGCCTCGGCACTACTCGATATTACGCTGACCGCCCGGGGCAAGTCGGGTGGCACCGAGATACCGATGGCCGGTGTCCCGGTGCACAGTGTTGATCAATACCTAGCCAAGCTGGTCAAGCGCAATATGACTATTGCCATCTGCGAACAGATCGGCGATCCCGGTACGACAAAGGGGCCGGTGGAACGAAAAGTGGTCAGAGTCCTGACACCGGGAACACTGACGGAAGAAAATCTCCTGGCAGATCGTCAGGAAAATCTCACCGCCGCCATTTTCGAACATCACAATCAGATCGGTATTGCCACCCTTGAAATTTCCAGTGGTCGCTTTCGTGGCATTGAGGTGCCCCACATTGATCAACTCCCGGAGGAAATGCAACGTCTTCAGGCAGCAGAAATTGTGGTGGCCCAGAATCAGAATGGGCTGTTTGACCAGCAACGGGAAAAACCACTCCCTGACTGGTATTTTGATACCACCCGAACCACCCGGGCACTTTGTGAGACCTTTGCAACCCAGAATCTTGAGGCATTTGAAAGCAGCCAATTTCCGTTAGCCACCCGGGCGGCCGGCGCACTGGTGCAGTATATCCGTGATCTTCATGATCAAAAAACACCGCATATCCGATCGATTAAATACGAAAGACATGACACCACCATCATCATCGATGCCGTGACACGTCGGAATCTGGAACTGGACAGCAACCAAAGTGGCACGACGGATAATACACTCATAAAGCTGTTTGACCATTGCGCAACCCCAATGGGTGCACGCATGTTGAAACGATGGTTTAGCAGTCCGATCAGGGACCGTGAAAAACTGCAATGTCGGCACAACGCCATCGACTGGCTACTGACTGATCAACGGTATGTCGATCTCCAGCCGCTGCTAAAGCAAATTGGTGATCTGGAACGCATTGTTGCCCGGGTTGCGATGAAAACAGCCCGCCCGAGAGATTTGTTGCGGTTGCGCTACGCATTGGAAATCACGCCCAAGCTGGTCTCTTGTCTCGAGCGCACCTCATCACGGATCATTCGCTGTCTGTTGCCATCACTGCAGATTGATCCGATGCATTTGACACTGTTGGTCCGTGCAATCAGGGAAAACCCGCCGAGCACCATCCGCGATGGCGGCATGTTGAGAGATGATTACGACAGTGAACTCAAGGCGCTGCGTCATCTGCAGCGCGATTCAAGCGAGTTTCTGCTTGAACTCGAAGCAAGGGAGCGGGAAAAAACCGGCGTTGCCAATCTCAAGGTAAAGTACAACCGGGTACACGGTTACTATATCGAACTTCCACGCGCCCATGCCGAGAAAGTCCCCACAGGCTATATACGCAGACAAACGATCAAGCATGCCGAACGCTTCATTACAGAGGAACTCAAGTTGTTTGAAGACAGGATATTGAGTGCCAAAGGCAAGGCACTGGCACGAGAAAAGTGGCTGTATAATGAATTGCTTGAAATCCTGATCCCGCATGTTGATGTCTTGTTGCAATGTGCGGGGGCCCTGGCGGAACTGGATGTATTGAACAACCTGGCAGAACGTGCCCAGAGTTTGAATTTGAGTCGTCCAGTCTATAGTAAAGACAGTCTCATCGAAATCAGGGAAGGACGGCATCCTATCGTCGAAAAGATGCTTGGCGGAAAGTTTATTGCCAATTCGACGAAATTGGATCACGAACAACGGGTACAGATCATTACCGGGCCCAATATGGGGGGTAAAAGCACCTATATGCGGCAGGTGGCCGTGACCACCCTGCTGGCCCATACGGGGTCTTATGTTCCGGCTACTTCCGCCACTTTCGGACCGATCGACCGGATATTTACACGCATCGGGGCATCCGATGACATCGCCAGTGGTCGCTCAACTTTCATGGTGGAAATGACCGAGATGGCCCATATTCTGCGTAATGCAACGCAACGCAGTCTCGTGCTGGTGGATGAAATCGGGCGGGGAACAAGTACATTCGACGGTCTTGCGCTGGCCTGGGCCTGTGCCAGCGATCTTGCCACAAGAGTGAACGCTTTTGTTCTGTTCTCCACCCACTACTTTGAAATAACGGCACTTGCCGATCAACTCGACAATGTTAGCAATGTGCACCTGGATGCCGCAGAGCATGGCAATGAGATCGTTTTTCTTTATAGTGTGCAGTCAGGCCCGGCAAATCAAAGTTATGGTTTGCAGGTGGCGAGATTAGCCGGTGTGCCGAATAAAGTGATCGAGATGTCCCGAAGTCGATTGAAAGAACTTGAAAAACAGTATGCAGGTAAGATGGAAATCACAACTCGGAATGACTTCTCCCAATCTACCCTGTTTGCAGAAAGCCGCCCGGAAGAACAGGCTGTCATCGCACGACTGGGTACGGTTTCTCCTGACAAGACATCCCCTCGGGAGGCGCTTGATCTGCTGTATGAGTTAAATCAGTTGCTGGCAGGTCATCTGACAGATAAACACTAGGCAACCACAATGCACACAGTGCCCGAATGTCTTATTCAACCAAAGGCACATCAGGAGAACATGGTCACGTGATGCCGCTACCACACCGGAGACCTCCCATCCGGCAAGGCCGACGGTCCCAAAATATTGACCGATGCAGGCATGTCCGCATCGCTCGCCTGACCACAGGACCTGCACCCTAACGCCTGATCTTTCGGCTGGATGGACCGATCGTCCCGCAACCCGAACAGGATGGGGAAGTGTGGTGGGGGCAATCTTCAAAAACAAACGACCCGCTTCTTTTGTTTTGTCAGTCAGTTGCACCTGAAACGATCCTCATGATGGGTGATTGATCTTCCGATTCGATCCGAACTTCTGTTTCACTGCCCTGGCGAGTTTCTCAATCATTCCCCTTGTTGGACGCATGATCTTCAAATTCTCCCGGACAATCTCGTCATTGTGTTTCATCAAAGTCGTGGTCATTCGATGACATTCGTTCCAAATGGTACAGCCGGGCATTTTCATGTCCATTCGATAACGTCCGCTTGTGTTGTTTGAGTGGTGATTCAATTATCGTGACAAAAAGGCGATAGGGTATTAACCATAACAAGAGCGAGGAAAGTGATTCTCCCGGCTCCTGTCCATCTGTTTTGAACCAAGATGGGAACATTCTGCGGTGTAATGGGATTGACACCCCTTTCGTCCGGTGAGTGTTTGACTGAACCGTCTTCAAATATCGTGTTAAAAGGACCTTTATGTCTGTACCTGATGCGCCAGAATCAATACAATACATGCCCGTTTGTATTGGAATTTGGAGCGCTGCGAATGACCTATGTGGTTGTTGAATCGTGTATTCGTTGCAAGTATACCGATTGTGTCGAAGTCTGCCCGGTGGATTGTTTTCATGAAGGCCCGAATTATCTGGTCATTGATCCGGAGGAATGCATTGATTGCAGTTTATGTGAGCCGGAATGTCCGGTCGATGCGATATACTCGGAAGATGAGTTGCCAGAGCACCAACAGCACTTTCTTGAACTGAACACTGAACTCAGTCAAATCTGGCCGGTCATTACCGAGATGAAGCCTGCCCCGGAAGACGCCGCGGAATGGGAGAATGTGACGGACAAACTCGAATATCTGGAGCGCTAGCTCAACCGCTTGGACTGGCTGGAACACTGTTTGTTTGATTTTTGTACCGTGGATCTGCGGGCGTCTGTGAATACCCCTTGTCATGATGCCTGACAAACAATCACAGTGACGCCTTCCGATTCTCTGATTCCCTTCCTTGTGGCTGGATCACCGATTCCTATAGTGCCCATCAACGCTTTTCTGATGACATCACAATGGTTGCCAGTCCCGCAGTGATCCAATTTTGACGCCGATGAGACATGACAACAATTCCGCGGTCTATCTGAAAGATTACCGACCACCCGATCACCGGATCGAGACGACACGACTCGATATCTGCCTTGATTTTGAAACGACCCTTGTCCAGGCCACCCATCAGGTGATCAGGCAGAACAAGGATGTCGATACATTGGTGCTTGACTGCGAATCAATGGAAATCGAATCGGTTAGCATTAACGACCGACTGCTCGAAGACGATGCGTATTTCCAAAATAATCACCGCCTTTTTATTCATTGTCAGGCTGATCAATTCAAGCTGGATATTGTCAATCGGATCAATCCATCGGCAAATACCGCGCTAAGTGGACTGTACCAGTCCGGCGACCTATTGTGCACACAGTGTGAAGCCGAGGGTTTTCGCCGAATTACACCTGCCGTTGACAGACCAGACAACCTGACAAAGTACACCGTGACATTGCGTGCCGATAAGCAACATTTCCCGGTTCTGCTTTGCAACGGGAACCGGGTCGAAAGCGGCGTTTGTGGTGAAAAACAGGGTCATTTTGCAACTTGGCATGATCCCTTCCCGAAACCCACCTACCTGTTTGCGATTGTTGCTGGAAAACTGGCGTGTCTTGAGAATGAGTTTATAACCCGTCGGGGAAAAAGGGTGAATCTGAAATTTCTGGCACGTCATCGGGATATCAGCAAATGCCATCATGCGATGACCTCCCTGAAAAAAGCAATGCGATGGGATGAGGAAGTATACGGTAGGGAATATGACCTTGAGCTGTTCCATGTTGTCGCAGTGAATGATTTCAATATGGGTGCCATGGAAAACAAGAGCCTGAATATCTTTAATACCAAGTATGTTCTGGCTGATTCCAAGATGGCAACAGATACCGACTTTCAACATGTTGAGAGTGTCATTGCCCATGAATACTTTCATAACTGGTCAGGGAATCGGGTCACTTGCCGTGACTGGTTCCAGTTGAGCCTCAAAGAAGGTTTTACGGTATTTCGGGATCAGGCATTCAGTGCCGACATGGGGTCAAGAGGGGTTACACGGATCGATGATGTGAATCTGCTGCGCATCCACCAATTCAAAGAAGATGCCGGACCCATGGCCCACCCGGTTCGTCCCGAGTCCTATCAGGAGATCAACAATTTTTATACTGCCACTGTCTATAACAAAGGGGCCGAAGTGGTACGGATGCTGCAAACGCTGATCGGAAGGACGCTATTCCGGCGAGGATGTGACCTGTATTTCTCCCGTCATGACGGGCAGGCGGTCACAACAGATGATTTTGTGGCCTGTATGGAGCAAGTCAGTGGCCAGGAGATGTGCCAGTTCAAACGTTGGTACAGCCAATCGGGGACACCGGTAGTAAGTGTCGACATCGATTATACTGCCGATCAAGGCAGACTGGTCATTACGCTCAAGCAAACCTGTCCGCCCACTCCCGACCAGGCTGAGAAAAAGCCTTTTGTGATACCCGTTTCAATGGCGATTTTCGATCATTGCGGAAATAAAATTCCACTGAGAGGGCGTGAAACAGACATCACGCTGGTATTGAGAGAATCGCGACAGAAATTTGTTTTCGAAGCGATTGATCAGGTACCGTACGTCGCCTCTTTGCTGCGGAGCTTCAGTGCCCCCGTCAAATTGAATCATGCCCCAAGTGAGCGGCAACTTGCCTTTCTGGTTATCCATGATGACGACCCGTTCAATCGCTGGGAAGCGAGACAACAGCTTTTATTGAATGAGATCCTGTTGAATATTGAGAAAGTGCAATCCGGAAAGCCCTTCATCCTTAACGACATCGTTCTGGAGGTCTTCGATCAGATCATGGATGACACCACAACGGATCCGATGTTGCTGGCCCAGTTGTGGACCTTGCCGACCATCTCCTACATCGAGCAGTCGCTGGACAAAGTCGATCCGATCGCGATTGCAAAAGCCAGAAACCATCTCAATAAATCCATTGCCCAAGTGATGAAATCTCGCCTTATCGATCGTTATGGCCAGTGCCAGCAACGGAACAAGGGGCAATTCAATGTACAGGAAGTTTCGGCCCGTGCCTTACGTGATGCCTGTTTGCGGTTTCTGTGCATTCTTGATGATCCTGATGTCCATCAACTGGCCATCGACCAGCTAAAAAACGCCAGGTGCATGACGGATTCCTCATCGGCATTAGCGGTCATTGCTCAGAGCAGTCATGATCAAAAAGACAATCTGCTTGACGGGTTCTATCAACAATGGAAAGAAGAACCACTGGTCATTGATCTCTGGCTACGGAGTCAGGCGGTGGCGGTTCATCACAATACGCTGAATACGGTCAAACAGCTGACCGAACACCCCGGGTTCAATCCTCTGAATCCGAACAAGGTTTATTCACTGATCATGGGTTTCACTCACGGCAATCCGGAATGTTTTCATGCTGAAGACGGCAGTGGGTATCAGTTTCTGGTTGAATGGGTACAACGACTGGACCCGGTCAATCCACAGGTTTCGGCAAGACTGGTTTCCGGGCTGATCTACTGGAATCGTTTCGAGTCGACTTATGGCGATCAGATGCGCGCTCAGCTGCAACAGGTTGCAGACAGCGCTGATCTCTCGAGCGATGTTGCGGAACTTGTCAGAAAAAGCTTGCCTCAACGCCACTGATTGCCCGGCCTGTTTGCCGTACAAGGTACTGCATCAGCGGGCCAGTTGTTGCGCAACCAAAAGCTGGATTTTCTGTATCGCGCCTTTATTCTCTTCGATCAGTTCCCTGCCCTTGGCGCCATACTGATGGCGTAAAACCGGATCATTGAGCAGCTTGATCATCACGTCACTTAATTCCTCACTGCCGACCACTTGAATGCCGGCCCCCTTGGCTAACACCAGATCTGCAATTTCAGAGAAATTATACATGTGTGGACCAAACACCACCGGTATGCCTGCGGCACTCGCCTCCAGAACATTGTGTCCTCCCGTTGGCACCAGGCTACCTCCGATAAAAGCGACATCACTGGCCGCGATCAACAGCGTCAATTCTCCCATCGTATCGCCAATATAAATTTCAGTTTCAGGATCAATGCTGATCGAGTCGGATCTTCGTGCAACCTGAAATCCACGACGGGTACATAACCGATAAACCGCCATAAATCGCTCCGGGTGTCTTGGAACCAATACCAGCAATAATTGGGGGATGTGTTTCCTGACTTTAACAAAGGTCTCAATGATTTCAGCTTCCTCTCCCTCGTGAGTACTCCCGGCGATCCAGATTGGACGTTCCCAACCCAGTTGTCTGCGGATGGACTGCGCGAGCTTAGACATACTGGCCGGTATCGGCATGTCAAACTTGATGTTTCCAGTCACTTGAACACGGTTGTTACGTGCACCCAGGCTAATCATACGCTGGGCATCAACCTCTGACTGGGCAGCAAAGAGATTGACCTTATCGAGAACCGGTCGAATAATGGCATTGAAACGCTGATAGCCGTTGAACGAACGCTGCGACAGTCTCACATTGGTATAGATCATGGGGACGCCGGAATGATGGCAGGCAGTAATCAAATTCGGCCAAATCTCGGTTTCAATAATCATCGCCAAAGCCGGTTGCACTGATTTTAAAAAACGCCTTACAGACCCGGGGTAATCATAAGGCAGATAACAATGGTGAATGCGCTCATGAAATAATTGCTCAATCCGGTTATATCCGGTCACCGTCATGGTAGTGACCGTAATACTTCGTTCCGGATAGGTATCCAGCATATGCTCAATGAGGGCTGCCGAGGCATTTACCTCACCGACCGAAACCGAATGAATCCAGATGCCTTCTGGCTTGGGCTGAATCAGTCCGAACCCAAATCGTTGCGGCAAACGGGCAAGATATTGCCGATTTTGAATCATTCTTATCAGCATGCGGAGCCACACGACCGGCAGCACAAGGTATAAGAAAATTCGATAGAGTATCAACATGTCAAATCGGTCTTTCCGCCAGCCAGTCTCGCGGTCTGAGGTAAACATCGGTCAACTCGCCTTCTCGAGTATCCGGTTCGGGCGCCCAGGCATATCGCCATTGCACGGTGGGTGGCATGGACATTAATATGGATTCGGTTCGTCCTTCGGATTGCAATCCAAACAAGGTTCCTCGGTCATACACCAGATTGAATTCGACATAGCGACCTCTGCGATAACACTGAAATTGCCTTTCCGCCTCCGTATAGGGATGCCCTTTTCGTCGATCAACAATCGGACCGTAAGCGACGGTAAAGCTGTTGGCGACACTTTTCACGAAGTCAAGCGTCCGCGAAAAAGGCCAGATATTGAGATCATCGAAAAACAACCCGCCAATCCCTCTCGCCTCCTGTCGATGGGCCAGATAGAAATACTCGTCACACCACGCCTTGTATTTCTCGTACAGGCCCTTGCCAAACGGGTCACAGGCCGACTTGGCGGTTTGATGCCAGTGCACGCAGTCCTTGACGAATCCATAGCAAGGCGTCAGATCATACCCCCCTCCAAACCACCATGTCGGCGAATCGGAATAGGGGTCGGCGATGAAGAAGCGCACATTCATGTGCACTGTGGGAACATAGGGATTGAGCGGATGCAAAACCACAGAAACTCCCGTGGCTTCGAAAGCCTTTTGTGCTATCTGCTTGCGTTTCGTACTGGCGGATTTCGGCAGGTGGTCGCCTTTGACATGTGAAAAATTGACCCCTCCCTTTTCAAAAACAGCCACCTCCCGCAACACACGGGTCACCCCTCCTCCACCATTGTTGTGAGACCAGACATCCTCAACAAACCGGTTCTCATGGTCAATCGCAGTGACAAAATCGCAGATTGTTTCCTGCAGTCCCTTGAAATACGTGATCACCTGTTGGATGTCCGGAAGGTCCGTTGTGGCGGAGTTGATCATGGTCAGGCCCTGACAAGTGCGCCGGTAAGACCATCACGAATGACCGATGGAGCGCTCGCCTTGCCCACTCGGCCATCCACGATATAATCCAGTTCACCGGCAAACTCCGTTGCCACGGAAGTGGCCGTTCGCAACATCACCTTCCCTGACCGGTTTGCGCTGGTGGAAACCAGCGCCATCCCGGCCAGACGACACAGCATCGAAGCCTGCCGATGGGCGGTGACTCTCACCGCGATGGAGCTGTGATGTCCTCGAACCAGGCGACTGACACTACGACGTGCGGGCAATAGCCAGGTAAACGGACCGGGCCAGGAATCGAGTATTTCCTCTCGGTATTTTTCCGGCAGAGAATCCACATGGCGATGGAGCACGGACAATCGGTGAGCAATCAAAATCAAACCTTTGTATTGTCTCCGGTACTTCAGGCGCAATAGCTTGCGAACAGCCTGTGGCTGGGACGGATCACAACCAAGCCCATAACAATATTCTGTGGGATAGGCAACAACACCGCCTGACCGAATCACGGTTGCAGCCTGTCGTAAGGATTCCAGATTCAATGTTTACCTGTCACCTGATGAGCTCTTATCGTACGATTCCATCGGTCCACGTCGGGCAAGCACCATGGTTTACTGGTAAGGCAGACTTGGCCGTCAAACACGAAAACCGTCTCATGGCGAAGGAGGTTGCAGTCGAATGATCGACGAAAGCCGGGCGATCAGTCATGCTCAGCCATGTCAGGGCTGCATCAATCGGGACAACCACCCGGTCTCCTATACCAGGTGCGCCACCCGACCCTCGGTTCCGGCGCACTGTTCATTGTTCGCACAAGGCCCGATAGCCGATATCGGAGCGCGACCAACATCCCGGCCAGTGCACGGTGCGAGCAAGCTCGTAAGCCCTCAATTGGGCCTGCCTGATATCGTCTCCAAGTGCAGTGGCACACAGGACTCTTCCCCCCGATGTGGTAATCTGACCCTTGTTCAGAGCCGTCCCCGCATGAAACAACTTGCGATCACAATCAGTCCGATTGTGTTTTTCGGATGTGATGCCAGAAATGACTCTTCCTTTTTCATAGGTACCGGGGTAACCGTTGGCAGCGAGCACAACACCCAACGCGGTCCGTTCATCCCAAATGGCGGTTTGGCCGGCCAGTTGTCCATCCAGTGCCGCGAGGCAGTGCTCAAACAAATCTGATTTCAGCCTCATCATGATCGGCTGGGTTTCAGGGTCACCCAGCCGACAATTGAATTCAAGCACCTTTGGGCATCCATCGACACCAATCATCAGTCCGGCATACAGAAATCCCGTATAAGGATTCCCTTCCTCTTTCATCCCCTGAACAGTGGGCAAGATGATCTGGTCAATAACTCGGTCGGACATCTGTCGATCAACAAACATGGCCGGCGAATACGCGCCCATACCGCCCGTGTTCGGTCCACGGTCCGCATCGTAAGCGGCCTTGTGATCCTGACTGGTCGCCAACGGCAAGATATGCTCCCCGTCCACCATGCAGATAAAGCTGACTTCGTTTCCCTGCACAAACTCTTCAATCACAATACGCTGTCCGGCCTGACCGAATCGGTTTTTGGACAACATGTCTTCCACCGTACGGATCGCTTGGCTATCAGTATGGACAATCACCACGCCTTTCCCGGCGGCCAGCCCATCCGCCTTGATCACAACCGGCAATTGACACTGGGTCACATGCTCCAGCGCCGGAGTCAAATCCGTGAAACTGGCATAGGCTGCGGTCGGAATCGCATGACGTTGCAGAAAATCCTTGGCAAACTGTTTTGAGCCTTCGAGTCGAGCGGCGGCGGCATTCGGGCCGAAACATGCCAGTCCCTTTGATTGCAATGCATCCACAATCCCCATGACCAGTGGTGCTTCCGGTCCAACAATCGTGAGATCAATCCTTTCCTTGACGACAAAATCGACCAGCCGCGCAATATTGTCCGCGGCGATGGGTACATTCTCAACGTCATCCTCCAATGCCGTTCCGGCATTTCCCGGTGCGACCCTGACCATTTTGACTCGAGGTGACTGTCGTATTTTCCAGGCCAATGCATGCTCCCTCCCCCCGGAACCGACGATCAATACATTCATGATGGCACCAACTCCAATGGTGGCCGGAGGCTGACGATCTGCAGAATATCATCATCGGTGGAGAAAGTGCGGTCGGGACCGGCTGAAACGAACACATAGCGCTCCAGTTCAGCGCGTACCTGAATCACCGTTCCCCAGCTGTCTTCCAATTGACTGTTCTCAATTCGACTGATGTATTGTTTGATGGCCTGCTCATTTTCCACCTGGTCATCAAGTACCGTGAACAGTTTCATGGTGGTTGCCAAAAAAGACAATGAAAAGGCGGTTTTCGCCAAGTCCGAGTCAGCCGCTCCAACATCTGTGAGTATCGACCCGTCACCTCTCATTTGTGAGCCGGAACCCGGCAAAACATCGCTCACCTGATGGCCGTGTTTCTCCCACAGCCTTTCGGCCATGTAATGGCTGCCATAATAAAATAACAAACAGGTGAGGATTCCCCCGAACCATACAGCCCCCCGACTGACCCCGCCACGTCCGGCGCTGCTGTCTCCACGGTTAATCGAGAGCGACTGAATACGGTTTCTGACATGCCTGAAATAGATATAATTGGCCATCATTGGCCAGACGCTCAACCACAGTAACGACAGCCATGTCGAAGGCGTTGCGGCCATCAGTGCCAGTCCCCCAATAAAATTGATTGCCGCCCACATCCACAGTTTGCGGTAAAGTGCCCAAAAATAGAAAAAGAAAAACGCAGGCCAGTGCCAGGAAAAGGCATATCTGGGCTGATTCGGAGAGCCGAATCGGGCAAATTGTCCCAAATAGTACTCCGTATTCACTTCGACAAACCGTGCCGCCTGATCCTGAAAACCATTTTCGGCAGAAGTCCGGCTGTCTTTCTCTGTAAAAGAAGCACCGGCCGCTTCTTCATGTGTCTGCTCGGTTGAGCTTGCCTTCTCATTGCGTGATGCCGGCCCGGCATCGATGTCAGGATCAGGCGGGTCCGGAGAAACATCCACAGCCTCAGCTTCCGATACGGTCCGAACATCACATTGTGCCCCGGTGTTGCGAATGGCATCACAAATGTCAACCGCTTCTTGCTGACTGTATTCCTTGGTCAAAACCGTCTCCCTGCCCTGCAAGATTTTTTCTATCTGTTGCTCAGTCGAATGAAACAGGGCCGCAAGGGCTTTCACCACTTCCAGACGATCAAATCCATTGATCACATGACCACTTAAGGCTACACGATAGCTAGACATCTCCATCTTATCAATCAAAATCGTTGGACATCCATCGTTAGATGTCTCATCCAAGTATTCTTGCCGAATTGAAATGGGTTGACAATCTGTTTTGCGCTGTTTTTTGTGTCTGTCTTCGATTGATGACCGGGTCGCATGCCAAACCGTTTCAAGTTGTCATCTCGATCTTTGGGGGGAATGATCGACGCAGGAACGACAGCACCATTGGATACCGACGGCATAGTAATGACCATAACATCCATCCGCTCGATCACTGAAAAACTAATGTCTGAAGTGTCGCATGCCGGTCAATACCATCGCAATACCATGCTCATTGGCCGAGTCAATCACCGCTGGGTCATTGATCGACCCTCCGGGCTGGATAACGGCTCGGATGCCGAATTGCGCCGCATAGTCGAGTCCATCGCGAAACGGGAAAAAAGCATCCGATGCCATGACGGCCCCTTGAATACTGAAGCCGGACTGCGCAGCCTTGGTCGCCGCAATCCGGGTTGAATTCACACGACTCATCTGCCCGGCACCCACACCCACCGTCATCAGATCAGAGACATAGACGATCGCATTGGATTTGACATACTTGGCCACCCGCCAGGCAAATTGCAGATCGGCCCATTCTGCAGGGGTCGGCTTTCTTTCTGTGACCACCTCAAGCGAGTTTTCAAGTCCGGTATCGAACTCCTGGATCAACAGTCCGCCGTGAACCTTCTTGTAATCAAATGCAGGATGCGGTGACCGTTCATCCCAAGCCCCACTGCACAACAGGCGGACATTGCCTTTCATCCGAAGAATCTCGATTGCCTGCTGGCTTATTTGCGGTGCAACCACCACTTCCACAAATTGCTGATCAATAATACGCTTTGCTGTCTCTCCCTGTAGCGTTGTATTGAACGCAATAATGCCCCCAAATGCCGATTCGGGGTCCGTACGATAGGCCGCCTCATAGGCTTCCTTCTGGGCTTTTCTTTGTGCGACACCACACGGATTGGCATGTTTGACGATGACGCAGGCTTCATCGTCAAACTGTTTGACGCATTCAAGCGCCGCATCGGTGTCGGCAATATTGTTAAAGGAAAGCGCCTTGCCCTGGAGCTGGGTTGCGTTTGCGACACCACAACCGGTGTCTTTCTCGATATAAAATGCGGCCGACTGGTGCGGATTTTCACCATATCGAAGATTGTGTTTCCTGCACACCTGTATCGACAGGGTACGCGGGAATAGCGCATCCGCTCCGACCGCTTTCTGCCCAAGATAATTCGCTATCGCACCATCATAAGCCGCCGTATATGCAAACACCTTGGCAGCCAGATCAAGCCGGAACCCACCAGATAGGGTGCCCTTGTTGCTTTTCAGTTCCTCAAGCACCCGGGGATAATCATCAATATCGATGACTGCAATGACAGCCTGATGGTTTTTGGCAGCGGAGCGCAGCATGGCCGGACCACCGATATCGATGTTTTCGATCGCATCGTCCAAAGAACAGTCTGTCTGCTGGATAGCCATCTCAAATGGATAGAGATTAACCACCACCATATCGATAGGCGCAATGTCATTTTCCACCATCACTCCCTCGTCCTGACCCCGTCGTCCAAGGATACCGCCGTGTATCTTGGGGTGCAGTGTCTTCAACCGGCCTGACATCATCTCAGGAAACCCGGTATGCTCACTGACTTCCGTGACACGAATCCCGTTTTCTTTCAGCAGCGCAGCCGTTCCGCCGGTTGACAGAATCTCAATCCCCAGCCGACCCAACTCGCGAGCAAATGGAATGATGTTGCGTTTATCTGAAACGCTGACAAGCGCTCTTTGAACTCGAAACTGCATACAATAATGGATGGAAACAGGATATAGAACCGAGACAAATCACTTGATCTACAGGAAAATCACGACAGGAAAACCGAAAGTGTGGTCAGGCCACTTGCTCGGTCTTTTGCATCACAAATGATAGGTTTCAAGTTTTTTGCGCAATGTATTGCGATTGATACCGAGAATTTTCGACGCCTTGGTTTGATTGTTGTCGGCGTATTCCATGACGGATTCCAACAACGGCTTTTCCATTTCGGCCAGGACCATTTGATAGACTCCGCAAGGCTGTTCTCCGTTCAGATTCTCAAAATAAACATCCATTAACACCCTGACATGATCAGACAACCTCGTGGTATCGATTATGTGCTCATTAAATGCGGTCATACTGCTACGGTATCTACTCAAAACAGGGACTGAAACATGCATGATATCTTCAGATGGTCCTTCGAACGACGCCAACCAAGCGACGTTCAGTCTGAAACGCAACACTGAAAATTCCGTTACTTCATTGTATATGTTTTGAGGTAATCCGGACAACCCAAATCGACCCAAATCGATCATCGATTGATAAATTTAATGTGTATTAGCCGGATGTGAATGCGAAATGGGACCAATCGATCAAAACGATACTGGACAGGGACATCGAAAAACGTCAACGTCATAGACAGGCGATACCCTGCCCGGTCGATGCTCAACGATTATGATGAACGACAGCCATCGCAAGCCAGTCGCCGGTCGCCAGTGCAACCGGTGGAGGCCCCGGATCAGGTCTCAGCGTTGATGATGTTCCCAGTTCGGGGCCAACCCGATATCGGTTTCAACAGGACAAAGCATCCCTTTGCCCTTGATGATATCCGCAGCACGTTCGGCTGTCATGATGGTCGGTGCATTCAAATTGCCATTGGTGATCACCGGGAAGATCGAAGAGTCGACAATTCGCAGACGGTCAATGCCGATGACACGGGTTTGCGGGTCAACCACCGACAACGCATCGGTTCCCATCTTGCAGGTACAGGAGGGATGATAGGCGCTCTCTACGGCCTGTCTGATATAAGCATCGATTTCATCATCACTGCGGATGGTCTCTCCGGGTTGGATTTCTGATCCGCGATAGGGGTCCATCGCTCTTTGAGACATGATGTCACGGGTCAAGTGTATACATTGCCGGAATTTTTCCCGGTCATGCGGATGTTCCAGATAATTGAACACGATAGCGGGCTTGTCGGACGCTTCGGCAGAACGGACCCGGACATGCCCCCGGCTTTTCGCCTTGTTGTGCCCTACATGGACCTGGAAACCATGGCCGTCAAAAGCCGCCTTGCCATCATATCGCATTGCCGCAGGCAGAAAATGGTATTGAATGTCCGGTGCCTTGAGACCGGCTTCGGATCGTATAAAGGCACAGGATTCGAAATGGTTGGTGGCCCCCAGTCCGTTTTTGAATGCCATCCAGCGAACGCCGATCAACAATTTGTTCCACCAATCGATCTTCCCGTTCAAGGTTATTTTCTGCTTGCATCGGAATTGAAAGTAGATTTCCAGATGGTCCTGGAGATTTTTCCCGACCCCGGGCAAGTCGTGGACCACTTCAATCCCGGCTTCTTGAAGTACGGCGCCCGGCCCAATCCCGGACAATTGCATGATATGGGGTGAACCGATCGAACCGGCACTCAGAATCACTTCCCGGCTTGCCTTGACCTGTTGTTGATGCTCTCCGAGACGATAGGCAAGGCCGACCGCCATCCGCTGCTCAACCAGGATCCGGGTAATCAGGGCGCCGGTAATCACTTTCAGGTTGGGCCGTTGCATGGCTGGCTTAAGATACGCATTGGCCGCAGACCAGCGTACGCCATTGCGAACCGTCATGTGCATCGGCCCGAATCCTTCCTGTTGGCACGCATTGCAATCTTCCGTTTGCATATAACCGGCCTGAACACCTGCATCGATAAACGCACGATAGAGCGGATTGGCCATTTCATTTCCATTGTTCACACTCAAAGGGCCGCCCTGTGCACGATAGTCGTCACTGCCATACTTCCAGTCATCGGCTTTCCGGAAATAGGGCAGACAGTGCCGATAGCCCCAGTCGGTTGCACCACTGGCTTCCCATTCCTCAAAATCCATCGCATGTCCCCGGACATAGACCATGCCGTTGATGGAAGAAGAACCGCCCAGCACTTTTCCTCTTGGACAATGCATGATGCGATTATCCAGAAAGGGTTCGGGCTCGGTATGAAACTGCCAGGCATATTTTTCGGTATTCATCGGTATTGATAACGCCGTCGGCATCTGGATGAAGAGACTCTTGTCGTTCCCACCGTATTCCAGCAGTAACACATTCACTGCCGGGTCTTCGGTGAGCCGGTTCGCCAGTACACAACCTGCCGAACCGGCACCGACTATGACGTAATCAAATTGTTCAGCCACCATATCCTCCCCTGTTCTGTGTAGTTATCGACATCGCATCGAGTCTACTGTTCCACCCCGTCAGTCCGAGTGTCAGTCCAAACGAAGCGATAGACAGGTCAGCCCACCATCCATTTTCGCAATCTCGGACACAGCCAGTCCGAGTACCCGACTGCCTTGCTCAGTCAGTAAAGCGCGGGTCTGGCTATAGCCGGCAGGCATCAGCAGCGTTCCGTTCACCCAGACCACATTCGCCGCATACTGTTCAGCGGGCGGGACCACTACATGCTGATATTTCGCCAGGCACTCGATCCCCAAACAGGCTTGGGTCATGATCAATGTCTTCTGATCAATAAAATTGACACTTGATTTGAGGTGCAATGCATCAGGCACTTCGACAATATCGATATCGTAACCATATCTCGCGAGGATATGGCCTAATTGCCTGGCACCGTGATGATTGGTTCGTTCCGACAGTCCGATGATGCAGTGCCGATCGATAATCAACACATCCCCACCATCCAAAGTACCCGGAGAATGAATGTGTTCGCACTGTCGATATCGCCGAAGAACGGAAGCCATCGACTCCGTTTCTGCCCGTCTACTGGCCGCGCCAGGCCGTGTGATGATTGCAGTTTGTGACACGACAACAGCCACATCTTCAACAAAATAGGCATCAGGGCAGGCGCGATGGGGATCAAGTTCAATCACAGTCAGACCAAGATCCTTCAGCACATCGACATAACGGTTGTACTGCTCCAATAACAAAGCAGGATCCGGGCGCCCCAAATCCACACTTGTCAAGCCTTCAACACAATTTAGCCCCGGTTTTCTGACAATCGCGGTTGTGTACATAAAGCAATCTCTACAGCCAATGGAAACGTGTTTTTCTTCAGATCAAGTTCTGATTAAAGTTATTTTATTGTGGCTATCTTCCTTGATGCCCCGAAATTACTTGCACCGATTATCTGTTGATCCGGTCTATTTAACATGGTCAACAATTCTACGTTCATCTTGTGATTTAATTTTATTGCTCTTGAGCAAATACTTATAGGTTCGAATTGTAATAGGAACAATGCGCCTTTTTAGACCGACCTCGCTCAATGCCTGGCCTGCGACTTGATCAACGGACCATACACCATACCGACCAGGTTTCCCGGAGAACTGAATTTCAAATTCGATGTCAGGTTCGCCCGACCCGAAGTTCCAGCAGATTGCGCTGTTTGCCCCCGAACACCATCGCCACATGATGGATCGGCTTTCCCTGGTTGCGGTACTTCTCGCTGTATCCCTTGTCCCGTATCTGCATCAGCGCCCGATCCAGCGCCGCGTCCGCCTGACCTTCATCTTCGACTACCTTGAATTCCATCACAAAGACCTGACCGGCATGCAACAGCACCAGGTCCGAACGTCCATGACGGGTCGCTTCTTCCACCCGCACCTCGGCCCCAATCGCCTTGAAACCCATGTACAGCAAACTGGCATACCATGACTCGTAACGACCCAGGTCTGCCTGGTCATGCCACGGATACGGAATCCCCGCCAGGTAGGCCCGCAGTGTGTCGGCAAAGCCATCAAAATCGGCAGCCGCCAGTAACTTGAGCAGTTGCGCTCCGGTTTCATCGGCATCCGGGTCCTCGGTCATATAACGCAACAGCCCCTGGTTCAGGCTCAACTCGACCTCCTGGTTCGGATAGTCCAGCCGGTATCGGGTTTGAGACCCCCGCTGCTCCTCTTCGATAATCGTCAGATAACCCGTCTGGAACAACAGGGCATCGATATTGTGATCGGTGATATCAAACGTTGACACCAACTCTCTATCTGCAGTGCGGTGCACCAGGTCCAGGGCACTGACCCCCTTGCGGACCAGTTCCCGGTACAGGAAGGTCGGGGTGCCGGTGCGAAACCAATAAGGCTCGAATTTCCGCCCCCGGAACAGCAGCAGCACATCGAACGGGTTGTAGACGGTTTCCTCGCCCAGCCAACGGTAACCGTTGTACCAGCGCCGGATTTCATCGCGATCCAGCCCCGGCAACTCCGCGGCAAACACGGTATCGAGATCGTGGTCGGTATAACCACAGAGCGTGGAATACCTGGGGTCCAGGCTGATATTCTCCAGATTGTTGAGGCCGGAAAACAGGTTGACGTTGGAGAACATGCTGATCCCGGTGAGAAAGACGAAACGGATGTCCCGGGCAGAATCCTTCAATATCCCATAAAACCCCCTCAGGTAATCCCGGTTGGCCTTCGCCAGGTCCGGGGCTTCGAGCACGTCGAGGATCGGCTTGTCGTATTCGTCGATCAGCACCACCACGTCACGGCCGGTCTGGCGGTGAAGGCGGAACAGCAGATTGCGCAGACGTTGGGGGGCGGTGTAGGCGGTCGTGGCGGGCGCCAGATCGTAATGCATTTCAATGTTTTCCAGCTGCCCGATGATATCGCCTTCCAGTTCACCGGGTTCATTGTATTTGCCACCGAAACTGATCCGTATCACCGGATGTTGCTGATCCGCATCCCAGTTCCAGTGCGGATGAATGGCCAGCCCCCGGAACAGCGCCTCGTTGCCCTCGAACAGTTCGTGCAGGGTATCGAGCAGCAGGCTCTTGCCGAAACGCCGCGGACGGGACAGGAAATAGTAGCGCCCCTGATCGATCATCTGGTGGATCAAGGCGGTCTTGTCGACGTAGTAGCACCCGTCGTCCCGGAGGTTTCGAAACGTCTGGATACCGATCGGTAATCGGCGGCGGTCCACGGTAGTCATTCGCCTATCATAGCACAGGCCCATCTGGAGCCAATGCGTCGTGCCAGTCACTGATGGTGACCGGAATCATCATTCATTTACTGCTGAAAATCGTGCCGAATCCCGGGAATTGATCCCGATGCCCCAATCCCTGCACAAATACCTGAGCTAATCATGACTATTGCACCAAGCGCAATCCAATTGAAGCTGTTTCTCCATGAACACGGATAACGAATCATTCCCGGGATAGTTGCCAAAGGCAGCGCGCCGACAATACCCCAAGGCCTGATAAAGACTGACCGCCTCGGGTTGATAGATGCCGGTTTCCAGTCGAATCATCCTGACACCGGATTGCCAGGCATGCTGTTCGAGTGCCGCTATAATGCGTTTGGAAATACCTTGACCTCTCGATTCCGGCTTGACGAAAAGTCGTTTCATTTCCCCGTATCGTATCTCTCCGGCAATATACTTGATGGCTCCGCAACCGAGCAGGCGGTGTTGCACCTTGGCGACGACAAAATAGCCATCGGACTGCAAAAGTGTCTCGGGCGCATCCAGATGATTGGATTCCTCTGGATAAAGCTGCCGCTGATAATCATCCAGCGCCTGGATCAGTTCGACCACATCCCGATCACACGGATTGGCCGGAACAATCTGGCAGTTGTCCATCTGAATCGTTGTCATGGATCTATTGCAAAGGCACGACAGAGGGGCCCCAGCCCGATTGACCTATCGTCGGCCACCATGCTCCATTGAACGGTATTCGGCGTCAATATCCTTTCCATACCGGATCACGTTTTTCGCTAAAGGCCCTTGCGCCCTCAAGCATGTCCTCGCTGTTGTACAGGGTTTTGACGGTCGGAAGCTGTTGTGCGTTCAAAATATCAAAGGCATCCTGTACTGAAGCGGTCTCCAGCGAACGTACCGCCTCCTTGATGGCGGCAAAGACCAATGGCGGGCCCGAGGCCAGTAACCGGGCCCGTTCCCTGGCGCGGCCCATCAGTCGTTCAGCGGTGGTTACCTCATTGACCAAGCCCCACCGGTGCGCCTCTTCAGCATCCATCCAGCGGCCTGTCAACAACAGTTCCATGGCAATGTGATAGGGCATGCGGCGGGGCAGCTTGATGGTCGCGGCATCAGCCAATGTACCTGCATTGATCTCCGGTAGGGCAAAGCTGGCGGTCTGTGACGAAAGGACGATGTCAGCCGACAGTGCCAGTTCGAATCCGCCACCACAAGCAATACCATTGACGGCCGCGATGATCGGTTTGTTGAGATACGGCAATTCCTGGATACCGCCAAATCCACCGACGCCAAAATCGGTCGTGATACCCTCGCCCTGTGCAGCCGCCTTCAGGTCCCAACCGGCACAGAAAAACTTTTCCCCACCACCGGTAATGATCGCAACGCGCAATTCAGGGTCATCCCGGAATGCTTCAAATACCTGCCCCATTTGACGACTGGTTGCACCATCAATGGCATTGGCCTTCGGTCGATCCAGCGTGACTTCGAGGATGCCCCCGTCGATTCGTGTTTTTACTGTATGTTCTGTCATCTTTAAATTGCCCACGATTACCCCCGATAGTTATTCTCGAACGCGGATCAACGCATCCGCGACGATTGCACCCTGGCCTTTTGCCCGCACCAATAGCGGATTGATTTCCAATTCCACGATGGAATCTTGCTCACGCACGGCCAATTGGCCTACCTGAACGACCGCATCAATCACTGACTCCACATCCGCATAGGCCCTTCCCCGATAGCCTGTCAACAACGGGTAGATGCGCAATTTTTGCAATGCCGCTCTGATCTGATCCGCCTCCACAGGCAAAAACAGCAATTGCCGATCGCGGATCAATTCAACCAATGTGCCGCCCGTCCCAACGACAAGATAATGGCCAAACTGAGGATCATACAATACTCCTATCAGGAGTTCAGCAATCACTCCGTCAACCATTCTTTCAATCAGAATGTCGCTTGAAAAAGTCAACATACGTTGAGTTTGGACGGCCACTTCCTCGGCCTGTCCCACATTCAGCGAAACCGCGCCGGATTCTGTTTTATGGGTTATCTGTTCGCAAAGCGCTTTTACCACGACCGGATAGCCGATTTCCTGTGCCGCATTGATCGCTGTTTGGACGGTCTGCGCCACCCTTGCATCGGGGATCGTCAAACCCTCCCTCGCCAGACAGGATTTTGCCTGATTCTCGTTGAGCGTTCGAGCCTGGCGGTCTTCTGACTGGCAGGTAATCAACGGTAAAGGGGACCGCTGTTGCCAGTTGATACCGATCTGACTGGCAACTTCAACCGCTTTCAGTGCCTGCTGCATGCCATAAAGGGGGGTAATGCCGTGACGGATGAGGGTCGGCTTGACTTCATCCGGCAGATTCTCAGGCAGTGAAGCAACGACACAGGCCGATTGACCGGTCCGACGGGTCGCTTCGATAAGTGCATCACTGGCCTGTACCCATTCGTCCATTTCACAGTCATTGACGGTCGGATAATCAAGCACCAGCAGGGTCATGTCCTGATTTCCGCTCATCATGGCAGAGAATGTGTTCATCATTCTGTCGAAATCCCCCCAAATGAAAGTGTGGTAATCAAGTGGATTGTCCACTTTGACAAACTCATTCAGTGTTTTTTGGATTTGTATCTTGTGGGTATCGGCAAGCGGTCCGAATTTCAAGGTGGAGCCGATGGACAAGTCTGCCATGAGAGATGCCTCCCCACCCGAACAGCTCATCGACGCAATACGATTGCTTGGAATCGGACCGCAGACCGACAATAATTTCAATGTCTCGAGAAATTCTTCCAGAGTATGGACACGACCAATACCGAGTTTTGTGAACAAGGCATCATACAACTCGGCATTTCCCGCCAGTGTCGCGGTATGACTTTGAGCAATTCGCGCCCCGGCAGTTGAACGACCGCTTTTTAGCGCGACCACCGGGATTTTCCTGCATCGTGCCTTGTCGGCCATCTCGATAAACCGGGGCAGATCCGTGAGTCCCTCCATATGGATCCCGATCGCTGTGATGCGATCATTGTCCAATGCGGCCGCCATCGCTTGCTCGACACCCATCACTGCCTGATTGCCCAATGTGACGAGCCAGGCGATATTCAGTCCCCGTCGCTGTAATGTCAGATTGAGTCCGATATTGCCACTGGATGAGAAAATGGCCACGCCCTTGTCAACCGGTGTCAATCCCATCTGATCCGGCCACAGGGCGGCTCCCCTTAAAGCATTGATATAGCCATAGCAATTGGGGCCGAGCACCGGCATGTCACCGGCGGCTGAAACCAATTGGGTATGGCGTGGTATGCCCGCCTTTCCCACTTCCCTGAAACCAGAGGCATAGCATACCGCCCCCCCTGCCCCCATCCGATTCAGTTCACGGACCGTGTCAATGGTGGATTGTGCGGGAATGGCAATAAATGTTGCATCCGGGGCAGTCGACAATTCATCCACACAATCAATGCACCGGATCCCTGCAAGTGTCTCCCGGGTCGGATTGACCGCCCAGATTTTCCCTTGAAATCCCAGCTTGAGGCATTGCCTGATGACTCTTTCTGCCTCCTTGCCACCGATCACGGCAATGGAGCGCGGATTCAAAAAACGCTGTAATCGTGCCGGATTGATCAAGATGGCGTCGGTCGTTGAACTGATTGTATATCGATCTTGAACAGTCAGCCGGCAAACGACTCAAGGTGCCCATCGACATTCATGACCTGACCGGTGACTCTGGAGGCCGCCTCCGAGGCCAGGAACAGTGCCATGTCGGCAATATCCTGACCGGAAATGAACGTACGCATGGAGCAACTACGGGTATAACTCTCCCTGACGACCTGTTCCGACACCCGTCTTTTTTTCGCTTCCATGGCAATGACGCGATCCATCCGTTCGCCCTTGACGCTGCCCGGACAGATCACATTGGCAGTAATGCCACTGGTACCAAGCTCCATCGCCACCGATTTGGTAAAACCGATGACCGCCCATTTGGCGGATGAGTAGGGAGAACGCAACGGATATCCGTGCCAACCGGCTGTTGAGGAAATATTGATAATGCGACCACGACCGATCTGTTTCATGAGCGGAATGGCTTTTCTTGTACACAGGAAAGTCGCCTCCAGATTGACAGTGATACAACGGCGCCAGTCCGATAAATCAACCTCCTCGACACGGGCGGTTGGACCGGCAATGCCGGCACAGTTCACCAGCACGTCAAGTGCCCCCTGTCGGTGTTGGCGATCGAAGCATGCATCAACCGATCTTTCGTCTGAAACATCCGCAATCGATGTCATTATATCGGGAAAATCCTTCTGCATCCGGGTGTTCGCTGCCGGATCAACGTCGACAACATGGACACCGGCACCGGCACGATGAAACGAAACAGCAATGGAACGGCCAATACCACTGGCACCGGCAGTGACCATTACGTTTCTGGTCTTGAAATCCCAGTTCATCTCATTCGTCTGCATGTATGGTTTTACGCTGAATAGCAATCGATCGACCGGCTTGAATCGGCTTTCCCAATAATTTGTGGGCGGTTGTGATTCTTGAAACACGATCCCATATCGATGCCTTTGCAGGACAAGCCCGCCCGACCACCGTGTTGACATGCAACAGCATCTGCTCACAGGTCGCACAAAGCGCATCGTCATCCGACAAATGGATACTGTGCACCAGGTGCAGGCGTTTTTCGTCGCTGTCGAGCAGGTGGGTGGCAATATAAAACGACTGTCCCATCATCATTTCCCGGAGGTGGCACAGGTGCGTCTCCACCGTAAAATAGCTCAGGCCGGCAGCGTGATAGGCCTCATCCACGCCAATATATCGGAACAGCGCATCCGAGGCATCGCCTGCTGCCCGCAGAAAATAACTTTCAGACATGTGATTGTTATAGTCAACCCACTCGGGCGGTACCCTGTCGTGATGAAGGCGTAGTGGACAGCGGATCTGGTCTGGATCAAATATCACGGGGGGGTGAGAAATCCGATAAAGTTGCTCTTCCATGTTTTTCAAAAGCCCGCCGACGCCCTGTGCCTGAGCACGCAGACCGGTCATCACCGCGACCAGGCCATCATCGCGCAATCGTTCAACTTGGACCACTGACGATATATCATCAACCGGTGTACTGGGTGGATCGGCTCCGTGCGCTGACAAGGAGAGCGGCAATAAGTTCGTCACTTCTTTTCTGTCGGTCAATATTGAGGTGGTTTCGGTCGGTTTATCCAGAACCGGTCCCCGTTCACCCGGTGCAATGGTTCGGTCAATGGAGGGATATCCCAATGAGGCCCACCACAGTCCCGGTCCATAGCTGATGGCCTGATGAATATCGTCTGTAGTTACACCGTCTTCGTGAATCAAGCGATGAGCTTCTTTGGATATCGCTTCAATCAGTCGACTCGCCAGCGATCCTTCAACCGACCGCGCCACTGTCAATGGATGCAGTCCGATATGACGATAGAATCGGATCGCCTGATCAAGTGCCGATTGGCTGGTCGATTCACCGCCAACCACTTCGACCAAGGGCACCAGATATACCGGATCCAGGGGTTTTGCCACCAGCACACGTTCTGCTTGGACAATACCGTGATACACGAGGTCAGATATTCTTTCCGGTAATGACGACGCGATGATGACATCCGGTTTGGTATGGGCACTGATTTCATGGAGAATTGCATGGCCGGGAGTGCCCGATGTCAAGCTGCTTTCCTGGACGAAATCGACCTCGGCGACGGTCTCGGAGATGGAATCTGCAAACCGGACGGCACCTCGCTGCGTGATCGGAGCAATCGTCATTTTTCGATAAGCCCGGACCGCATTGTGTATCACCGCATCGAGTTGTTGCTCACGGTCGTCAGCGACATCATACAGGACCACATCCAATCCATGGATCAGACAGCGCGCAGCCCAGCCCAAGCTGATCGCACCGCCGCCGATCAGGCCGACATTGCGTATCGTTCGCATGTTATCTTTTTTTCAATTTCAGTTTTGTCCTCACCTCATCGGGTGTCAGTATATTGACATTCATGGCTGAAAGAATCATGACGGCCCGTTCGACCAACTGTGCGTTGTTCGCATAAACCCCCTTTTCAAGATAAAGATTGTCTTCAAGGCCAACTCGGACATTGCCGCCGGCCAACACCGCCATGGCCACATACGGGAGCTGATTGCGCCCGATGGAAAAAGCAGAAAAAGTGGCTCCCTCAGGCAATTGATTGACCAAGGCCAACAGGGTTCCGGGATCATCCGGCGCACCGTACGGAATCCCCATGCACAATTGAATCATGACCGGATCGTCCAGCAATCCTTCCCGGATCATCTCCTTGACGAAGACCAGATGTCCGGTATCAAACACTTCCAGTTCGGGACGCACCTCGAGTTCCTGAACCCGTTTTGCCATAGTTTTCAGCATACCGGGGGTATTCGTCATCACGTAATCACTTTCAGCAAAATTCATTGTCCCGCAATCAAGAGTACAGATTTCAGGCAACAACTGTTCAACATGAGCGAGACGTTCCAACGGGCCGGCCATGTCGGTTCCGGCCTCATTTAGCGGCAACGGATTTTCTCCTGGTCCGAAAACCATATCTCCCCCCATTCCGGCTGTCGTGTTGATCACTACATCGGTATCACTGTCACGAATTCTCTCAACAACTTCTGCAAACAGTCGAGGGTCACGGCTTCCTAACCCCGTCTCAATGTCTCGGACATGGATGTGGGCTATTGCGGCACCCGCTTTGGCCGCATCGATGGCCGCTTTGGCAATTTGTTCCGGAGTGACTGGAATCGCCGGATGCCGACCAACCGTATTGCCAGCACCGGTCACTGCGCAAGTAATAAATGCATTGAAATTCACCGTTATTTCTCCTGTGTTGAGATAATTGGAAATAGTCGAATTATGATGGTTATTTGTCTTTAATTTGGGCCGCAAAATCATCATCGATCTCGAAAAGATCAGGTGCAGAGCGATGAACCCCAATATCGTGTTCCATCAAGAGCGTCACGAGTTACTCACCGTTCATGAGCGCAATACGTGTCTTGTCTGTCTGGTCAGCTTCCTTGACGGCTCCTGAGGTGAAGTCACTGGTTGTCATGCATCGGGGTACTGTTCCATCAGCCATTTGGCGATCAGTACCATGATGATGCTCTTGCCGCTGCCTTGAGTATGCCAGATGAACACCTCCCTCGCGCTGTCGGATCCGTTGCTGGGCGGCTTTGACTCCAAAATACTGGTGGGGTCTGGGTACCTTCTTCTGACCGGCATCAAAAATAAAGTGGATGGTCAGCATGGATAATATGGTTTTCATTAATCTTTGTTGGCCCCACTGTATTTGGTCTATTACTTGGCCTTGACATCCAAAAAGAATGGTTCCGCCGTTTCCTCCAATGGTGCCGTCTTAAACCCGTACACATTATTCCTACTGCCTGGGACTGGAAATTCAATGGTATAGCTGATCAATGGGTGCTCGTTACCCTAAAAAACGGTATAAAATTCAGTGGGTTTCTGGGTTCAAAATCATTCGTGGCCTCTGACCCGCAAGAGCGTGATATTTTCATCCAATGGCTATATGATATCAATGACGACAATACTTGGTCCTCACGTAACGACAATAGCGTGCTCATTGTTTCCAACGAAATCAGCACAATAGAATTCTGGCCTTATAAACCACAGGAGTAGATCAATGACAAGACATAACAAATCAGCATCATCGTCTAGCCATGCCCACAATCAGAACAAGTACCGAACTGCGACTATAGGGGGTCGTGCAGTCAATGCTCGAGATGGATACCAGCCTGCCACTAATCAAAATACTCCTTCCAAGCCTCCAACCAATCCCCCCAATACCGGGAGTGGAGGCAAAAAATAAAGCCATACTTCCTGTCATCACGAAGATCTTCGGTGCCAACACAGGTCGACCCAATAAATTGTGGATGCGAAAACCAATCATGTCACTATCACTTGAACAAAGAGAGTGCCGATTGATGAAGGCAAATTTGCCCAAGATAAGCTGTATCACCGCTGTGATGAACAGCCTCAACACGCAAGCATCATTATACAAGGCTCTGGCGGGAAGTGACGGCGTGGACCCAACAGCGCAACACAAAGGCCATATCGGCCCAATGAAATTCACCGCTGTAAATGCACGGAGCAAGTTGACATAGCCTATCTCCGTTAATATCCGAGTGATAATGTACTAGTGTGCAGCGTGTGGACGGCTTGACTAACATAAACCAAAGGATGGTAACCATGGGGGTCAGAGCAATAAACAAAAGCCATCTTGAATCAATCGCGCTGGCAGCCTTGTTAACTGTGTGTATTAGCAGACTGGTCGAACATTGGGCAATCCGGCTATGAAAATTATTCTAATTGATCACAATAGTAATCAATCACCTGAAACCCACCATCATCACAAAAGCCGATAACTGCACTTTAGCTATCAACCTCTTCATTATATCTGTTCGATCGAGTTTCAACTCACATCAACAGAACCTGTCTCGTATACTTAGCTCGATATGACCATTATTCCTGCGTCTCAAAGAGGCCAACATGCGTACTATTTCCAAAACCGAGTGTTGTTTGACCATCATTTTTTTGATCATCTCCTGCACTATCTACGGAAACCTTCAGTGATTTCAAGATACGGTTGTAACAACATATTATTTCGAGCAGATACATGAAACTCGTTGCTCTTGGCACCAGTATTTTGACTGATGTAAATTGAGATAATCTATCGTTCGAAGCAAGGTATTAAAATCACAGAATAATCGGTAAGAAACAGTGTGCTTATGCAAAACCCAAGGACAGAAATGGAAAACCGTCCCCCGTTAGAACTGCTGTCTAACTCTGTCCATCTCTGGTTTTGTCATTACGAGGACATTACTGATTCGAGACTGATTGCTGCCTACGATACACTACTGGATCCATACGAGAAAGAGCAGCAGCGTCTGAAGGCTCCCAAAGATCGGCATCAATTTCTGATTACCCGCACACTGATTCGAACTGTATTATCAAAATATGATCCGGCTGTCTCACCGTCTGAATGGCGTTTCACCAAAAACCAATACGGACGTCCCCAAATAAGTCCCGATATGACACCGTTGCCGATTCGATTCAATCTGACCCATACGAGAGGGTTGATTGTCTGTGGAGTGACGCTCAATATCGCGATTGGTGTGGATGTGGAGAACTTGAGTCGACAAACGGACAGACTGAAGATTGCACAACGTTATTTCTCACCCACGATGACAAACGCACTGGAGGATTTGCCTGAACGACAGCAACAACAACGTTTTTTTGAATATTGGACGCTGAGCGAAGCCTACCTCAAAGGAAGAGGAATCGGACTGTTCATGTTTCCCAGACAGTTCTCGTTTCATCTTGCAGAGGATAGCTCGATTAGGCTATCGGTTGATTCAGACTGGGACGAGAACCCGACGCAATGGCAATTCCTCATCCACCGTGTCAATGATACTTATCAACTCGCTGTGGCCGTAAAAACCACCAAATCTCTCCGGTTTAAAGCAAACAATATCATTCCCCTTGACTGTGTGGAATCACTGCCCTTTCCAGGAAGAACCGCTGGTAATAGCCATTGAAATGGAATGGACATCATCAAGATTGGAGATCACTTTGATCTTACTTGGTATGATGTTCCGGTAATGAAAGTGGACAAAGACATGACCCGTCGTCGACTTCCGATCGGAATTCAGACATTCCGCAAGATCCGCAACCAGGACTGTTACTATGTCGACAAGACTGCCCTGATACGACAGATGATCAATCAGGGGAACTATTACTTCCTGTCCCGCCCTCGTCGCTTTGGTAAGAGCTTGCTGGTCGATACTCTGCATGAACTGTTCGATGGCAACGAGGCGTTGTTTCGGGGGCTTGACATCCACAAGTACTGGAACTGGGATTCGGGTCAGCGACATCCGGTGCTACGGATCAGTTTCGGCGGACTGTATAACACCCCCGAAGCGCTGGAGAAGAATGTGTTCACGCAATTGGAAATTCTCGAACGGCGTTTTGGCCTGGAGGTGGGTTCCTCTGAGAAATCCGGTCCGGACCGTTTTATCGATCTCCTGGATCGACTTTATGACAAGACCGGTCGGGAAGTCGTGGTGCTGATTGACGAATACGACAAGCCGATCCTGGATGTACTGGAAGATCCTGAACTGGCCAAGGCGAACCGGGATTACCTGAGGGGGTTTTATGGTATTTTGAAGGATTATGATCGCTATATCCGGTTCGTATTCATCACCGGTATCAGCATGTTTTCGAACGTCAACCTGTTCTCGGGCCTGAACAACCTGAAGAATCTCAGCCTGGATCCGAGGTATTCCACCCTCTGCGGCTATACAGACCGGGATCTCGACACCGTATTTGTTCCGGAATTATCGGGGTTGAATCGGGCCGAGATCCGACGCTGGTACAATGGCTACAGCTGGCTGGGTGACGAAAAGGTCTACAACCCGTTCGATGTCTTGTTGTTGTTCGATGGCCGGGAGTTCGAACCGTACTGGTTTCGGACCGGCACCCCGACGTTCCTGTACCGGGAACTGGTGAAGCAGGGAGTCAGTCCGATGGATCTGGAGAACCGTATAACGGACCGGGAACTGGTGTCGACGTTTGATGTCACCGACTACCACATTGATGCCTTGTTGTTCCAGACGGGTTATCTGACCATTACCGGCAAGGAACCATCGGGCGATTTGACCGAATACCGGCTGGATTATCCCAACTATGAGGTGGAACTGAGTTTGAATCGTGGTCTGCTCCGGCATGTAACGGGTATAGACCGCATCACAAAAAAGGGGGAGAAACTGCTTCGGTTACTGACAGCACAGGATTTTGACGGGTTTGTCAAAGAACTCCAGCCCTATCTTTCAGGAATTCCACATCCGTGGCATGACAGTGCTGACCTGAGCCAATATGAATCATGGTATGCGAGTCTGCTGTACATGACTTTTAAGGCTCTTGGGTCAGTCATTCAGGTAGAAGAGGCCGCCAGCCATGGGCGGGCAGACATGGTGCTTTTGCATGCCGATCAGGTGTTCGTGATGGAATTTAAGGTTGTCGAAGGAGAAAGAGGGGTCGATACAGGACTGGAGCAGGCGATGGTGCAGATAAAAGAGAAGAAGTATGGTGAAAAGTACCGGAATCGAGGAATGGCAATCCATCATGTGGCAATGTGTTTCGGGAGGGCGGAACGGAATATTCCGGGAATTCGAGCGGAACGCGACTGAAAGTGATGCACGGCTGAATTCGCGGGGACATGATCAGAATCGATCACTGTGTGGACCGGCATGGTGACCTTGATTACTTCAACTCGCCCCGAGACACTCTCCTGCTTCAATTGAGCTCTGGGGCTTGTCCGCCCCCGGTTCGCTCAACCATCTTATGCAGAGCCATTCTCAACTATATTCCCTATTGGAATCATCAAAGGATACGACCAAGCAAACACCACGCTCCTGAGTCACGTCAAGATTGAGAAAGGCCGCCTATAGATTGTTCCATCAGTCTGCTGATACAATATATCCTGTATTCTGATCATCAAGAAAGTAGCGTCCAGCCAGACCACGTTCAGTGTCAGTTTCGCCATTATGATGAGGGATGCCAGTTTGTCGTGTCGTTCTGACAGGCAGGCCTCATAGCAATTCGGCACTAAATGATCCTGGAGACCCGTATCAAAGGCGGCCATGCCTGCTTGAAAGATGGAAAAGTAACCATAGACAGATTATCGTGATTTATTGACGACCCTGCACCTGTATTATGCCCATATCATGTACTACTACAAATCAATCATAGACACCATCGGCAATACCCCACTGGTACAACTCAATTCGGTCAATCAAGGTATCAAGGGAACCATTCTTGCCAAAGTCGAATATTTCAATCCGGGTAATTCAATGAAAGATCGGATGGCGATCAAGATGATCGATGATGCCGAGAAACGGGGTGAACTGAAACCGGGAGGTACCATCATCGAAGGCACCTCCGGAAACACCGGCATGGGGCTGGCCCTTGGTGCCATTGCACGAGGTTACAAATGCATCTTTACCCTGGCTGACAAACAATCCCAGGAAAAAATTGATATTCTCCGCGCCATGGGCGCCGAAGTGATCGTTTGCCCCACCAGTGTTGCACCGGAAGACCCCCGATCATACTATTCTGTTGCCCGTCGTCTGAACGAGGAAATAGAAAATTCCCTGTATCCCAATCAGTATGACAATCTTTCCAATACCGAAGCACACTACGAAACCACGGGCCCTGAAATATGGCGCGACACCGATGGGAAAATTACGCACTATGCCGCCGGCGTGGGAACCGGCGGGTCGATGTGCGGTGTTGCCCGCTACCTGAAAGAGCAAAACCCGAACGTACTCACCATTGGGTTGGACACCTACGGCTCCGTTTTTAAGAAATACAAGGAAACCGGCATTTTCGACGAGAAAGAGATCTATCCCTATCTCACCGAGGGAATCGGTGAGGACATTCTGCCAGAAAACGTTGATTTTTCCCTGATTGATCATTTTGTCAAAGTCACCGACAAGGATGCCGCAATCATGACCCGAAGGCTGTCCAGGGAAGAAGGCCTGTTTGTGGGCTGGTCCTGTGGCTCTGCGGTTTGGGGCGCACTGGAATGGGGCAAGGAGCATCTCAAGGAAGATGATGTCATGGTCATCATCCTTCCTGATCACGGTACGCGTTATCTGGGCAAGGTCTATAGTGATACCTGGATGAAGGATCACGGCTTTCTTGAGGAACGGGAATATGCTTCGGCCAAGAACATCATCAACAAGCAAAGCGGCGAAAATGCCCTCTCAACCATCTATCAAGGTGCCCGTGTTTCCGAAGCCATTGCCCTGTTCACGTCAACCGGCATATCGCAGATACCGGTTGTTGATGATCGTGATGAGTTTGTCGGCAGTCTGTCAGACACCAAAATTCTCACACAACTGATAGAGAATCCCGAACTGCGTAACAAGGCGATCAAGGATGTCATGCATGCGCCATTTCAGTTTGTCCCGGTCAATACAACCTTGGATGTTCTGTCGTCAATGATTACCCGGGATAATCCGGCCGTTATGGTACGGGATGCGTCCGGTCTGCCGAGAATTATCACTCAGCATGACCTTCTTGAGAGCATTGCTGAAGGGTAGATGGGGGTGCCAACCATCCTGACTCGTCCTAGCCCTACCGAGTCATGATAAAAGTTTCTGTCATCATTAAATTGGTCACTAACGGTACTGGACAAAACCCACCG
>LXNI01000824.1_pt1 | contig 32541 bp, 23 predicted proteins | sample 809091 | NCBI WGS metagenome assembly LXNI01 (sample SAMN04870527, study PRJNA318959) | sponge metagenome | biome: 01000161; feature: marine sponge reef; material: water | host: Sarcotragus foetidus | place: Greece: Milos, Mediterranean Sea | collected 2013-05-29 | depth 5-7 m | reverse complement strand
ATTGACGAGCGCGTGGCTGCCCGTGCTGTCGAGTCTGATCGCCCAGATCACGGGCCTGGCATCCGTCTCGTGCCGCTCGACCGCACCGTCGACGGCGACTCCGTCGAGTACTCGGCCGTGTCGGTGAGCATCGACCGCCGAGCGGGCACGGCCACATTCACGATCGCCGCCCCCGACGCTCCCCAGCCCGCGACGCCCGACGAGTTGATCGAAGCCGGTGCGGGAGCCTGGGTCCTGCGCTGCGCACGCGAGCTCGACGCGGCCGTGCTCCATCTGCGCTTCAACGAGACCGCCATCGGAACGTGGGTGTTCCGCACCGAGGGCGATGCTGATGCCGTTGCGGTGGCCGAGCAGCTCCTGGCTGATTATCCAGATCACTGGCTGGTGCGAGAGATCCGGCTGTACTGGGCACGGACGCTCAAGCGATTGGACCTGTCTGCCCGGTCGTTGATGACCCTGATCGAACCGGGCAGCTGCTTTGCCGGAGTCCTGGCCGAGCTGGTGCTCGCCGCCGATCGCAGCTTCATGCTCGACGGGACGTGGGAAGATCTCGAAGACCCGCCCGAGCCGGCGACGATCCGGCTCACCGGTGCCAATCTCGGCTGGTTCGCTATGTCCAATGGCCTCAGCCGGCTCCAGACCCGGTTCTGGGGCCGACCCACCGCACTTGCCGCAGCGGAGGCCACCGTCGGCACCGAGCTCGAAGCGCGCGAGGCTGCCGGGGCCGAGCTCGTCACCTTCGCCCCCGACGACATCGACTGGGACGACGAAATCAGGGTCGCGCTCGAGGAGCGGAACAGCTTCTCTCCCGATGCGCTCACCGCAATGGAGGCGAACTATCGCTTCGTCGGTCCCGAGACCATGGAGACCAAGATTTTCTCCCGTCTCTCGGCTTGGCAGAACTGGATCTTTCAACGACCCAACGCCGTGGGGTCGAATGGAGCGTTGCAGCGCTTCGGCACCGGTTCCCGGCCGGAATTCGACCCCAGGAGGGTGTGAACATGACCATCGTCGACATCAACGCCAAGATCCCCAACAACGTGGACCTGGCCGACGACCGCCGGCTGCAGCGAGCACTGGAAGGGTGGCAACCGAAGTTCATCCGGTGGTGGGAAGAGCTCGGCCCCGTGGCGTTCAAGCGCAGCCCGGTGTTCCTGCGGACCGCGGTGGACGTCGGCCGTGAGGGCTGGGCCAATTTTGACCATGTGGAGATGCCTGACTACCGCTGGGGGATCTTCCTGGCCGAGCCCGAGCCAGATCGCAAGATTGCCTTCGGCGATCATCAGGGCGACGACGCCTGGCAGGAAATCCCGGGCGAGTACCGTGCCGATCTGCAGCGCCTGATCGTGGTCCAGGGCGACACTGAGCCGGCCTCGGTCGAGCAGCAGCAGAAACTGTGCCTGACCGCCCCCTCGCTGTATGACATGCGCAACCTGTTCCAGGTCAACGTCGAAGAGGGGCGCCACCTGTGGGCGATGGTCTATCTGCTGCACCGTTTCTTCGGCCGGGCCGGACGGGACGAGGCCGACGAGATGCTCGAGCGTCATTCCGGTGATGCCGACAACCCCCGGATCCTCGGAGCGTTCAACGAGGAAACGCCGGACTGGCTGTCGTTCTTCATGTTCACGTACTTCACCGACCGCGACGGCAAGTACCAGTTGGCCTCCCTGCGAGAGTCGGCCTTTGACCCACTCAGCCGAACCTGCGACTTCATGCTCAAGGAAGAGGCCTACCACATGTTCGTCGGGGCCTCCGGGGTCGGTCGGGTCGTGCAGCGCACCTTGGAACTGATGCACGAGCACGACACCGACGATGTTCACCCCCACGGTGGTCTCAATCTCGGTCTGATCCAGAGGTACCTCAACTTCCACTACGCCGTGTCGCTGGACCTCTTCGGTGCCGAGACCTCGACGAACGCCGCCAACTACTTCGCCGCCGGGCTGAAGGGCCGCTTCCAGGAAGAGCGTCGCGACGACGACCACGTGCTGCGCGACGCCACCCGCCTCGTGCCCGAAGCCACCGATGACGGCATCGGCGTCCGGGAAGTCACGCAGCTGGCTGCGCTCAACGAGACGCTGCGCGAGGACTACACCGAGGACTGCAGCAAGGGCCTCGACCGCTGGAACCGGTCGATCGCCGAAGCCGGGGTCGACTTCGAGCTGCGACTGCCCCATTCCGGCTTCAACCGCAACGTGGGCACCTTCGCAAACCACCGTGTCTCACCGGACGGCCGGATGATCAGCGATGCGCAATGGCACGCCAACGCCTCGGACTGGCTGCCGAGCGATGACGACAAGTCGCACGTGAAGTCGCTCCAGGTCGCTGTGACCGAGCCAGGCAAGATGGCCAGCTGGGTAGCGCCGCCAGCCACGGGCATCAACCGGAAACCGCTCGAGTTCGAATACGTGCGACTCTGAGGTCTCAAGCGAGGAGGCGGTCAATGCTCGAACCGTTCAATGCTGCGACCTGGCTGCTCGACCGTCGCGTCGCTGCCGGCGACGGCGACCGGTTGGCCGTGATCTGCGATGACCAGCGATATACCTACCGCGAGCTTGCCGACGAGATCGCTCGCACTGCGGCTGCGCTGCGGGGGCTCGGCGTGCGACCCGAGGAGCGCGTCGCCATGGCGATGCTCGACTCGGTTCCCTATGTGGCTGTGTTCTTGGGTGCGCTGCGGATCGGGGCCGTGCCGGTCCCGATGAACCCGCTGCTGCCGGGCCGAGACCTCGCCGTGATCACGGCCGGCGCGCGCGCCACAGTCGCCGTCGTTTCCGAAGCCGTCGCCGGCTGCATCGGTGATCTGTGCTCCGGGGCGCCGGAAGTCGCGACGGTGATCGTGGCTGGCGACATTCCCCCCGATGCCGGCAACGCACACGCCCGCGTCCTGAGCTGGGATGAGTTCGGCGCCGGGGCCGAAGGTGCCGACAGCGCGCCGTACCCGACGTGGGACGAATCGCCGGGTTTCTGGCTTTGCACATCAGGTTCGACCGGCCAGCCCAAGCTGGCGGCGCACCGCCATGTCGACATCCGCGTCACCTGCGAGACCTACGCCCGCTCGATCCTGGGCATCACGCCCGAGGACCGGTGCTACTCGATCGGACCGATGTTCCACGCCTACGGGCTTGGCAACTCGCTCAGCTTCCCGTTCTCGGTCGGAGCTTCGACGATTCTCGAACCCGCCAGGCCGCCGACGCCGACGCGGGTCGCCGAATTGGTGACCGCCCATCGGCCGACATTGTTCTTCTGCATTCCCACCTTCTACGCGGCACTCAACAGCTCCGATCTGGCCGACGACACCTTCGCGGGGGTCCGCCTGGCCGCCTCGGCTGCCGAGCCGTTGCCGGCCGAGACCTTTGAGCGGTTCAGTGAGCGGTTCGGCGTCACGGTGCTCGACGGCATCGGCTCGACCGAGATGCTCCACGTCTACCTGTCCAACTCGCTTGCGGACCTGCGGCCCGGAACAACCGGCAAGCCGGTGGCCGGCTACGAGATCCGCATCGTCGACGACAGCGGCCGGGATCAACCTCCCGGCGAGCCGGGCCAGCTTCTCGTCAAGGGCCGGTCTATGACGACGGGATACTGGTGTCGATCCGAGACGAACCGGGCCACCTTCGAGGGCCCGTGGATGCGCACCGGCGATCTGTACGACGTGGACGCCGATGGATACCACACGTACCTGGGCCGGGTCGACGACATGCTGCGCGTCGGCGGCGAGTGGGTGTCACCGGCCGAGGTCGAGGCCACCCTGATCGAGCACCCCACCGTGCTCGAAGCGGCGGTGGTCGGCGAGCACGACACCGACGGCGTGCTGCGACCCGTGGCCTACGTGACTCCCGTCGACGGCGACCTCGTCACTGCCGACGACCTGACGCGCGACCTGACCGCCTTGTGCCGTGAGCGGCTGGCCGGCTACAAGCGGCCTCGCCGCTACGAGATCGTCCACGATCTGCCCAAGACTGCGACTGGCAAGATCCAGCGGTTCAAGCTGCGGTCGTGAGTCGCCGCCAGACCGATCTGCCGAGACGGCGGAAGATGCGGAAGGTGTGGGATTCGAACCCACGGTGACCCGAAGGCCACAACGGTTTTCGAGACCGCCCCATTCGTCCGCTCTGGCAACCTTCCGCAGCGCACCCTATCGACGCCTGCACGGCTGACCGCCTCGCCCGCGGCCCCTGCGACACGGCAATAATCGGTCGCGCGAGAGGCGAATTCGTGACAGCCTCAGGGCCGTGAGCAGCGCTGTGGAGAGCTTCCGAACCCCGGCAGGCGGGGTGTCCGGGCAGCCCGACGGGACCTGGTCAGTCTCTGCACTTGCACACGCCATCGGCGAGACGATCCAGCGGGCCTTCCCCGCCGAGGTCTGGGTACGCGGCGAGATCATCGGCTACTCGGTGGCAGCAAGCGGCCACATCTACTTCAACCTCATCGAGCCAGGGACAGGCGGCGACCGTCGCGGCGATCGCATGCGGGTGGCGCTGTTCAAGGGACGTCAGCGGCTCGTGAACCGCGACCTCGCCGCTGCCGGCGGGCTGACGCTCGACGACGGCATTGAGGTGCGGATCCGCGCCGAGGTGGAGTACTACGCCGGCAGCGGGCAGGTCCAGCTCATCATGAGCGGCGTCGATCCGCACTTCACGCTCGGCGTGCTGGCCGCTGACCGTGAGCGCACGCTGGCCGAATTGGCCGCGTCGGGCCTGCTACGGCGCAATGCCGCTGTGCCGCTCGCGTTGGTGCCGCTGCGCGTCGGGCTCATCACAGCCGCCGGCAGCGCCGCCCACGCTGACTTCGTCCATGAACTCGAGTCGAGCGGATACGCGTTCGAGGTGCTGCTGTGCGACGCCCGGGTGCAGGGCGTGACAGCCGAAGCCGACCTCGTCGCAGCGTTGCGCACGCTCGGCCAAGCCGATGTCGACGTGGTCGCGCTCGTGCGCGGCGGGGGCGACCGCACCGATCTGCTGGCGTTTGACCTCGCCAGCGTTGCCACAGCCATCGCGACGTGCCCGCTGCCGGTGTTCTGCGGGATCGGCCACGAGATCGACACCTCGGTGGCAGACCAAGTGGCACATACCGCAGCCAAGACACCGACCGCATGCGCCAGCGCGCTCGTGGGGAATGTCGCCGCGTTCAATGAACGCCTGAACCAAGCCCGCCGCGAGATCGACCGTGCCGCTCGCTCGAGGACGTCGGCCGCAGCTGCGCGCCTGGCGACAGCGCGAGGAGCGCTCGGCTTGCTGGCCGAGCGCCGCCTGGCCCGCCCGCGCGCGCAGCTCGGCGAGGCCCGGCTGCGGCTGGATCATCACGCGCAGCGGCATTGCCGCGCAGCGGCCGGCAGGCTCGCCAGCGCGAGCCACGCACTGCAGCGCAGCCACAGCCATGCCCAGCGCGGGCTGGCGTCGCTTCGCGCCCAACGGCCCCGGTTGAAACGGGCCGCGACGCGACGCCTCAACACCGCCAAGGCGCGGTTGCGTTCCGCATCGGCACTCGTGTCGGCGGTCGCGCCCGAGCGAACCCTGGCTCGGGGTTTCTCGATCACACGAGCGGCCGACGGCAGCATCGTGCGAGAGATGCCTGCAGCCGGCGACTCCATCTCCACCGAGACCCAACACGCTGTGTTCCCCAGCGTCGTTCAAAGCAGCAGGACTACCCGCAGTCAGCCAGACAGGCCGGCTGATGATCCGACAACGGGAAGGACCACTGATGGCTGAAGACACCGACGATGGCGCGGAGGCGGGCGATGCCGAATTCGGCGGCTATGCCGAGTCGATGGTCGAGCTCGAGTCCATCCTGGCCAGCCTCGAGCACGACGACATCGACATCGACGCGCTGGCCTCCCAGGTCGAACGCGCCTCGCGCCTGATCGCGCACTGCGAAGGGCGCCTACGCGCCACGGAACTGTCCCTGCAGACGATCCTGGCCCAGCACGAGCCGCCGTCGGCCACCGAGGAAGCCTCCTGAGGCTCGACCCGCGGCGTCGCAGAAATGTGTGGACCGGGGGAGTTGGTGGGCGCTCCCCCGGTCCACTGGCGCGTCACGGGCCGGTGGAAAACCCGGAGCGCACGCTTACGCCGCCGCGAGAAGTGCCCACTGTGAGTGACCGCGGCAGTTTGTCGAAACCACCGAGGAACCTATGAGTTCGCCATCCAATTGTCAAGATAATGCGGCCCGAAATCCCAGTGATTCCGGGGATTTTCTACATGGTGCGTGGCCATCGCCGCTGCAGGCGGCCGACGTCGCAGCGGGAGCTGTGCGTCGGGTGGAACCGCGGGTCGCGGGCGGCTGCGCCTACTGGGTCGAAGAGCGGCCACACGAGCGCGGGCGGGGCGCCGTCGTCCGGGTGAGGCTCGACGAGCCCGATGCGGGGCCCGCGGACGTTCCCCATACATCCGAAGCAGACATCCGCACCGCGGTGCACGAATACGGCGGCGGCGCATGGCTGCCGTTGGAAGCGCCAGACGGCAGCCACTTCGTGCTGGGCAGTTGCATGAACGACCACCGGATCCGGCTGTTCGACGTGGCGGCAAACACTGCCCCGCACCCGATTACCCCCGAACCCGATGTGCCGAGGAGCCTGCGCTATGCCGACCCGGCATTGGTGCCCTCACCACGTCCCACCGGCGGCGACGCGAGATTCGAACCGGTCACGGTGTGGGTGCGTGAGGCCCACCCCGACACCGCAGGCGAGCCGACCAACGAGCTCGTCACGGTGCGCCTCGACGGGACGGTCAGCGTCGTGGCATCCGGTGCCGACTTCTACTCCTCGCCTCGGCCTTCACCGGACGGATCCGAGCTGGCATACCTCAGCTGGGACCACCCGAACATGCCGTGGGACCACACCCGCCTGCATCTGGTCGAACTCCGTGACGGCGAGCCGGTGCCGGGCACCCACCGGGTGCTGTGCGACGGCCCCGCACTGACCCAGCCGGCATGGAGCCCCGACGGCGACCTGCACATCGTGACCGACGTCGACGGCTGGTGGTCGATACATCGCGTCGATGCCAAGACCGGTGACACCGAACCGGTGCTGGCTGATGCTGACACGAGCAGTGCCCGCCGCGAATTCGGGGTTGCTGCATGGGTGTTCGCGCAGGCCACCTATGGCTGGGACGGGGGCGGCACGCTGTGGTGCACCTGGACAGCCGATGGCGTGGGCCATCTCGGACGTATACACGATGGCCAGTTGGCGGAGATCCCGAGCGGGTTCACCGACTTCGGCCGGCTCGCGGTGACGGCTGAGGGCACCGCTGTCACCGTTGCCGCGAGCTGGACCCATCGAGGTGCCGTTGTCGAGATTGCATCCGACGGCACCTACCGGCAGCTGAGTGAGCGTGAGCCTTCGGCGCTCGAGTCCGACGACGTGTCAGTGCCCCAGGCATTCACCTTCGACAGCGTCGGCGGACGCCAGGCGTATGCGTTCTTCTTCCCTCCCGCCAACTCGGCTGTCCCGGAGCTGCCCGCAGACCTACCGCCGCTTGTGGTGCTCAGCCACGGCGGACCGACGGGCTCGGCCCGCAGCTCGCTCGATCTGGGCATCCAGTACTGGACCACCCGTGGCATCGCCGTGGTGGATGTGAACTACGGCGGCAGCACGGGCTACGGCACCGCCTTCCGCAACCTGCTGGCGGGCCAGTGGGGCGTCGTCGACACGCAGGACTGCATCAACGCTGCGCTGTATCTGGCCCGCGAGGGCACCGTCGACGCGCAGCGGCTGGTCATCAAGGGCGGCTCGGCTGGCGGCTACACCACGCTGTGCGCGCTCACGGGCAGCAACGTGTTCGCAGCCGGCATCTCCCGCTACGGCGTGGCCGACCTCGAGGCGCTAGCTCGCGACACGCACAAGTTCGAGGCCCGATATCTCGACGGGCTGATCGGCCCGTGGCCCGCAGAGGCCGACCTGTACCGGGAACGCTCGCCGATCTGGCGCACCGACCAGCTTCGGACCCCGATGATCGTGCTGCAGGGCACCGAAGACCGGGTGGTGCCCCAGAGCCAGTCCGAACAGGTCGTCGAGGCTCTGGCGAACGCGGGCGTGCCGCACGCCTACCTGCTGTTCGAGGGCGAGGGGCACGGCTTCCGCCGGGGGCCCAACATCGTGGCCGCGCTCGAAGCCGAGCTGTCCTTCCTCGGCCAGGTCCTGGGCTTCGAGCCCGCAGGCAACATCGCCCGAGTCGGGGTGCGCGAGGGCCACCGGTAGCGGCCCCAATAGGTTCATGCCGTGTACAGCTTCGCCCGGAAGCCGATCTGGCTGGCCGGACACGCGCTCGCCGGGGGGCTGCTGGTGATCTTTCTCATTGCAGGCTTCTGGCAGCTCAACCGCCACAACGAGGTGCGTGACCGCAACGCAGCGATCGCCGAACGTCATGACATGCGGGCGCTCGATGCCGACCGCTTCTTCGAAGCCGTGACGAACGCCGGGATCGCAGAAGAACTGGAGTACCGGTCGGTGAGCCTGCCGATCGTGGGAGCTGACTGGCACGAGTCGGTGCAGATCCGCAACCGCAGCCTCAACGGCCGCGCCGGCTGTCACATTGCCGTACCGATGGAAACCGCATCCAGCGACAGCGAAGCGCCCCTCGGCGTGCTCGTGATTGGCGGATGGCTGCCCCAGCAGGCATGTGCATCGCTGCTCGATGGCGACGTCGACGTCTTCGAGCACCGGCTCCCGCCCACTGGCCAGATCACTGGCCGCATCCGGCTGAGCCAAGAACGCGGCCTGCTCGGACCCGCCGACCCAGCCCAGGGACAGCTCAGCTCGCTGGCCCGCACCGATGTCGAGCGGATCGACCAGCAGACCACGCTGGACCTGGCCCCGGTGTACGTCGAGATCATCAGTGCAGTTGACGAGAACGGCTCAGCGATCGGTCTCGGTACGCGCCCAGGCGACGCTCTCCCTACGCATGAGCCGCTGCCGCCGCCAGAGCTCGACGCCGGTCCGCACCTGGGTTACACGTTCCAGTGGTTCAGCTTCGCTGCGGTCGCCATCGTCGGCTACACGCTCGTGCTGCGCCACCAAGCCCGCAAAGGCGAATCAGAGCAGATCGCCGACGACTGATTGCTAGCGGCCGATGGCTTTGGCCATGCGAGCGGTGGCCTCGTCGAGCATGGCTGGCGAGGTGGCGAAGTTGAGGCGCACGTGGCCGGCGCCTTCGGGTCCGAAGTCCAGCCCAGAGTTCAGATACACGCGACCCCGCCCCAAGAAGACCGAGGCGGGATCGTCGCCGAGGCCCAGATCCCGGCAGTCCATCCACGCCAAGTAGGTGGCGTCAGGCGGGCGGTACCCGACTTCGGGCAGTCGCTCGGCCAGCAGCTCCGCCAGCAGCTGACGGTTGCTGTCAAGACCGGCCACCAGCTCGTCCAGCCAGTCCAGCGCCTCGGTCCACCCGGCGATCGTGGCTACCTGGCCGAGGATCCCGATGCCGCCGATCAGCCGCTTGGGGATCTTCTTCACGATGGGGCCGTAGCGCGATGACGCCGAGTGCAGAAAAGCCATCCGCAGTCCCGCCATATTGAACGACTTCGTGGCAGCGGTCACCGTGACGGTCCGCTCGGAGGCCAGCTCGCTGACCGATGCCACCGGAATGTGCCGTCTGGGCGCATACACCAGGTCGCAGTGGATCTCATCGGAGATCACCACCAGGTCGTGACGCTCGGCAATGTCGATCACTGCGGCGATGTCGTCTGCGTCGAGCACCATGCCACATGGGTTGTGCGGCTGGCACAGGATGACCGCGGTCACATCAGGCGCCGAAGCCGCCGATTCGAAATGGTCCAGATCGAGCCGCCAGCCGTCGTCGTGACGGATGAGCGGATTGGGCACCACGCGGCGCCCGTGTCCCTCCACGCTGGAGAAGAACGGCGGGTAGGCAGGGGTCTGGAAGATGATGCTGTCCCCCGGTTCCGTCAAGTATGTGATCGCCAGCTCCAGGCCCTGGATCACGTCGTGAACCCGGACGACGTCGAGCGGGTCGACCTGCCAGCCGAACGCCTCGCCCATGCGCTTGGCGAACACACGCACCACCGGAATCGGCTGGTCGTAGAAGTCATAGCCCAAACCGCCCGTGTCGATGCGTTCACGCACGGCGTCGAGCACGACTGCGGGCAGCTCCACGTCCATGTCGGCGACCCAGGCCGCCAGCACGTCGGGGCCTTCCCGTCCCCACTTGATGCCCGGGCGGTTCCGAACCCGTTCCGAATTCAAGTCGAAAATCACGAGGCGACCCTACGCGTCGAAGTGCCGCGCAGGTCGGCCGGATGCAGCGTGGACCGCAGTCGGCTACAGGCGTCAGCGTCCTCAGTAGAGGCCGAGCATGCGACCCGCGAGGCCCAGGACCGCTACGACAAGGACCGGGCGAATGAGACGCTCGCCTCCCCGTACGGCCCAGCGGGCGCCCAGCCAGCCGCCCACCGCGAAGCCAGCCGCGACGATGACGGCGAAGCCCCAGTGCACCTGGTCGTTCAGGATGAACACCGGCATCGCCACGACGGTCAGCACCGCGATCACCACCACCTTGACGGCGTTGGCGTTCACCAGGTCCAGGCCGGCGTGCGACAGCGCCAGCACCAGGATGAGCCCCACTCCGGCTTGGAACGCCCCGCCATACGCGCCGATCAGGAAGAACACCACGACGGTCAACCACGTCGGCCAAGCGATCTCGGAGCTTCGAGCCTTGGGCGGCCGCAGGCTCAACACCAGCAGCGGCACCATCAAGATGCCGAAGATGCGTTCGAAGGCCGTGTCGCTGAGCAGGCTCGACACGGCGTAGGCGCCGATCACCGAGCCCGCCACCGCCGGGATGAGGATGGGCACCGAGCGGCGCAGCCCCGACACGCCTTCGGATCGGTACCCGGCCACCGAGGCCACGTTCTGGGTCACGACGCCGATGCGGTTGGTGCCGTTGGCCACGAGCCCGCCGAGATCGCCGACCACGGTGAGCAGGCTGACCGTCAGCAGCGAGCCGCCGCCAGCCATGGCGTTCACCACGCCGGCCACCACACCCGCGGCGGCGATGAGCGCGATCTGCCCTATGTCCACTGGCGGAGGCCCATCAGCGCGAGTCCACCAGCGCTAGGTCTGGGACGCAGGTCCGGGTGCGAGCTGAGTCGTCTGCTGACGCAAGAGATGATCGGCCAGCACGAGGCAGACCATCGCCTCGACCATCGGCACCGCCCGGGGCAGCACGCACGGATCGTGACGACCTCGTGCGGCCAGCACAGTCGCCTCGTTGGCGTTTGTGACGGTCTTCTGCTCGGAGGCAATGGTGGCGGTGGGCTTGAAAGCGACGCGCAGAACGATGTCGGCGCCGTTGCTGATGCCGCCCTGGATGCCTCCGCTGCGATTGGTGACCGTGACGGGCCGTCCGTCGGGACCGGGCGCAAACTCGTCGTTGTGGGTGCGACCGGTCATCAACGTGCCAGCGAAGCCGCTTCCGATCTCCATGCCTTTCGCGGCCGGCAATGACATCACCGCTCCCGCCAGCTCTGCGTCGAGCTTGTCGAAGACCGGCTCGCCGAGGCCCGGTGGCACGCCACGCGCCACGCAGGCCACGACCCCGCCGAGGGAGTTGCCGTCTCGGCGGGCCGCGTCGATGGCTTCGATGATGCGGCCTGCGGCAACGGGATCAGCGCAACGCGTCGGATCCGCTTCCACGTCGTCCCTCGTCACCTCTGCGGGATCCACGTCGGCGTTGATGTCGCGCACCGAGCTGACCCACCCCAGCACCTCTGTGCCGACCGTTGCGAGGATCTTGCGAGCGACTGCGCCCGCCGCCACTCGGCCGACAGTCTCACGGGCCGATGCCCGGCCGCCGCCCTGCCAGTTGCGGATGCCGTACTTGGCCTCGGTGGTGTAGTCGGCGTGGCTGGGCCGGTACTTGGTTGCCATCTCGGAATAGGCACCGGCCCGGGCATCGGTATTCGCCACGGTCATGCCGATCGGCGTCCCCAGCGTCAGGCCCTCGAAGACGCCCGAGTGAATCGTGACCCGGTCGGCTTCTTGGCGCTGGGTGACGATCCGGCTCTGGCCAGGCCGGCGGCGGTCCAGATCGACCTGCACTTCGGCTTCGCTCAGCTCAATGCGCGCGGGGCAGCCGTCGATGATCACCCCCAGCGCACCGCCGTGCGATTCGCCGAACGTGGTGACCGCGAAACGTTCCCCAAACGTGCTGCCGCCCATGGAAGAACCCTACGACGGCGCATGCACCGCCACCGCAGCAATTCGCATCAGCGGAGTGACACAGATGTCATAGCGGCGGAGGCGGCAGGAGACTCTGCGACGTTGCGACCTGCTGGATCGCTGGAGCAGAGGATCCTGCCGCCTCCGCAGCGGGCACACCCATTGGCGCGGCCTCTTAACCCGACTCGTCGCTGTCCTCGTCGCCGGAGGGCGATTCGCGCTGCTCGGCCAGGAACTTCTGGACTTCGCGCGCAATGTCATCGCCGCTCGGCAGGTTCTCCTCGGCGGTGCGGTCCGCTTCGGACTCGAGCTGGCGGATATAGGCCACGATCTCGGGATCTCGGGCGACCGCCTCGTCGACCCGCCGCTCCCAGGCCTGCACGCTGGCGTCGAGCTCCCGGTAGCCGGTCGTCACGCCGGTGACCGTCTCGAAGTGGGCGAGCAGCGCCCGCGTGCCCTTGGGATTCGGCGGTCCTGCGACGTAATGGGGCACACCGACGCGCAGCGACACCACGGGCAGCGCAGCCCGGTCCAGCACGTCGTGAAGTGTCCCGATGATGCCGGTCGGGCCTTGATAGGTCGGCCGATCCAGACCTAAGCGGGCCGCCAGCTCGCCATTCGCCGCGCTGCCCTTGACCGAGGCCGTCCGCGAGTGCGCCACACCCGCGACCATCGCCCCGAGCGTCACCACCATCTGGCAGCCGAGCTCCTGGGCGATTTCCGCTACCCCTTCGCAGAACGTGCGCCAGCGCATCCGCGGCTCAATGCCCGACAGCAGCACGAGGTCGTGGGGCGGGGCGGCCGGCACGACGTGGCACTCGATCTCCGGCCAGCTAATGCGGCGTTGCCCTTCGGACGTGATCTCGATGTGCGGGCGACTCTCCTGGAAGTCGAAGAACTCCTCGGGATCAATGTGGCAGACCCGCCGAGCCTCGCTGCGCTCACGGATCCACGTCAGCGCGCCGGTGGCGCATTCGCCGGCATCGAACCAGCCCTCGAACGCGACCAGCAGGAGCGGATTGTGCAGTTTGGGCGCGCCGTGCCAGACGACGATCGGTTGCTCAGCAGCGTGATCGGCCCCATCCATCGCATCACTCTCGCTCATGGCATCACTATGGCCGATACGCAGCCCGATTACGCCCGGAATTCACGTTCAGCTGGGCCACGACAGCAGCGAGACGTGCTCGAGCGACTCCAGTGAGATCGATTCGAGCGCCTTGTTGGAGGCGAGGTACAGCCGGTCGCCGACCACGGCGCTGGCGGTCACCTGTGCATGCCAGTCGGTGTCGTACCAGCAGTAACGCTCCCATGGTCCGGGATCCTCGCTGCCGTCGGGCCGGATGAGGATCTCACGCGACTCGCGGCACCTGCGCAGTGGCGGATCCGCGTGGCTGAAGCGCGAACGTTCGGTGATGTCCCGCTGCGCGGTGCCGAGCGCCACGGCGCCGAGGAACGGGGGCTCGTCGCCGCTGTCGTCGAACGGGTACTGGTTCAGCGGCAGCACGACGAGGTCGCTCGGCTGCCAGTGCAGGAAGGCGAGCGCGTTGAATTCCACCTGGCTGTGCCCTCCCGGGGCGGTCCACTGGGCAATGCGCTCCGGCCGATCCAGATCGGCGATGTCGAACAGCGACACCTGGGTGCCCGTGGTGAAGCCCTCGTCGGTGGCCTCCTGGCCGACCCCGAGCAGCAGGTCGTCGCCGAGCGGATGGAGGTACGCCGAGTAGCCGGTGATCTTCAGCTCGCCGCGCACGGCGGGCGCGGCCGGGTCGGACAGGTCCAGCAGGTAGAGCGGATCAACCTGGCGGAACGTCACGACGGCGGCGATGTCGCCGAGGTACCGCACCGCGTAGATCCGCTCACCCACTCCGAGCCCGTCGACGCGACCGACCTCTGAGAGGCCGTCGGGGCCGACCGCCAGCACCGTGACGAGGCTCTCGGATTCGGGGCCGCCTTCCACCGGCCACGGCTGCCATGGCGGCGAAGTCGTAGTGGCAATCCGCAGGTGGCCCTCGTGCTCAGACATCGAATACTGGTTCAGCACAGTGCCCGTCACCGTCGCCGAGCCGACGTAGGTGCTCGTGGCTCGCCCGGTGGTGTCGAACATGTGGATCTCGGTTTCGACGGACGTGCTGTCGCTGGGTTCCGCCGGTTCGATGCGCCAGTCGTGCCATTGCGTCGTGGTCACGTAGAGATGATCCGGCGAGGCGTACACCGTGCTGCCGCCCGCCATGATCGATGCGGTGTCCATCGGTCCGGCCAGCCCGTCGGAGGCAACGTCGATGGTGGTGAGGCTGAGCGTGCCCGGGCCCGCGTAGTGCGGCGGGGCCCAGACGCGGTCGCAGCCGACGAGGCGGCCGCCGTCGACCGCCGTGCCAGAGCCATCCCTCAGGACAAATCGCGGCAGCCAGTCGTCGATCGTGGTGCCGGCGACAATCTCACGGTTCGCCCCGGTCGCTCGCTCCTGCGCAGCCACGTCACCGGTCTCCGGGACCGCCCACGGAATCCCGCGCGGGCGTGAGCTGGTGACGACTCGCACCACGCCGTCGGTCATGCGGGCACTGATGTAGTTGCCTTCGATCTCCAGCCGGCTGGCAACCGTCGGCGTGGTCCCGCTGAGGTCGATCTCCACGATCCCGGTCGTGGGGCCCCAGCTCCGCGCCGGCTCGATGCCAGATTCGGTATCGCCGAGTTCAGCGAACGGCACGATGATGTCCCATTGCGAGGCGAACACCAGCACACGGTCGCCGTGCAGCAGCAGGTTCGAGACCCAGTGATCGTCGAGCTGGATCGAGGCGATCAGCACCGGCTCGGGGCCAGTGACGTCCACGACCTGCACCCGGTTCTCGCTCGCGACCACCATGCGCCGGCCGTCAGTCTTGAGGACATCGGGTTCGTCGATGCCTGCTTCTTGAACGTTGGAGGTGCTGTAGTCGACCCCGGGTTGCAGTGACGCCGCTCCGGAATCCGCAAATGAGTCGTCGGCTGTCGCAACCTCCTCGAGCAATTCCCCGTCGAAGCCGCCTTCGTCGAGACCCCACGGGCCGACAGCCGCAGCCGCATGCTCCTGCACGTAGTCGAGCACGGCGTCGCACTCGTCGAACTGTCGCAGCGCCGCGGCCTGTGCTGTGTCCGACTCGCGTTGGCGCCTCGCCCGTTCTTCCGCCTCGCGCCGCTTTCGCACGTCATCAACGCGCTGGCGTTCTTGTTCGGCCTCCGTGCGCTCCGTCTCAGAAGCCTCGCCACCTGCCGTGCCAGTCGCAGTCCCGTCCGACTCATCGGGCCTGCCGTCGGGATCTTCATCGGCTGCGCCGGTAGTGGCTGCGGGCTGCGCGGTGTCGGGCGGAAGCGCATCGGCCGTGCTGTCGTCGGAATCGCTGGCGCAAGCCGCGGCCAACAGGCTCACAGCAGCCAGCACGGCAAGGACGCGCCACGTCTGGGCGAATGCGGATTTGGTGTGTTTGGACGCTGCGGTCATCAACTCACACGACGCCACATGCACCCCCGGCGTTCCACACGCGACGTTACGTTGAGATGACACTTCCCACATCACATCGCAGCCGGCTTGCGCTCTACGCCAGCTCGCCCGGGAACTCTCGGCCAGCCGGTGGCGGCGGTATGGGAGCAATGGCCATCTGGGCCCGGACGAGCACGGCATCGACGAGACCGGTGAATTGGTCGAGTTCGGCACCGCTCGGTTCAATGAGATCTGAGGGGTAGTTGGCCTTGTTCCGCAGGTCGCGGAGCTGATCGAGCTGCGCCCATGCACGTTGATCGACCAAGCCGGCTCCGAGCGCATAGTCGACCGCCGCGGCGTGAGCGCCTGGACGATTAGTGAAACGGAGTCCATTTACGGCAGCGACAGCAGTCACGGCCAACCGCGCTGCTTCGTGGAGGCTCGAGATCACCGGCAGACGAAGATCGGCGTCGCGGCTCAACTGAGCGGTTCGACGAAATTCCCGGGCAGAGGAGAGGACCCGTCTCGCTTCCTCGCGGTGGTCTGCGGCGTTGCGCGGCACGCGATGCAACGACGTTCCGACGAGATCGGCCAATAGGGCCGGTCTGGCATTCACGCGCTGCGCTCCGCTGCGCTGAAGACCGGCACGCAGCGCTCGCGAAGCAACGAGAGCTGCTCATTGGCAGGTTCAAGGACGAGCTGATCGACGGCCAGACCGGTCTCAGTCTCGATCGCCGCCCGCTGGGAAGCCAGGCTGAACCGCGTATGAGTCGGGCTCACGACAACCAGATCAAGGTCGCGTGGCGGATCGCCCGCTTCCCCGTGGAACCGTGCCGCCCACGACCCGTGAATGAAGACGTCGTCGATTCCTGCCACGTTCTCATAGACAGCCCGAACAATATGAGGGACCCCGGCCGCATATGCAACGATTTGACGGAGCGCGCCCGCGAAGGGCGTGGGCGCCGGGTGGATGAGCTTGGCTTTGCCAATCTGTTCGTACTCCACCATGCCGGCGTCGGCCAGCCGGCCGAGTTCTCGGGCGACGGTCGGCTGAGCCACACCCAAGCGCCTGGCGAGTTCGCGGCCGCTAGCCGGCGGGTTGAAGAACACCTCGGCGAGGAGTCGCACCTGGGTGCTGGACCTGAAGATCGGAAGCAGAGCGGGCGCGGCGGCAGGCACGCATGCAAATATACGCATTCTTAGTCATATGAACAACAACCTGTGCATCGACGGGCCCATGCGGCGGCACTGGCGGCATACCCTCTAGAGGAAACGTGTTTGAAGGTGAAGTACGGCTTGGCATGGAATTGGGGACGCCTCAGCAAAATCGTCGAGCCTGGCCACTACCGCAATGAAGCAGGCGTCAGATGCCGCTAGATCGGTACTGAAGCAATGCTCGTGACACTCGCATATCTGGGCGCCGTGACGGTGACTGTCGGTCTAGGCGTCTTCGCGATGCGGTTCTTGCTGCGATGCTGGAGGAACGCCACGCCCGTCAGCCGGGCTGCCGGAGTGGCCGCCGGCGCTGTCGGTGTGTGCACTGTCGTGTTTGGCACTTTTGTCAGGCACAATCTCTGGGAAGCGGCCTTGGCACCTGCAGGGATACTGATGTCGAGCGGGCAAGTGATATGGCTCGCATCCTGGATCGAGCGCTGGATCGAGCGGCGCCGACACCGAGTCGGACGAAACTCCCGGATGGCCTAATCCGAGTCGGCGGGTTCGTCGTAGAGGCCGTTGCGGCCGAGACGCACCAGGAGCTCCTCGGTGCTCCACGGCAGCATCGTGGCCCCGCAGCGGGCGTCGCGGTAGTGCTGTTCGAGCCGGCCGGGCCGCAGCAGCGACCGGCCGCCGCAGGTGCGCAGTGCGAGCGAGGCCATTTCGGGGGCGCTCTCCATCGTGGTCACCGTGGCCACGTGGGCGCGCCGCAGCTGTTCGGGACTGGGATCTGCGCCGATCTCGCTGAGCACGCGGTAAGTGAGGGACTGCGCACGGTCGTAGATGAGCTGCAGCTGTGCCCAGCCGGTCTGCTTGATCGGATGGTCACGCGATGCCTTCACGCCGGACTCGCCGCGCAGGTACGTGCGCGTGGCGTCGAGGATGGCGCGCATCAGCCCGAGGTAGCTGAACGTCAAGCTCATGTAGAACTGCGGGAAGCGAGACACCATCGCGTTGAACATGCCCGGCGGCAGCACCTCATTTCGAGCGGGCACGAACACGTTGTCCATCACCAGGGTGCGGGAGTCGGTGCCGCGCATGCCGATCGGGTCCCAGTCGCCGACTATCTCGGCGCCGTCGTCGTCGGCCGGCACGCCAAGTAGCCGGATGTGCGGGTCGCCCTCCACCACCGCGAGCACATTGTGGACGTGAGCGGCACCGCTCAGCGAGGCAAAGATCTTGCGACCTGTGACGCGATAACCGCCCTCGGTGGGCACTGCGACGGTGCTGAAGCCTGATCGAGCACCTGGCGCCTGGCCCTCGGAGAACGGCTGGGAATGGATGACGCGGCCGCGGACCATTCCTTCCCACAGGTGCGGGCGGGTGTTCTCCAGGTGCGCGGCCATGGCTCCGTCAGGATCCTGCTCACGTCCACGCTCGCCGGCCAGCAATGCTTCGGCGATCGGCCCAGACAGCAGCGCCGTGGCCGTGTGCATGTTGAATGTCAAGGCCGTGGTGGCGCAGTGGCGTCCCATCTCCTCGGCCACGAGGGCATAGCCCACGAAATCTGCGCCCAGCCCGCCGGCCTCTTTGGGAACGCAGAGCCCCAAGAACCCCGCGTCGGCCAGGTCAGCCCAGTTCTCATGGGGGAAGCTGGCATCGCGGTCGTATTTTGGAGCGCGCTCCGCGAACGCCGGCCCGATCTCGGCCATTTTGGCGACGAGCTCGGCTCGTTCGGGCGTCAGCACCTGTTCATCCATCACTCACACCAGTTCCCTTGGTCGTTGGCCCCTCGGTTTCCACTGCTTCTCGCGCTCGGCCGCCCGGCGACTCGGCGTCGGGTGCGCCGTAGCCGCCCCCACCGGGGGTGTGGATCTCCATCACGTCGCCCTCGCCGACCTCGACGCGGGCACAGCCCGCCAGCTCGGTGACGGTGCCATCGACTCGCTCGAGCAGATTGCGCCCGCACGCACCGTCTTCCCCGCCAGCAACACCGAATGGGGCGATCCGCCGGCAGCTCGACAGCAAGTTGGCCGTCATCGCCTCGCCGAATCGCAGGCGTCGCACCGCGCCGTCTCCTCCCCGATTCGCGCCCCGGCCGCCTGAACCTCGGCGCACCTCGAACCGTTCGAGCAGCACCGGGTGACGCTGCTCGAGGATCTCCGGGTCGGTGAGTCGGGTGTTGGTCATGTGCGTGTGCACGGCGTCGGCGCCGTGGCGGCGAGCCGTTGCGCCCGCTCCCCCGCAGATCGTCTCGTAGTACTGGTGGCGGTCGTTGCCCCAGATGAAGTTGTTCATGGTGCCCTGCGACGCTGCGATGACGCCGAGGGCGCCGAACAGCGCATCGGTGATCTGCTGGGAGGTCTCCACATTGCCAGCGATGATCGCAGCGGGAGGGTGGGGCGACAACATCGAGGGGTCGGGCACGACGAGTTCGAGGGGCCGCAGGCAGCCGGCGTTCAGCGGGATTGCGTCGTCGACCATGCAGCGGAACACGTACAGCACTGCCGACCGGCACACCGCAACCGGAGCGTTGAAGTTGCCCGGATGCTGACCGCTGGTGCCGGTGAAATCGACAACCGCGCTGCGGTTCGCCGCGTCGACGGAGATGCGGACGCAGATGACGCTGCGGTCGTCGAGCTCCATCCGGTAGCTGCCCCGGAAGTCGTCACTACGGCCGAGGGCATCGATGACTCGCCGCACCATCTCCTCGGCGTTGTCGGCGACATGGCCCATGTAGGCGTGGACTACTTCGAGGCCGTAGTAGTCCACGATGCGCGCCAGCTCGGCGGCGCCGCGCTCGCAGGCGGCGACCTGGGCGCGAAGGTCGGCGACGTTCTGGTCGGGGTTGCGGGCCGGCCACGGGCCGCTGGCAAGCACTTCGCGCACTGTCTCTTCGAGGAATCGGCCCTCGGCCACGATCTGCAGGTTGTCGAGGACGAGCCCCTCCTCGTCGATCGTGGTGGAGTCGGCTGGCGCCGAGCCCGGCACGCAGCCGCCGATGTCGGCGTGGTGGCCGCGGGATGCCACATAGAAGATGCGCTCGGTGCTCGATGCGTCGAAGACGGGCCGCACGACGGTCACGTCCGGCAAATGTGTGCCGCCGTTGTAGGGGTTGTTGAGCACGAAGACGTCGCCGGCCAGCATGGCTGGGTTCTGGGTGATCACCGTGCGGATCGATTCGCTCATCGAGCCGAGATGCACCGGCAAGTGCGGGGCGTTGGCCACCAGCCGGCCTTCGAGATCGAACAGCGCGCAGCTGAAATCGCGCCGTTCCTTGATGTTCACCGATACGGCCGTGTGCTCGAGCACGACACCCATCTGCTCGGCGATGTTCATGAACAGGTTGTTGAAGATCTCGAGCTGCACCGGGTCGACCGTGGTGCCGATGGCAACGCTCGACGGCCGTGCCGTGACACGTTCGAGCACGAGGTCGCCGCGGTCGGTGATCGTGCCCTGCCAGCCCGGCTCGATCACCGTGGTGGCGTTGGGCTCGACGACGACCGCCGGGCCCGACACGACGGCACCGGGTGCCAGCGCTGTGCGATCCCAGAACGGGGTGTCGTAGGGGGCGCAGGTGTGCGGGGAGGGGCCATTGCGCGGTGATCCGTCGCCGAACTGGGCGGCGTCTGCGCTCATGTAGGTGGTGTGGGTGGCGAGCAGCGCGTCGCTGTCGTCAGCAGGCGGTGTTGCAGGAGGCGGATCGACGGCGCGGCCTCGCGCCTCGATGTGCAGCGCATCGACCACCAGCGCCGTCGCCGAGTTCGCCGATCCGGGCGGGCTGAAGCCGAACCTCGTGCGGTGTGCAGCTGCGAACGCCGCGGCCACCTCATCGGCTGTGCTGAATGACCCCGCCCCCATGGCGGCCGTGCTGAATGACGCCGCCCCCACGGCGGCCGTGCCCGATGTCGCCGCCCCCATGGCGGCCGTGCCTGATGTCGCCGCCGCCATGGCGGCCGTGCCCAACGGCACCTCGAGCGAGGTGTCCGAGCCTCGGTACCGGACGGCGAGACGTCCGGTCACCTCGATCCGTTCGGGGGGCACACCTGCAGCGGCCACCGCTTCGGCGGCGCTCGGACGTGCAGCGGCAAGGCGGCGGTGCAGATCGTCGATGAGCGCCTCGTCGAGGGGGGCTTCGACAGGCTCGGCGCGCAAGTCGGTCACATCGGCCAGCCCGATGCCCAGCGCGGAGAGCACCCCGGCGTGCGGGTGGATGAGGATCGTGGTGATGCCGAGCCGATCGGCCACCCGGCACGCATGCTGCCCGCCTGCTCCGCCGAAGCACACGAGCGTGTAGGCGGTGATGTCGTGACCGCGTTCGGTGCTGATCTTGCGGATCGCGTTGGCCATGTTCTCGGCTGCGATCTCGCCGTAGCCGAACGCCACCTCGGCGGTGCTGCGCCGCACACCGCTGGACTCCGCAATCTGCTCGGCCAGTTCGGCGATACCGGCGGCGGCGGCGTCGACATCGAGCGGTTCGGTGCCGCTGGCGCCGAACACCGCAGGGAAGTACTCGGGCCGGATCACGCCGAGCACCGCGTTGGCATCGGTGACGGCCAACGGGCCGCCGTTGCCGTAGCAGGCCGGTCCGGGGTCGGCTCCAGCCGAGTCGGGACCTACCCGCAGGCGGCTGCCGTCGAAGGCCAGCACCGAACCGCCGCCGGCTGCCACCGTGTGCATATCGATGATCGGGGTACGCACGCGGATGCCCGCGACTTCGGTCTCAGTCGCCCGTTCGAATTCGCCGGCAAAGTGCGAGACATCGGTCGAGGTGCCGCCCATGTCGAATCCGATCAGCCGCTCGAAGCCGGCTGCCTGGGCGGTACGAGCCATACCCACGACACCGCCGGCTGGGCCTGACAGCAGTGCGTCACGCCCGGTGAAGCGCCGGGCGTCGGCCAAGCCGCCGTTGGACTGCATGAACTGCAGCTGCGGATCGTCGCACTGCGCAGCGTTGCCGCTGCCGGTCCTCGACGCCACGGCGCCGGCGGTACCGATTCTCGACGCCACGGCGTCGGCTGTACCGATTCTCGACGCCACCGCGTCGACGTAGCTCCGCAGGATCGGTGACAGGTAGGCGTCGGCGACGGTGGTGTCGCCGCGAGGAACAATCTTGACCAAAGGGTCCACCTCGTGGCTTACCGAGACCTGCTCGAAGCCGATCTCGCGTGCTACGGAGGCCAGCGCCGCCTCGTGGTCGGTGTGCCGATAACCGTGCACCAGCACGATGGCCACCGCCTCCATGCCGCGCTCACGAGCCGCCTCCATACCCGCCGTGGCGGCCGGCAGATCCAGCGGGCACAGCACCGTGCCGTCGGCGGCGACACGCTCGTCGACCTCAAGCACTTCGGCGTAGAGCATCTCGGGCAGGACGATGTCCAGCTTGAACAGGTGCGGGCGAGTCTGGTACCCGATGCGCAGCACATCGCCGAACCCTGCAGTGGTGACGAACAGGGTCGGCACGCCACGGCGCTGCAGCAGCGCGTTGGTGGCCACGGTGGTGCCCATCTTCACCGAGCGGATGCGCTCTGGCGGCAGCGGCTCATCCCGTGGCACATCCAGCAGGTCCGCGATGGCGGTCGTAGCGGCATCGTCGTAACGGCGCGAGTCCTCGCTGAGCAGCTTGTGCGTGACGAGGCTGCCGTCTGGCCGGCGCGCCACAACATCGGTAAACGTGCCCCCTCGGTCAACCCAGAAGTCCCAAGCGCCCGGCGCAGTTTCCACGCCGTGAGCCTAGGTAGGTGCCCGTTTGCGTCGCGAACTGCAAACTCAGTCTGCACACAGCGTTCTTCCGCAACACTTTCCATAATAGCTCGATTTGTGCACAACATTTCCGTAATGTGCGCATTGTCGCTACAATTTGTGCTGTGGACCCCGTTCGCGCCCAACACGACTCTGCATCAGCGGGGCTGCAGGCCGAGCTGGACGCCGTCGTGCCGCAGCTTCGTGCCGCTGCTACCGACCTCGAGACGGTCGAAGTCAAGTCGGCCACAGGCGGCTTCCCGCAGAGCGTGCTGAAGTCCATCTCGGCATTCTCCAACGGGCGAGGCGGGCTGCTCATCTTCGGACTGAGCGATGCCGGTTTCCTGCCGGTGCCCATCGACGCTGCCAAACTCGCCGCCGATCTCGCTTCGGCGTGCTCGGACAGCCTCGAACCCAAGGTGCGGCCGACTGTCGGCATCTGCGAAGTCGACGGCAACCCTGTGGTTGCGGCTCGCATCCCGGCATTGGGATACCAGCGCAGACCCTGCTACGTCCGAGCCGAGGGCATGCATCAGGGGTCGTACACGCGGGTCCACGACGGCAACCGGCGCCTGACCGACTACGAGCTGCATGTGATGGTCTCAGGGCGGGGTCAGCCGATCGACGACACCGCTCCAATCGACGACGCCCGCCTGGAGCACCTCGACGATGCGGCAGTGAGCGACCTATTGCGGCGGCTCCGTCAGCGCCGCGGCGAGATCTTCACCGACGCCGACGGTCACGAGGTGCTGCACATGGTCGGCGTGCTCGCCGAGCCGCAGGCCGATTCAGCGGTCACGCTCGCGGGATTGCTGGCGCTCGGCCGCTATCCACAACAGTTCGTGCCTCAGTTGGCTGCTTCGTTCGTCGTGCTGCCAACGATTGACGGGTCACCGCTGGCCGACGGAACGCGCTTCATCGACAACCAGCCGCTCGACGGGCCGATACCGGCGATTGTGGCCCAATCCGTCTCGGCAATGCAGCGCAACATGCGTCGAAGGTCAGTCGTGGAGGGCGCCGGCCGCCAAGACATCTGGGACTACCCCGCAGACGCCATCCGCGAAATCGTGGCAAATGCGCTCATGCACCGCGACTACCACCCGACAGCTGCGGGCACCCAAGTGCGTATTTCCCTCCATCCAGATCGGTTCGAAGTTGCCAGTCCAGGCGGTTTGCACGGCATCCATTCAGGGCACACCGATGTCGCGCAGCTCATCGACACCCCCATCAGCAGCACCCGCAATTCCCGGCTCGCACGACTGCTCGAAGACGTGATCATCCCGGGAACCGGCAGGCCCGTCTGCGAAAACCGGGGATCGGGACTGCGTGCCGCGGTCCACGCTCTCGATCACGTGGGAATGGGACCGCCCGAACTGGATGATCGATTACGAGAATTGGTCGTCACTGTTCGCGATCAGCACTTCCGCATCGGGGTCTCAGCAATCGGCGGCCCTGATCGAATGCCGGGCACTTTCGACCGTGACCCATGGGCACCAGCGCCAAATCCGAATGTGGAGCAGCAGACTCAGTCGCCATCGCTCTATAAGGGCATCCCTGACCAAGTAATCCGCCTGCTTGAGGCCGGCCCACGCAGCAGCACCGATCTGGCGGCAGCACTCGGCATTTCGAAACAGACGGTACTGAACTGGCTACGCCGACTCAGAGCCGACGGCATCGTGGCACCCACCCGCGCCGAGCCGCGCACCCGCGGCAATAAGTGGATGCTCGCGCCGCCTCAGACGATGGCAGGACCAGACGGTTCTATCTCGTTCCGTCATGAGGGATAACTGAGCGGGATATATGCGTACGGCAAGTCCTCGCACTCAGGGTGGGGCGTCGTGATCCACTTCAATTGGTGCGGAGCAAAGGGCCGAGTGGAGACCAGCATGATCTCGCCGGAAACAACGTCACCCACCGAGGCAAGCTCCTCAGTCAGCGGGTCATGACCATGTTCGTCGATCCAGAAGCCTTCGGCATCGCGGAGAACCACCATGCTTCCTGCCACGACGTAGCGTGCCTCCGGTGAACTCCGTGGCTCGACGCCGGTCTGCGAAGCCGAATCGGCGCGTTCGGTCCCTATCTGCCGCCAACGGACTGTGTCGGGCTTGAATACCTGCGTGATCCGCCGTTCACCGTCGGATGCAACGAGGTTTCGCCCGACTTCGAAGAGCAGCAGGGATTCTGTGCCGTCACGAGCATGGCCGACGATACACCTTGATCCGATATCGACTCGAACTTGTAGTGGATGGAAATAGGCCGCGACTTCATCCGACGACTTGTCTTCCACCTCCACGAACAGATCCGGCGGACCCTTGGACAGACTTCGCAGCACGGCTGTGCAAGCGCTACCAATTGCTATTGCGCTGGCTACAAGAGCCACTGAGTATGCAAGTATCCGCAATCCAGAGCGCGGGCGTTTACGGTCAATCACGCCTTGGCTTTGCGGAATCGGGAGCCGTGCATGATGCTGCCGTAGTAGTTGAAGACCTGGCGGGCAGCGGGCTCATCGAAGGGGTAGTCCGCGCCGATCTGGGTGGCAGCGGCGAGCCCGGTTACGAAGCAGGTCTCCTGGCTGTTGACCAGCGTGTGCGCCCCGCAGTGCCAACTGCGGCGCTTGCCCTGGATGAAGCGGAACAGCGGCACCAGCAGCGCCACATGGCGGACGTCATGCACGATGTGCTGGAACCACCAGCGCTTCACGACCTGATCGGGATCGATGGGAGTGATCGGGTTGTAGGTCACCAAGCAGGGCCGATCGGAACCGTGGGCCCACGGCTGCTGGTTGTGCATGATGTAGGTGAGCTCGTAATTGTCTGGCCGTGCTCCGTACTGGGAGACGTGGTTGGTGCGCGTGGACAGGCACTGCACCTCGTCGTCGGGCAGGACTGAGGGGTCCGAGTGCACCGCCACATGGTTGTGGAGCTCGCTCTCGTAACGAACCGACGAGAGCAGGTAGCGCTCCAGCGTGGTGGGCTTGTCCAGCATCATCAGCGTCTGGTTCGCATTGGCGGCGAAGATGACGTCGTCGAACGATTCGCGGGCACCGCTTGCGTCTTCGATCACCACGCCGGATGGCTGGCGGTACACCTTGCGGATTGGACAGCTCAGGCGGATCTTGTCGGTGAAATCCGCGGACAGGTTCTCGTAGATGCGCCGGGTCCCCTGGTCCCAGGTCTGCATCGGCGTGGCGGACTCGATGTCGAAGAATTCCAGATATCTGGCAAACAACGCTGCCGGCATGTCGAACACGTTCGTCGCCATCAGGAAGTTGACGAACATGGGCTTGAGCACCTTGTAGCGGAAGTCCGCCGAGAAGCCGCCCACGTTCAGCACGGTGCGCATGCTGATGTAGTTGAACGGGTTGAGGGCATTGAGGAGCTTCGAGCGGGCGCGGGTCAGTCGACCGAATGAGTGCAGGCGAGCGAGCAGGCGCTGGAACTTCGCAATCTCGGGGGCCAGCTCAGCCCTGATGTCAGAGTCGAAGTCGTGGGCGTAGGTGCTGCCCTGGTACTTCACGCTGTAGTTGAACTTGGTGTCGAAGCGCTGGATGCCGAACCGCTCCAACAGCAGCAACACGTGGTCGTACACCGACGGGATCAACGCCGTGACCGAGATGTCGAAAGGGATCGTGCTGCCGTCGGCTTGGGGCATGTCGACCGTCACGGCGTTGCCGCCGAGTTGCTCGTTGGCTTCGAACAGAACAAAGTCGAACCGGTCGGGGTGATGGTTCAGCGCCCACGCGGCACCTAGCCCCGACATTCCACCGCCGACGATCGCAACTCTGCGCTGGGTCATGGTGCTCCCGCCGCTCAGCGCGCTTGGAGGGACTCGAACCCCCAACCTTCTGATCCGTAGTCAGATGCTCTATCCAATTGAGCTACAAGCGCCGGTGCTCCTGCCGCGGCCTACGGCCCGATGGCGCCCGAACAGTGTAGAAGGAGGCGCTTGGCGGGCGTAAAGCCATTTCGGTTCCGGACGCCGGTTCACCGCCGGTCGGGCTGCTCAGCAGCGGCCAGCAGACCTGCGGCTCGGGAAATCTCGGCCGGCGTGCGGCCGAGTGCTTCGGCGGCCGCGACGACATCGGACCATTCCGGCTTGCTGAGGTGGGGGCCGTGCTTGATCGAGACGGCATGCCCGTCGACATCCACCGTCGACGTGTGGCGCACGAGCGCCGTCCGCACGACTGTGCGAGCTCGCAGGCCCAACGTGCCAGTCAGCCGGGCGGCGAGGTCAGCCAGCTGGGTCACCGATTCGGGGCGGCAGAGGATCGTCAGCGTGTGTGCCGGGCGTCCCTTCTTCATCACGATCGGGACAGCCCACGCGTCGAGCGCTCCGGCCTTCAGCAGCTCTTCCAGCGCGTGGCCCAGCACCTCGCCCGAGACGTCATCGAGATTGGCGGCCAACTCGATGAGCTCATCGGTGGTGCCGGCGCCTGCCACGGCAGCCATCGCTGCGGACACCTGCGGAGAACCCTGAGCGCTTGAGGTGCTCTGGACTGTGCCGACGAGCACACCAGTGACGTTGGGCCGTCCCGGCAGGTCTCGGTTGCCTGCACCAAACCCGGTGCTGGTGAGCGTCATGGTCGGTGCGGGCCCGAAGTGCTCAGCGAGGGCAGCGACGATGGCGGCGCCGGTGGGCGTTGTGAGTTCCATGTCGATGTCGACGCCGACGATGGGCCGGCCTGCCAGCAGATTCACGACTGCGGGAGGCGGGTTCGGCAGCACACCGTGGGCTGCGTTGATCGTTCCCTTGCCGACGGCGACAGGGCCGCAGCACACGACGTCCACACCGAGCGATTCGAGGGCTGCGCACACGCCGACGATGTCCACGATGGCGTCCAAAGCGCCGACTTCATGAAAGTGGACCTCGTCGGCCGCCATGCCGTGCACCTGGCCTTCGGCCGTAGCCAATGCCTCGAAAACTGCGAGTGCCCGCTGGCGGACCCGGTCGGTCAGCGGCGCTGCGACCAGGAGCTCGCGGATGTCGCGCCAACGCCGGTGATGGTGCCCCTCGGGCGCGTCAACGATCGCTCGGGTAGCTGCCAGCTCGTTCCGCCGAACGCGTTCGCTGCCCAGGCGCCAGCCATCGAGGGAAAGCAGCTCCAGCTGAGCCGTCACGAAATTCAGATCGGCGCCGGCGTCCAGCAACGCTCCCAGCGCCATGTCGCCTGCGATGCCCGAGACCGGGTCGAACCACGCCACCGTGCCGTTGGCCCCAGGCAGCCCAGCAGCGCCGTCGGGACCGGCGTCAGCAAGCGTCGGCTCGCTCGCAGATGCGATCGGGGCACCTGCCGTCGGGGAGTCGTGCATCACACTGTGCCGCTGTTGGAGCCCGCAGCCAGATCCAGGATTCTCATGGCCGCCATCGCTGCGCCGAAACCATTGTCGATGCCCACCACCGTGATGCCCGCCGCACACGAGGCGTGCATGGCAAGCAGTGCCGTCACGCCGTCGAGCGCCGCTCCGTAGCCGGCACTGGTCGGCACTGCGATGACCGGTGCGGGCACCACGCCGGCCACAGCAGTGGCGAGCGCCCCCTCCATGCCTGCCACCACGATGACCACATCGGCCGACGCCAGCGTGTCGATCTCGGCCAGGAACCGATGCAATCCGGCGAGGCCGATATCGGTCACTGGCTCGGCGCTCACACCGAAAGCGCTCAGTACCGCTGCGGCTTCGGCGGCCACCGGACCGTCCGCCGTGCCCGCCGAGGCCACCACGACCCGCTCCGGCCGTGCGCCAGCAGCACGCCACACCACGGTCGCCAGATCAACCGGGTTCACCGTTTCGTCCGCGACCTCGGGGTCCCGGTCCGCAGGCCGGTGCACCGCACCGCCTGGGCAGGCCGCGAGCGATGCCTCCGCTTGAGCGGGATTCGCCCGCGTCAGCAGCACCGGACCCGAACTGCCGCTCAGCATCTCGGCAACGATCCGGGCGCACTGGCTGGGCGACTTGCCGGGGCCGTACACGGCTTCGGGATGACCGGTCCGCAGCGACCGGTGGTGGTCGATGCGGGCCCCTGCGACCTCGGCGTATGGCAACCGCCGCAGACGAGCCAGCGCTTCGTCTGCGGGCACCGTCCCGGCACGCACTTCGGCCAGCAGATCGGCGAGCTGTTGCGCATCCATCGCCTGCCGTTCTACCTGCCGCGACCCCGGGTCCGTTGCTCTCGGCGCACTGCGTATCCTGCCCCGATGGCTACAGCCGGCTCTTCATCGGGCATTGCGAGCGTGCCGCCCTCGACGCGGATCGGCTACATGGGTCCGCACGGCACGTTCACCGAGGCCGCGCTCGCCACCCAGCCCGACCTCTGGCAGTGCGATCTCACCCCGCTCATCTCGGTCCCCGAGGTGCTCTCGGCGCTCGATGACGGGGCTGTCGACTACGGCTTCGTGCCGGTCGAGAACGCCATCGAAGGCGCCGTCAACGTCACCCAGGACGCGCTCGCATTCGACTTCGACTTCCTCATCCAGCGCGAGGTCGTGGTGAACGTCCAGCTCGACCTGATGGCGCTCGCAGGCACAGCCACCGCCGACGACCTCTCGGCGATCCACACGGTGCTGTCGTTCCCGGTGGCCATCGCCCAGTGCCGGGCGTTCCTGCACGATCAGCTGCCCGATGCTGCGATCGAAGCGGCCACCTCCACGGCCCTCGCAGCCCGACGCATCGGCGAAGAGCAACTGACTGGCGTGGCCGCGATCGCCAGTCCTGCGGCTGCGGAGATCTACGGCCTCGAAACCGTCGCGGAATCGATCGAGGACCACCGCGACAACCAGACCCGCTTCCTGCTGCTCGCAAAAGGCCAGGTGCCACCTGCCAGCGGCAACGACAAGACCAGCATCGTGGTGTTCCAGCAGCAGAACGAGCCGGGCAGCCTGCTCGGGATCCTCATGGAGTTCGAGGCGCGCCGTTTGGATTTGTCCCGGCTGGAGTCGCGACCGACCCGGCGCGGCCTCGGCGAATACTGCTTTCTGCTCGACTTCGAGGGTCACATCTCCGACGAAGTGGTGGCGGACTGCCTGCGCGCGCTCAAGATGAAGCAGCGCGACGTCAAGTTTCTCGGCTCGTTCCCCGCCGCGAACGGCAACTCCTCGGGCCGCGAGCGCGTCAGCGAGGAAGCCTGGACCTCATCAGACGACTGGCTGAAGTCACTCCGCCGCCTCATCGTTTGACCACCGTCGGTCGCGTGTGCACTGAGGGACCCACCGCGGGTGCATCGACGGCTGGAATGTCGACCGCTGAAGCTTCGTCCGCGCATGCTGGGACGCGACGGAGGCTGTGGGATGCGCCGGTTCTGGCGCATCCCACAGCCTCGTGTCGTCTGCTTTGGTCTAGCTGTAGGCGCCGTACCAGCAGCCAAGCGCGAGTCCGACTCCAAAGGGACCACCGATGCCGATTGAAGCGAGGGTGCAAGCCAATGCAACCTCAGCTTCGGTTGGCGGTGGTGTCACCGGACGTGACGGAGCCGGTCCGTTCTCGAGTCCCCCAGGCTGCGGGTCGCCTGCCGCGAGACACTGGCTGTCGGTCTCGCCCGCGTGATGCGTTCCGCAGACTGCAACTTGTTCGGATTGGCCTCCATGGTGTGCCGCCGCTGGGGACGTTGTGAGGACTACTGCGCTGCCTGCGATTAGCAAAGCTGCGAGCAGTCCGGCGAGTAAACGCCTTGGCGTTTACTCGTAGGCTCGGAGGGGGAGCAGTCCGGCGAGTAAACGCCTCATTGCTCTACCTCCTCAGGTATGTGTGATCAACAGTGTACCCAGTGACTGATCAGGTGTGCAAGTCGCGAAACTAGACAAGCGCCCGGAACAACACCACCACGGGCGAGTACCGCCATCCGTACAGCGCAGTTCCTCCAATCGTGAGCGCCAGGTAGACGTAGCTCAACCAGCATCTCGTCCATGTGCGATCCGGGAACGGACTCCGGCGACGGAGACCAACGAGACACGCAGCCACCAGCGGCGCTAGCGCGAAGAGCGATGCCAATATCAGTCGGGTCCACCGAGCCACATGCGGGTTTCGAACGCATTCCTCGGAGCATTCGACTCGATAGAGCCGTGGCTCAGCATTACGATTCCATGGACGCCTGGACGATGCCTCATGAATCTCCGTCACAAGTCACAGGCTATGTGATGTGAATGCGCAACCGGTCCAGCGAGCTGGCGAAGAAATGCGAGCCCCTTAGCCTGAATTGAGGTGTTTCTGACTCTTCGCGACAGTTCGCCGGTTTTTTCAAGTCGCATCGGCGGGCGGGCGGTGGTGGTTGTTCGGTCATGGTAGTGGTCGGTTTCGGCGGGTGGCGCGTCGTTGTGCGTCGGCTGCGCGTAGTCCGTGTCGGCGTGCTTGGCGGATCTGGTCGCCGCGGCCTTCGTGCTCGTCGTCGGGGGTGACGTATCCGATGCCTTGGTGGAGGCGCACGCTGTTGTAGTGGTTCCGGACGCGTTCGAGCTCGCGGGCGAGATCGGCAGGGTCGTCGAGCGTTTCGAGGTGGGGGTGCTCGGTCTTGACGTGCCCGAAAAGTGACTCGATCCATGCTTGGTCGGTGGGCGTCGAAGGTCTGCCGAAGTGCTGGGCGATCGAGCAGATGGCCATGAACCTGGCGGTGTCGCCGGCGCGCATCTCGGGGCCGTTGTCGCTGATCGCCAACAGCAGCGGCACGCCGTCGCCGTGGGGCGGCTCGGCGTGGGGGTCGCCGAGGCGGGCGGCGATGTCGTCGGTGAGGAGCTGCTCGTTGTGGAGCGCTCGGGTGAACAGGACTCGGGCGGCGACCGAGTCCGGTGCTGAGGTGAGATGAGTGGCGATCCATTTGCGGGACACCACATCGACGATCGCGTAGCCGTATTTGGCTTGCGGGCATCGGGGGAACTGGGTGCCGTCCCAGCACCACAGCTGGTTGGGCTGCCACTGGGTCCACGACGGCCACGGTGTTTTGACGCTGCGGCCCGGCCGCGGCGCACCGGCCAACGCGAGGCCATGACCTGCGAGAACGCGGTCCACGCTCGAAGGAGACACCCACACCCGGCCCAGATAGGAACCGCGGTGCGCGAGCCTGCGATGGGACCGGTCGATGTCGCCCCACTCGTCGAACAAAGCGACGATCTCGTCGCGTTCCCAGCCCAGCAGCCCGTGCACCGGCCGGCCGCCCGCACGGGCGTCGTCGAGGCGGCCGGCTGCTCGGCGCTGCTGCCATCGCCACGCCCGGCGCCGGTCCAGGCCCAGCACCGTGCACACGCGGCAGTGCGTCCAGCCCGCCTCGGCGGCGTCGTCGATCAGACCCAGCAGCACAGTTTTGGCGGTCCCGTCGACGCGGGCGGGGACAGGACCGCTCATCCCCAACCCGTTTTTCCCCGCAGCACCGCCAGCTCCACGGCCTGCTCGACCACCGTGCGTCCCAGCCGCTCCACCTCGCACCGCAACGCCGCGGCCTCGGTCGCCTCGGCCCGCGACCGGCGGGGCCGACCCGGACGCGACGACCCCAACGCGGCTATCGCGCCGTCGCGTGCCACAGCCCGCAAACGAGAGATCACCGAACGGTCCACGCCCGCCTCCGCGGCCGCCTGCGCCTGGGTGAGGTGCCCGGTGAGCATCCTCACCCACAAGTCGTACTTCTGCTCTGCTGAGAGCAGCTTCTTCGGTCTGCGGTCCGGCGAACTCATCAGCCGCGGCCTCCTGAATCGAGACCGCCAACCCTGCACAATGCTGCTTGACAAGGGAGCCTCAGACAGACCCGCTCCTGGGCGCGGTCGAGCTGACGCACATGACCGAACGTGAACGACCTCGCGAACGTCCCCAACGTCGACGGCGCCACAGGCACGAACCCAACCACCGACCCAGCCGAGCCGGCCCGCAGCCGGTCCGCGTCAGCGAAGAACGAACCGCCCACCATCATCGAGCACACCGCCGTGTGAATCGCCCCGGGTTTGGTGGAGGCTCTGATCCTTGGGAAGGATGGAGCTATGTCGAACAATGGGAGGTATCCCGCTGAGCTGCGTGAGCGGGCGGTGAGGATGGTGCTGGACAATCAG
>LXNI01000823.1_pt1 | contig 32554 bp, 26 predicted proteins | sample 809091 | NCBI WGS metagenome assembly LXNI01 (sample SAMN04870527, study PRJNA318959) | sponge metagenome | biome: 01000161; feature: marine sponge reef; material: water | host: Sarcotragus foetidus | place: Greece: Milos, Mediterranean Sea | collected 2013-05-29 | depth 5-7 m | reverse complement strand
GAAAAACCGCAGAGGGTGCCGGCGCAGCGCCTGACATCATCAACGAACCCCGTCTACGACGCGGTGCGATGGTACCGCTCGGCCTGATGCCAACCATCCGTCGAATCAGTTACACAGCAAATGCCTGATTGCCCAAGTTCGTAAACGACAGACTTGCGTCAGGCGCCGGTCCGAATCGCGTCGACCGCCATTCGGGAGCGCGTCTTGTTGACGGCGCGCTCCAGGGTCATGTTGTAGTAGCGCACGGCCTCGGCGTTATCACCCATTGCCCGCAAGGCATCTCCGGCCGCCTCGCCCGCCGGCTGCACGATGACCGGCGGACCGATGAACGGAGGCAGGGAATGCTCCAGTTCGGCCGCCGCCTTCAGCAGTGCGAGGCCTTCCCCGGTGTTGCCCTGCGCAATCAGCAACTGCCCCTGGCCGACATCCCTCAAGACCCTCGGCACCGCATCCCGCGCCGCCGGACCGGAATTCTCCGGCACGACGATCTCGTTCACGTGACGCTCCATCGACTCCAGATCGTTCTGTTCCAGGGCCTGGCGGGCACGGATATAGTGCTCCGTGGCGCGGTGCATGGGGCTTACCCGGGCGAGGTCGACTTCCACGGCAAGCGCAGGGTCATCCCAATTGCCGGTCTCCAGTGCAAGGAATGCACGGCCCATGATCATTTGCCCGTGCGCCATGTCGTCGCCGTCGACGATCTGGCTCGCCAGGTACTCGATCATTCCCCTGGCCTCGTCGAATTCGTGCAACTGGATATGCGAATACAGCAGCCAGCTATGGGCGTGATAGGACTCGTTTCGGAACAACACCCCGTCGTGGGTCTCGCTGCGGGCCACCGAGGCGTCGTAGGAGCGCCGGTTGAGGTCGCGCGTGCCTTCGAAATCACCCAGCGCGAGGAAAATGTGGGACGGCATGTGCAGGGCATGCACGGCATCGGGCGCCACGTCGGAGTAGACGCGCGCTGAACGCACGCCCAGCGGCGCATGAATCGGGTCGTCGTAGCTGTGGATGTTGTAATGCAACGCGCCGGGGTGAAGCGGATTGATGTCGAGAATCTCCTCGGTAATCGCCCCTGCCCGCATGTATTTGTCGAACTCGCGGCCGTTGTGGCTGGTTGTCAGGATCCCCAACGCGTACAGCGCGCCGGCGTCCAGGTCGTCCGGCCAGCGTTCGTAGATCTCGCCGAGCATCTCGGCGTAATCCGTCTCGATCTCAAGCTCCGTGCCCTCCTCCGAGAAGAGCCGGTTGGCCGCGGCCATGTAGGCACGCTCCCGTTCGGTCGGGGCCATCTCAAGCCGTTCCTCGGCCGTGGGAGCAAGCTTCGCCAGCGCCGCCCGGCCCGCCGGGAGATCTTCCCGGTTCCAGAGCGGCTGCTTGTGGGACAGCGCTTCGCCCCAGTACGCCATGTAAAAGTCAGGGTCTATCGCCTGTGCTTCGATAAAGCTCTCGCGCGCATCTTCGAACTCGAAGTTATGCAATTGCAGGAGCCCCGTGAGAAATACCGGGTACGCCTCGGGGGAACCGGTCGCTTCAAAGTCGGTGACCCCATAGGTCGTCATGTCTTCGGAAGTTGCTGCCGCCCCGGTGGCGGGCAGAGCCTTGGCTTCCGACACGACTTCGGATGTGCTGTCGGAATTCGAACAAGCCGATCCAAGCACGAGAGCGATTGCGCAAATCAGTAGTCTCCACATGTCCATGCACCTTCATGCCAACACGTTTGACTGACTATAGCCCCACCAAACGTGAATATTCATTAATCTTCGGAAACTTGCTACAAAGCAATGAACCGAATTCGTCTGATGCTATCAGGATCGCCGAGGTTCGGTCGGCGGGAACCGCGCTGGCGCATGCCTCATTCCGCGCAGTGGGTCGGTTCCGCGAGGGACTCCCCCAGTGCCAGCCAATGGGTCTGCACGACAGTGACTGTCTCGGTGAAGGTATCCGGGTCGGTAACGGTCATCTCGTAGTCCAGGCGCTGTTGATCGGCGCTGAGCGTGAAGGTCTCGAACACCTCGATCAATTCGCTCTGGGGAATCCCCAGACTGTCGTCGAAGTACGGCCAATCGATCAGCGTTGTCGTGACATCGAGTCGATTGTCCGCTGCCCAACGTCCGGTTGAATGACCGAAGCGGGACGGTTCCGGTGTCGCCTCCGCAGCGGCGCCATCCAGGTGGATGATGCGCTCGATCAGCGCATTGTTGGAAAACCCGATCAACCGCATCCAGGCGCCCTGGTCGCGGAACTCGAACGGATACGGGGTTGCCATCACCCCGGGCATGCCCACGGATTCGCAGCGGGCGGCCAACTCGTCCATTCGCGCGAGCCACTGCGCACCGCCGGAAGGAGGCGCCTGCCGGTATGGAAGTTCCTCACTGAAGCCGATCGGCCGCAGCACGGGCCGGCTCCAGACCCGGAACAGGCCGAGATCCTGCGCGGCTGCATCCTCCACCGCCACGCCGCTGCCGTCCCCGCCCAGGGCGGCATTGTTCCACCGTGGCTCGACACCGGCGATCATCAGCAGTTCCTGCCCGTCGCCGAGCATCAGGTTGTGCAGCCAGAGCTGTGCGGCCTGCGCCCGGTGAACCCGCCCGGCAGCCCGAATCCGGTCGCCCGCGCGGAAAAGCTCTCGCGGCAGGCCCCTGCGCTGCAGAACGTACGGATTGCCGGTCTCCAGCGTCCAATCCGCGTCCTGGCCCGATTCTGGAACGCGAACCGTCAGGAGCACATGGGGATTGCCCCAGTGGATGTCGAGCAGTTCACCCTCGATTTCGACGATCTCGTCGGTGTAGATCGCGAAGGAATGGTGGGCACCGGCGACCGTCAGCGAGAACGAGAGCGTCAGCCCGGTCAGAATGCGTGCGGCGGCGCGCCCCGTCTCCCACACGGGTTTAGCGCGCCGGTCGCGCAACACTCCTCCCTTCCTGGCCACCTCTGAACTACTCCGAATGAATAACTGCTACTCCACCAGCGATTCCCAGTGTACTGACGGTTACACCGATATCGGAAATCAAGCCGGCAACAGCGCCTACTCCGGCGCCGGCCGGCGGTTGTTGTCGCCGCTCAGCTCCGTACAGTTGTATGGACGATAAGGCTCGCTGGTGCGCTGAAAGACGCTCTCTCCGACCCAGTCCGTCTGCAGGAAAGCCGGATCGCGCGCCACGTAGGAGCGCACCAGCGTCTGGCCTTCGTCCCTGACCTCGAACCGCTCGGTCACCTGCATGTCCGCGCTGTGCATGAGTCCGTCGCCGAGCGGAAACACGACCCCCTGCTCGAAGCCGACCGTGTCGACCACCAATGCGTCGCCCTCCCACCGGCCGATGGAGTGGCCGCCGACGCTGGGCACGATGTCGTCCGCGTGCTCCGTGCGGTCCAGGTGAACCGTTCGGACCAGGTCCATGTAGCCGTACTGGATCGTGACGGTATCGTCCGCCTGGTAGATGTCGTTCACATGACTGTCGTGGGTGAATCCGAAGATGATGTTTGCCGGGTGACAGTGGATGGCGGGATCGTCGAACGGTTGCTCGTAATCCGCGGCCGCGGCCAGACCGGCCGCGGTGGGCGCCGGGCGGCCGCCTCCGCCTCCCATGCCGCCTGGAGCAGCGCCCGGGCCGGCCCCTCCCGGAGGCGCGCCCATTCCCGCGGGAGGCCCTCCCATGCCGCCCATTCCCTGACGGACCCATGGACCGCCCAGGTTGGGCTGACCGTTGGGCAGATAGGCTGTCCACTCCGTTACGACCGGCGTTTCTTCCACCGCTGCGGCCGCCTCGAAGTCCGGCGGAGGACCGTTCCGCGCGATGCGGGTGCCGTCCTCGAACTCGATGAAGCTCGTATGGCAGACGCGCTCCTCGCGGCGGGCGGGCGAACCGGTCATGGTGATCGCCTGCCCCGGCAGCAGCGAGTCGTCGGTCCAGCCGCGGCGCCTCATGCCCGTGCCCCCGGCCAGCTCGCAACGCCAGTTGGCGACCTCCCCGGTGTCATCGGTCACGTCGAAGTACACATAGGCATGCGGATTCACCAGCCTGAGCTCGGTGATGACGCCTTCGACCGTGATGGGATTGTCCATGTCGAAATGCGGCGCGGCGGAATGATGCGCGTAAGCGCCCGCTGCGACTGCGAAAGAAATTAGGGTAAAGCCAATTCGTTTCATGATCTGCCCTGAGCGCACTCAGCCTCCCGGATTCCAGTTACCACAAGCTTACAGACTGCATATGGAGGAAATGTGGAGTGGAGGTGCTTTGTACCGGCATCGAGCGGCTGAGTTGACCGCACCGGTGCTATGGGCGGGCGCCGGCAGTTCCCCGGTAATTCAAGCCATGGTATCGGCCGGTCTCCGCTGCAGGAGGACAAGCCGGTACCAGGCGATGGTTGCGAGGGCCACCAGCACGCTGGGCACGACAGCGAGTTGCACCGCCGTCCAGCCGAACGCGTTGAGCAGCGCGCCGGAGCTGAAGGAAGCAAACGCCACCAGCCCGAACACCAGGAAGTCATTGAGCCCCTGAACCTTGGCCTGCTCCTCGCGGGTGTGCGCCGTGGCGAGCAGGCTCGTGGCGCCGACGAAGCCGAAATTCCATCCGAAGCCGAGCGCAATGAGCGCGAAATAGAAGTGGTGCAGGTCCACGCCGCTCAGCGCGATCCCCGAACACACGCCCAGCAGCAGCAATCCCGTACCGATGACCGGCAGATGACCGACGCGGGCGATGATGTGCCCGGTAACGAAACTCGGCGCAAACATCGCGACCACGTGCCAGCGAACCACATCGGCGGCGTGGTTCGTTGTGAATCCGTTGCCGACGATGGCCAGCGGTGTCGAGGTCATGACGAGATTCATCACCGCATAGCTCACCATGGCGCACAGTACGGCAGTGATCACCTTGGGCTGCCTGAAGATGACGCCAAGGGGGCGCGCTGTTCCGCCCGTCTCGGCCTGCCGAGGCGGCCTCGGAATCCGCAGGAACATCACGATGCAGGCACCGATGATATTCAGCCCGATGACACCCGCATAGGCACCCGCGTACTGTACGGGGTCCAGCGCACCGCCCAGCAGGCGAACGACTTCTCCGGCGAGTATCGCGTTGATCAGCCCGGCGCCCAGGACCAGGGAAATCGCCTTGGGCTTGAATTCCTCCGACGCCGCATCGGCCGCCGCGAATCGGAAAAACACCTGGAACGCCTGAAAGACGCCGGTACATGCGGCGCCCAGCAACAGCAAGTCGAAGCGCGCTTCAAACAGCGCGAGAACGGCCAGCGAACCGCCAATCGCCCCCGCGGCCGCGCCGAGCAGGAAGCCGGCGCGCCGCCCGAAACGGCCCATGAACAACGATGCGCCCGGAGCGACGAACATCGCGACAAGGACGATGATCGAAATCGGCAGCGTTGCCAGCGCGCGGTTATCCGCCAGCAGGGCGCCCGCCAATCCGCCCAGAATGAAATTGACGGGAATCTGCGCGCCGAGCACGCCCTGCGAAAAAAACAGGATCGTCAGGTTGCGCCATTGATTCTCTACCATTGAAGCGTCGTCCTGTTCATCACCGGCCAGTCAGGCGGATCCAGTCCAGACCGCCTGCCAGGCCGCGAATTCTGACGGGCTGATCCGGTATCGCGCAATACTTCCTTCGTGCAGGCTGTGCGTCACCCAAGCCCACGCAGGCCAAACTCACGTTACGGCTGAAGAATATTGGAGTCGACAACGCGCGTCCGAAACCATGCGGCGAGTTCGTCCTCGCCGACCCGCCCCGCCGCGACACCCTCCTTGGTGCGAATCGCATCCGCGGGATCGAATTCGAGGCCGTATCCATTGTCGGCCAGGAACAGGCGGGCCGTCACCCAGGCCGTGCGCTTGTTGCCGTCCGCGAAGCCGTGGTTCATCGCGATTCCGTAGGCATAGGCTGCCGCAAGCGAGGCCGCGTCGGGGTCGCCATACGCGGCCAGATTCACGGGGCGCGCCAGGGCGGAGTCGATTGCGCCGGGGTCGCGGATACCGTCGAGTCCGCCATGCTCGGCGAGCTGGCGGTCGTGTACCGCCAGGACCACGCCGGGGGCGGCCCAACGCCAGGGACCGGATCTCTCCGCGCTCACTTCGCCAGCGCCCGGAGTACCTCTCGGTCATCGTGCATGATGTCTTCCGCGATCGCCATCTGACGCGCGAATTCGGGATCGTAGGGAGTGAGCCGAAAGCCGCCGCCGGGGGCCTCGGTCAAATGGAGCACGTCACCCTTTCTTACCCGAAGCCGCGCCATAGCCTCCTTCGTGAGGATGATGCCGGAGGACGCACCGACCGTGGTTACCTTGAATGAGAGCACTTGATCTCCTCCCAACTATATAATTTCTATTATATAGCTCCGTCGGCAAGGATTCCACGACGTTGGAACCACGGACCAATGCACTATACTGCGCCACGGCCCAAACACCGCTGACGTCAATGCCCCGGAAAATCAGGAAACTGCTCGTTGCCAACCGCAGCGAGATCGCCATCCGCGTGATGCGCGCGGCGACCGAACTCGGCATCGGTACCGTCGCTATCTATGCGGACGAAGACCGTTTCGCGCTGCACCGGTTCAAGGCGGATGAGAGCTATCCGGTGGGCGAAACCGGGCAGGCGCTGGGCGCCTACCTGGATATCCAGTCCATCCTGCGCGTCGCCCGGGAGGCCAGGGTCGACGCCGTGCATCCGGGCTACGGGTTTCTTTCCGAGAACCCCGAGTTCGCCGACGCATGCAGCGAGGCGGGAATAATCTTCATCGGCCCGCCTGGCGACGTGATGCGCAGTGTCGGCAACAAGGTGAGCGCGCGAACGCTGGCGGAGTCCGCCGGCGTTCCGGTGATGCCGGCCACCGATCCCCTGCCCGACGATCCCGACGCCGCTCACGAATTGGCCGAAGCCGTCGGCTACCCGCTGATGCTCAAGGCCAGTTGGGGCGGCGGCGGACGGGGCATGCGGGTGATCCGGGACCCCGCGAGCCTGCGCGAGGAAGTCGCGGTGGCGCGGCGCGAGGCGCTCGCGGCTTTCGGCAACGACGAGGTTTACCTGGAAAAACTGGTGGAGCGCGCCCGCCACGTCGAGGTGCAGATCCTCGGCGATGCCCACGGCAACCTGGTCCACCTCTTCGAACGCGACTGCACGGTGCAGCGCCGCAACCAGAAGGTCGTGGAGCGCGCCCCGGCGCCCTATCTCTATGCCGGGCAGCGCGACGAGCTCTGCGGCCATGCCCTCAAGCTGGCGACCGCGGCCGGTTACCGCAATGCGGGCACCGTGGAATTTCTCATGGACGCCGATACGGGGGCGTTCTACTTCATCGAGGTCAATCCCCGGGTCCAGGTGGAGCACACCGTCACCGAAGAGGTCACCGGTATCGACATCGTCAAGGCGCAGATCTGCCTGGCGCAGGGCGCACGCATCGGCGATGCGGACAGCGGCGTGCTGACCCAGAAGAACATCCGCCTGAACGGCCACGCGCTGCAGTGCCGGGTCACTACGGAAGACCCCGAGAACCAGTTCATCCCCGACTACGGGCGCATTCGCACCTACCGCAGCGCGTCCGGATTCGGTATCCGCCTTGACGGGGGCACCGCCTACGCAGGTGCGTTGATCACGCCCTACTACGATTCCCTGCTGGTCAAGGTCACCGCGTGGGCGCCCAGGCCGGGGGAAGCCGTCAGCCGAATGGTAAGGGCGTTGAGGGAATTCCGCATTCGCGGCGTGGCCAGCAACCTGGCCTTTCTCGAACAGGTGATCCGCCACCCGCAGTTCCTGAAGGCCGACTACACCACCCGCTTCATCGACAGGACGCCGGAACTGTTCGATTTCCGCAAGCCGCGGGATCGCGCCAGCCGGTTGCTCAAGTTTCTTGCCGAAATCATCGTCAACGGCAACCCGGAGGTCAAAGGACGCGTCGAGGCCAGCGCACGAACGCAGGCTCCGGCTCCGGAATATTCCGGCGAGTGCCCGGACGGCAGCGTGCAGCGCCTGGAACGGCTTGGTCCCGAGGGGTTCGCACGCTGGATGCTCACCCAGAAGGCCGTTCTGCTCACCGACACCACCATGCGCGACGCTCACCAGTCGCTGCTGGCGACGCGCATGCGAAGCTACGACCTGCTGCGGATCGCCCCCGCCTACGCCGAACGCCTGCCGCAACTGTTTTCGCTGGAGTGCTGGGGCGGCGCCACGTTCGACGTGGCCATGCGGTTCCTCAAGGAAGACCCATGGGATCGCCTCGCTGCGCTGAAGGAGCAAGTCCCCAACATCCTGCTGCAGATGCTGCTGCGCTCGGCAAACGCCGTGGGCTACAAGAATTACCCCGACAATGTCGTCGAGCACTTCGTCGCACAGGCCGCGGACGCGGGCGTGGACGTGTTCAGGGTGTTCGACTCATTGAACTGGGTGGAAAACATGCGCGTCGCCATGGACGCGGTGCTCGAGTCGGGCAAGCTCTGCGAGGCCGCCATCTGCTACTCCGGTGACATGCTCGGCCCCAAACCCAACAAGTACGACCTGGCCTACTACGTGGAGATGGCTCGGGCGCTGGAGAAGGCGGGGGCCCATATCCTCGGCATCAAGGACATGGCGGGCGTGTGCAAGCCCGCTGCCGCCAGCCGCCTGGTCAGCACGCTCAAGCAGGAAGTGGGCATCCCGATCCACTTCCACACCCACGACACCAGCGGCATCGGCGCGGCCGCGGTGCTGGCCGCAGTGGATGCCGGCGTGGATGCCGTCGACGGCGCCATGGACGCCATGAGCGGCCTGACCTCGCAACCCAACCTGGGATCGATCGTCGATGCGCTGCACGGGCATGAACGCGACCCCGGCCTGGACCGCGCCGCCATGCGCAGGATCTCGCGCTATTGGGAACTGGTGCGCGAGCACTACGCGGGCTTCGAGAGCGAAATCCGCGCGGGAACGGCGGACGTCTACCGCCACGCCATGCCCGGCGGGCAGTACACGAACCTGCGCGAGCAGGCCCGCTCGCTGGGCATCGCGCACCGCTGGCCCGAGGTGGCGGACCGCTACGCGGAAGTCAACGAGCTGTTCGGGGATGTGATCAAGGTGACGCCGACCTCCAAGGTGGTCGGCGACATGGCCCTGGCCATGGTTTCCGGCGGGCTGAGCGCTGCCGACGTGCTCGACCCGGACAAGGAAATCGCGTTTCCAGAGTCGGTGGTGTCGTTATTCCGCGGCGATCTGGGTCAGCCCGTGGGCGGATTCCCGGAGGCACTGCAGCGCAAGGTGCTCCAGGGCGGCGAGCCGCTGACCACACGGCCCGGCGCCACGTTGCCGCCCGTCGACCTGGGCGCCGAGCGGCGCCGGGCGCAAGAGCGCGTCGGCCGTCGCATCAGCGAGCGGGAGTTCTCCTCCTGGCTGCTCTATCCGCGGGTCTTCGAGGCGTTTGCGGCTCATTTCAAGACTTATTCCGACGTCAGTACCCTGCCGACGCCGATCTTCTTCCACGGATTGAAGAACCAGGAAGAGATCGCCGTGGAAATCGAGCGCGGCAAGACCCTGGTCATCCGCCTGCTGGCCGTAAGCGACGTCGACAAGCGAGGCGAACAACGCGTGTTCTTTGAACTCAACGGCCAGCCGCGGACGGTCGAGCTTGTGAATCGCCAGGCCACCGCCAGCGTGACGGCGCATCCCAAGGCCGACCCGACCGATCCGAATCACATTGCCGCGCCCATGCCCGGCAAGGTCGTGGAGATCAGCGTCGAACCGGGCCAGGCTGTCGACAGGGGGGACGCGCTGCTCACCATCGAAGCGATGAAGATGCAGATGCTGCTGCGCGCCGAAGGCCCTGGAACGGTGGCGTCCATCCCCGCGACCGTCGGCATGGAAATCGAGACCCAGGACCTGCTGCTGGAATTGCGATAGCCCTGCACCAAAGTCTGCACTGCCGCACGGGTATCCGCACTACCTGATCGGCAGGCTCGATTCCTTCTTTACCGCCCTCAGGGCGAAGCTCGTCTGTACGCGCGACACACCGGGAAGGCTGGTAATGGCTTCCCGGTGAATGCGCTCGAAATCCTCCAAATCCCTGACCACAACCCTCAACAGGTAGTCGTATTGCCCGGTCACCAGGTAACACTCCATCACTTCAGGCACACGCGCCACGGCCACTTCGAAGTCCTGCAGGTCTCGCTGCTGCTCCTGGTGCAGCGTGATTTCCACGAAGACATTGCTTCCCAGCCCCAACTTCGGCGCATTCACCCGCGCCACGTACCCGGTGATGTAACCCCCTTTCTCCAACGCACGCACTCGACGCAGGCAAGCCGCTTCGGATAATCCGACGGCCTCCGCCAGCCGCACATTGCTGATTCGTCCGTCCTTTTGAAGCACGTTGAGGATAACCTTATCTTTTCGATCAATACTCACAATTTTCTTTATAAAATATGACAATATTTGAAGATATATTGCTAATTCTCAGCGAAAACACGCAGTAGTTGCAAGCGAATTTACCTCCAGCTCCGGTAACCTATCTGATAACCAGAGGGGGAGAACTGAAGTGCGCATCGGCGTTCCCAAAGAAATCAAGATTCACGAGTACCGGGTTGGACTGACGCCGGATGCTGCAGCCCGGCTCACCCGGGAAGGGCACCGCGTGCTGGTCGAAACCAACGCCGGCGCGGGTGTCGGGTTTGACGACGCGGAATACACCGCTGCCGGCGCCGAGATCGCCGGTGACGCCGACACGGTTTTCGGCGCAGCGGAGATGATCGTCAAGGTCAAGGAGCCGCAACTGGAAGAATGCGCCAGACTTTCGCCGGGACAGATTCTGTTCACCTACCTGCACCTGGCGGCGGACCCCGAGCAGGCCCGCGCGCTGATGCGTTCCGGCGCCACTGCCATAGCCTACGAGACCGTCACCGACGCACATGGCACGCTGCCATTGCTCAAGCCCATGAGCTGCATCGCCGGTCGAATGGCGACCCAGGTCGGCGCTCACTACCTGGAGATGCCGTCCGGCCGCGGTTTGCTGCTTGGCGGTGTGCCTGGAGTGGCCCCGGCGCGGGTCGTCGTCGTGGGCGCCGGCGTGGCCGGTACGAATGCCCTGGAAATGGCCGTGGGTATGCAAGCCGACGTTACCGTCCTGGACATCAACCTCGTAAGACTCGAGGAACTGGCGACCTGGTTCGGAAATCGTATCCGCACGCTCTACTCCACGCCCGAAGTCATCGCCCGGGAAGTGCAAGACGCCGACCTCGTCATCGGCTCCGTACTGATTCCGGGAGCCTCCGCGCCCAAGCTGGTCACCCGCGAAATGGTCCAGTCCATGAGGCCGGGCTCGGTGCTGGTGGACATCGCCATCGACCAGGGCGGATGCTTCGAAACCAGTCGGCCCACCTGTCACGCCGATCCCGTCTATGTTGAGAGCGGAGTCGTTCACTACGCCGTGACCAACATGCCGGGCGCGGTGCCTCGAACGGCGACGCTGGCGCTGACGAATGCCACGATGCCGCATGTGCTCTCGCTGGCGCGTACGGGATGGCGCCAGGCGGTGCAACGCGATCCGCACCTGCGAAACGGCATCAACGTCAGCGCGGGGGAGATCAAGCATCGGGCCGTCGCCGAAGCCCTGGCCTCCGCCGGCAGCGACGACTGTCATTGCGAGGTCGAGACAGCCACCGCCGCGTAACTTCAGGATGAATTGACCCGTCCGGTGCGATGGACCGACCTGCCGGTGGCGGGTCGGTAGTTGGGGTCCCCGGCGACAGCAGGTAGAATCGAGCCAACGATTGCGACTACCTGAGGCGGAACCCATGCGCACGCTGCTTCTCGCCGTACTGGCTCTTTTTCCCGCAGGGACCCTCCTGGCTCAAGCCTGGGTCAACTACCAGAACACAACGGATTTCTTTTCCATCAACCTCCCGGCGCCCGCCGAGCCGCAAGTGCGGGATATCACCTGGCCGTCGGAGTACGGCGCCGAGTTTCCCGGGCGGGTGTATACGATGGAAGAAGGCCCGGCCACGTACTCGATCACGGTGATCGACTACACGGACTCCCAACAGGTTCACCTGGCGCGGACCAACTCGACCGAGGCCGATTCGCCGGTCAACTACGAGTACTGGCGAATCGACGTGATCGCCTCCGTTGCCTATGCCGCGCGGCAATTCCGCGAACGCGACGGCGAAGTCACTTACGATGCGTGGCACCATGTGGACCGCGTCGCCGGCCACCAGCTCAACATCACCAATGCCGACGAGTCCCGCAGTTTCGTGGGGATCTACCTGCACGACGACCGGCTGTATATCGTCGAAGCGACCGTACCCAGGGGCTATCCGCCCCAGGGCCAGTTCCAGCAGTCCCTCGGGTTCATCGACGAACAGGGAAGAAATATCCGCTACGACTGGGGCGACGACGGCTCGCTGATCCGCGGGACGCGCTCGCGGTGAATCGGCGATGGCCGCTCCGGAACCGGTGCAGCGTGCGCCGCCGCGCATCGAACATGGGACGAGCCAAGCAAACAAGCAAGCGCGCGCATCGAATGGACGACAAATAATGACAACAAAATTGCAATCGACCACGCGCGGGGCGGTGCTCCCGGCGGCCTGTCTCACGCTCGTCCTGGCTGGATGCGGAATGCAGGAGGACGCGCAGACCGACGAGGCGGATCAGTCTCCGTTTACGATCCGCAACGTCACGGGCAACCTCTACGAAGCGCGCACGGCTTCTCACAACGCGGTCTTTCTGGCAACGACCGACGGCATCATCGTCGTCGATACCCTGCGGGCGGACTTCGCCGAGTGGCTCGAGGGCGAGTTGGCGGCCCGCTTCGATTCCGAGGTGGAATATGTCATCTACAGCCACCACCATCCCGATCATGTGACCGGGGGGCAGGTCTTCGCCGACACGGCCATCTTCGTCGGACACGAGAACACCGCCGCAAGGCTTGCGAGCGGCCTGCCGAGCAATGCGGCGCGTTCCGACACCAACGGCAACGGCGTGCTGGACCGCGACGAAGCGGCCGGCGGCTACCTGGCCGGGTTCGACAGCATGGACGCTGACGGGGACGGAAGCCTGAGCGGTGCGGAGATCAATGCCGGCACCCAACCGCTGGACGTCACCTACACCGAGCAGATGATGCTGACCCTGGGAGACAGCACGGTTGAATTGCATCATCCCAGCGCCGCGCACTCGGACGACACCACGGTCGTCCTGTTTCCCGATGAACGGGCGGCCTTCACGGTGGATTTCCTGCATGCCCGCCGCTTTCCGGGGACGCTGAGCGGCTACACGGTGGATGAATACGAGGCGGCGCTTGCAACCGTCGAGGCGCTCGACTTCGACATCCTGCTTGCCGGGCACGGCAATTCGGGCACCAAAGCCGACGTCAGCGGCTTTCTTGCATTCCTTCGCGCGCTGGAGTCCGATGTCATGGCGGGCATCGCCGAAGGACTGGACCGGGAAACTCTGCAGCAAACGATCCTGTTGGCGGACTACAGCGACTGGCTGCTCTACGAGGAACGGCGCGCCAACATCGTCGGCGAGATGTACGACACGCTCACGGCGTCGCAATAAGTCAAAACTTGCGACAGACCCGCAGCGACGGAATAATCCACCCGCGGCTCAATTCGGTCCGCTGCCCGCATCCGATGCAGGTATAAGGACAAGGCCATCGCCGGAGGAAGCTCATGTCCAACCTGGTGCTGATCGTCAAGGTCACGATTGACGCCGACTGCGTCGAGCAACTGAAACCCGCGATGCTCGAGAACGCCGCGCAATCCCGACTTGAAGAGGATTGCTACGGATTCGACGTGAACGTGTCCCAGGACGATCCCAACACCTTCCTCTTCTACGAGGTCTACAAGGATGCGGATGCCCTGGCGCGGCACCGCCAGACGCCGCACTTTTTGAATTACTGGGATCTGCTGCAGGGTCTCGGCGACAAGGTCGTTCGTACCGCCCAGCTATACGACAAGCTGAACTGACGCCGCGGTTCCCAGGCACCCCAGCCTGCATCGACAGGCTGCGCAGCGAATCTGGCCGCGACTCCCCGGCCCTATTCCACCAGTTCCCGGTCGATGCCCACCGCCGTCTCGATCGCCTTGCAGACCGCCGACGTATCCAGGTGATTGAGACCCAGGGCGATGGCGGAATTGAACTTCTGCCGGGACGAGACGTAGAGATCGATGGGCGATTTCACGCTGGCGGCAAATTCCGTGATGATCGCCGCGTCCTTCTCGTACACGTCGAACATCGTGCCGCCGCCTTCGCGGTAGTCCGATGCCGCCATCATCGCCCCGCGTATATCGAGCATCTTCGATCCGCCCGCACCCGCGGTGAGGACCCGGTGGATGAGTTCCGGCTCCAGGCCGGCCTGCTGACCCAGCACCATGCATTCGGCCGCCGCCGTCGTGTGCACATGCACGAGGTAATTGGCGAGGAACTTCATCCGGCTGGCGTTGCCCACCTCGCCGACATAGAAATTCGTCGCGGTGAAACCCGCAAGAACGGGCACGCACTCGTCATAGGCGCCCTCGTCGCCGCTGACGTAGATCGAGGCCATCATCTTCGCCAGCATTGACGGTGTCCCGCTGATGGGAGCGTCGAGAAAGCGCATGCCCGCGGCCTGCAACCGGGCGTGGGCGGCAATTTTCTGCTCCACCGTCAGGGTACTGCACTCGATCAGGATCCGGCCCGGCCTGGGTTGCTCAAGAATGCCGTCGATGACGTCATGCAGCGCCTCGATATTCGGCAATGACGTCGCCAGCACGTCGACTTTCTGCGCCACGTCGGCCGCCGAGCCTGCCGCCGAGAGACCCGCATCGGCCAGTGCCTCCACGCATTCCGGCCTGATATCGAATCCCGTGACCTCAAAGCCGTTGTTGAGCAGATTTCCCGCGATATTTCCGCCCATGGGGCCCAGTCCGATGACGCCAACCGTTGGACTCATGTCCGATTCTCCTGATCAGTAAGGGGGTTGCCTGAGTAACGCAGCAGAGCGCTGCGCCCGCTTCGCACCGCCAAGTTTAGCGCGAATGTCCTGAATATGTGGGCAGCGGGCCGGGGCCGCGCGCAGAACAATTCGATTCAGTATGATATGCGCGCTCCTCGCAGGCTGCTAGACGCCCGCGGCAGGCAACAAGAATGTTGCGATCGGGGCTGACATAACGAAATAAGGGTTACGCAATGGCAGTTGACACCAGCGAACGCAGTTCGCCTATCCGCTACGAAGCCGATGAAACGCCGCCGTCCGCGCTCAGTTTCGGGTTGGGACTGCAACTGGCGATTCTCTGTATCGCCGGCATCGTTCTCACGCCCGCGATCGTGATTCGTGCCGCCGGCGGGACCGAGGCGTATCTCTCGTGGGCGCTGTTCGCCGCCGTTGCCGTAAGCGGTGTGACGACGATAATCCAGGCGGTCAGGGTGGGCCGGATCGGCGCAGGTTATGTCCTCATGATGGGCACCTCCGGCGCCTTCATTGCCATCTGCGTGACTGCGCTCGCCGAGGGCGGCCCGGCAATGCTGGCCACGCTGGTGGTCATTTCCTCCCTCTTCCAGTTCGCACTGTCGAACCGCCTGTCGCTGCTGCGCCGCATCCTGACCCCCACGGTGGCCGGAACGGTGATCATGCTGATCGCCGTGACGGTAATGCCCATCGTCTTCGACATGCTGACCGAGGTGCCCGAGGGCAGACCGGCTACAGGCGCCGCGTACAGCGCGCTGGCAACGATGGTCGTGATCATCGCAATCGGAATGAAAGCCACCGGCACGCTGCGCCTGTGGGCGCCGGTCATCGGCATCGTGGTGGGAACGGTCGTGGCGGCGTTCTTCGGGCTGTACGACACCGGCCGCATCGCCGAAGCGGCCTGGATCGGCGTTCCGGCGGGCGCATGGCCCGGCTTCGACCTGAGCTTCGGGCCGACGTTCTGGGCGCTGCTGCCGGCCTTTGTCTTCGTGACCCTGGTCGGGGCGATCGAAACGATCGGCGATGCCGTCGCCATCCAGCGCGTTTCATGGCGCCGCGATCGCGCCGTGGATTTCCGTACCGTGCAGGGCGCCGTGGCCGCGGACGGGGTGGGCAACCTGCTTTCCGGACTCGCGGGCACGGTACCGAATACGACGTACTCAAGCAGCGTATCGGTGACCGAACTGACGGGCGTGGCCGCCCGCAGCGTCGGCGTCGCCGCCGGCATCGTATTCATCGTGATGGCCTTCCTGCCGAAGGCGCTTGCGCTCATCCTGGCGATACCCGGACCCGTTGCCGCCGCCTACATCACCGTCTTGATCGCGATGCTGTTCGTGGTGGGCATGAGAATCGTCGTGCAGGACGGTATCGACCACCGCAACAGCATGATCGCCGGCGTGTCTTTCTGGATCGGCGTCGGTCTGCAGAGCGGCGTGATCTTCCCGGAGTACTTCGCCGAGTTTGCGGGCGGACTGCTCCAGAACGGCATGACCGGCGGCGGCCTGATCGCGATCCTGTTGACGCTGTTCTGCGAGTTGACCGAACCGCGGCGGCGACGCATCGAAGTGGAGTTCGATACCTCCGCCTTGCCGAAAATCAGGGAGTTCCTCACCGACTTCGCTTCGGCCAGCGGCTGGGACGCGGCCATGGAGTTCCGCCTCGATGCCGCCAGCGAGGAGACGCTGCTGACCCTGCTCAACCAGGATCAGAGCGGCGAGTCTCTCAAGCGGCGGCTCCTTGTGGTCGCCCACAAACACGCCGGCGAGGCGGTTCTTGAATTTGTCGCAGCCCCGGGCACGGCAAACCTGGAGGACCGGATCGCGCTGCTGGGCGAGCAGGCCGCAGCGACATCGATCGAGCGGGAAGTCTCGCTGCGGCTGCTGCGCCACCTGGCCTCGTCGGTACGCCACCAGCAGTACCACGACACCGACATCGTGACCATCCGGGTGACGCCCCCGGAGGCGGTGGCAACCGGTTAGCCGACCGTCCCGTCGCGGACGCGAAGTCCGTGGTCCGACCGTCGATTCAGCAATTCGCGGAATGACCGCGCCAGTGTTCGCGCGTCGCTCAACTTCATGGCAGCCACGTTGACCCTGGCGTTGGGCAGCATGTAGATGTGAAACAGGTCTTCCATGAGCCGCTGCTCGTCCGTACCGATCGGCAGGCAAGAAAACATCCCGAGTTGCCTTTCGAAGTAAGAAGCGTCGAATCCCTCGATCTCGGCTTCCATCATTTTTCGAATCATTGCGCGCTTCCGGACTATTTCTTGCCGCACTTCATCGAGCTCGGATCGCCACAGGCTTTCAAGGTCGGGCGACGACAGGATTTCCAGCACGATGGCCGCGCCATGATCCGGTGGCATGAAGTAGAGTTGCCGGGCCAGGTCCCTGATCCGCCGTCTCACGTTGGTCGCGACGTTTGCCGCGGGAGGCACGATTACGGACAACATGCCTGCCCGGTCCCGGTATATCCCGAAAGTCTTCGATGACGACACCGCCAGCATCATCTGGGGCACCTGACTTGCCATCAGCCTGACGCCGGCCACATCCTCCTCGATGCCCAGACCGAACCCCTGGTAAGCAACGTCGATAAAGGGAATGGCGCCCTTCTCCAGAACCAGTTCGGTCAAGGCCTGCCATTGGCCCAGGTCCAGGTCCTGTCCCGTGGGATTGTGGCAGCACCCGTGCAGCAGGAGCAGATCGTCGCGGCGCATGCCCTTGAGATCCTCAAGCATCTCGTCGAATTGCAGGACCGACCTGAACTGATCGTAGTAGCGGTAGGTCATGACCTTCATGCCCGGCTGCTCGAAGAACTCGAGCTGGTGCGGCCACACGGGATCGGATACCCAGACCCGGGACTCGCGCGACAAGGAACGCACCAATTCCGCGCCCACGCGCAGCGCGCTGCCGGCCCCGGGCGATTGCGTCGAGACGACGCTGCCCGTGCTCAGCACGGGATGCTCCGGCCCCAATATCAATTGCTCCACAACCCTGCAGTAGTCCAGGTTTCCAAGCGGCCCCTTGTAGGCTTTCGATTCTTCCCGCGCCACGACCCGCGACTCGGCCTCGAACACCGCCCTGAAGACAGGCACCTCACCCGAGTCGTCGCGAAACACCCCGATGCCAAGGTCCATCCTGTCGGGACTGCGGTCCGCACCGAGACGGACAAACATGCTCTCGATGGGATCATCCTCGTAGAGGGACAAATCACGAAACATCCTCTTCCTCCGGTTCCCGCGGCGGTTATGGCGACCGGCGCTACCCTACCAGTTATGGACCATGCGGGCGTACCACGAACCGCCTTCGAAATTCGCGGCGGTGCGACGTGGGTGCACGAGACCCGCGCTCACGCGATTGGCGTAGGGGGGCAGGACACGGTCAACATAGTCATCGAACAGATTGGATGCACCCAGTACAAGCCGCCACGAGTTGGCAACATCGTAGGCGAGTTCCACATCCACGAACACGGTGGAACCGAGCCGCCTGGAGGGCGGACTATCGTCCACGCCTCCGATGCGGCCGCGTTCATCGTAGTGGGGACCGTAATAGTTCAACCGCACCAGAAGGTTCCAGGCGCCGCCCGCGGATGTGTTTGCGCTGACCGTCACGCGATCGCGCGGATAGCTCTCCTCGATGTCCTCGACGCTCGCCTCCGAGACCGGCAGCACACCATTGACGGCACGCTGGCTGACCACGTCCACCTTGTTGCGGTTGTAAGCCACCGTCAACCCGGTATCGACGCCGCTGCGCCCCCAGCCGAAAGAGGACGCAAACACCAGGTCCAGGCCGGTGACCCGAAGGCTCAACGCATTGGTAAAGAACTGTACGTTTGAACCCACGCCCGTGACCGGGTCGAACGTCGGCAGGTTCTGGGTCTTGAAGATCCGATCGTCGACATCGATCCGATAGGCATCCGCGGTGAGCGACGTGGCCGCGCCGAATTCGGCCAGCAGTCCGAGGCTCACGTTGGTGGATTGCTCCTCGGTCAGGGGCGATCCGCCGGCCGCGACCGCCAGGGGATGATCCGGCGGTACGGTGCCGGATTCCACCTGCAATCCCAGGTCGTTGTCGAACGTGGTGGTGATTTTCTGGATATTGGCCTGTCCCGGCGTGGGCGCATGAAAGCCCGTCGACACGGCGCCCCTCAGCGCGAAGTTTGCGCCGGCATCGTAACGGGCGGCGACCTTGCCGTTGATGGTGTCCCCGAAGTCGGAGAAATCCTCGTACCGCGCAGCGTACTGCAACAGGAAGTCGGCCGTCAGATTCTGCTCGATCTCGGCATAGAGCGCGTAGTTGTCGCGTGAAAAATCGCCCGAGTTCCCGGGCTCGAATCCCTTGAAGCCGCTGCTGCCGAAGCCGAAATACGCGGCGGGTTCGCCGGGAACGACGGTAAAGGTTTCCTCCCTCCACTCGGCCCCGAACGCCAGGTGAGCGGTATCTGTGAGTTGCCGGGTGAAATCGGCGTTCAGGCTGAGTTCCTCCTGCTGGAGGTCGCCCACATCGAAATCCCGCTGCGCCGGGTTGCCGTCGGCGCCCAATCCCAGGCTCTGATTGATCGTATTGTTGAGGAAAAAGTCGATCTCGTTGAAACCGTAGCCGGCACTGAAGTCGTAGTGCAGCCCGTTCTCCAGATGGCCGTGGACGCCGCCGACAAAACTGAAATCCTCCTGGTGCCCATCGAAGAACGGCGTAAAGCCGGCGGGCAACCCATCGAAGCCATGCTCTTCGCGCAGGGTCCGCAGGGTGATGTGATCGGGATTGCGGTAGAAGAACCGATACCGGCCGAACGTATCCGCGTAGTTGCTCTGTGCGTATACGGATACGTCCTCGCTGATGTCCGAGCCGGCATTGAAGAACAGGCGCACGTTTTCGGTCTGGGCCCGTCCCCAGGACTGGGTCAGGGGCGCGTCGTGGAACGGCGTGTCCTGGCCCACGCCGGGTACACCGGCGTCGATGAGCGCCTGGGCGTTGGCGCGCTGGACGCCGCGGGAAAGCGCCTGGTTGGACGCGTACTCGACGCTTGCGTTCAGGAAGCCGCGGTCGGTGAGTGGCAAGCCGAAGTTTCCGGCCACCGAGTAGGACTGCTCGCCCTCGTAGAACTGGCCGTAGTGCATCCGCACCTCGCCCCCCTCGGACTCGCTCCTGGTGACCAGGTTGATGACACCGGCAATGGCGTCGCCGCCGTATTGCGCCGATGCACCGTCGCGGAGAACCTCGACGCGCTCCAGCGCAATACTCGGAATCATGCCCATGTTGGGGCCCTGCGCACCCTTGCCCGCGGCGGGCACGAACTCGGCGATGAGCGCGTTGCGGTGGCGGCGCTTGCCGTTGACCATCACCAGCATCTGGTCCGGCGCCAGACCGCGCAGCGCCGTGGGACGCACGAACGTGTCACCGTCGCCCGATGCGATCGTGGCGTTGAAGGATGGCACCTGGAACCGCAGGTTGTCGGTGATGTCCCCGGTATTGCCCGCTTGCAGGAAAGCATCCCCTGAAATCACGTCGATCGGCACAGTGGATTCTTCCGCTGAACTTCCAGGCCGCCGTGTCCCGATCACCAATACCTCCTCGAGGAGGTCATGTTCTGCCGATCCCGCCTGCACGGCGGATTCGGTTTGTCCGGAAGATCCGGGTTGAGCGGAAGGCACGTGTTGGGCGGAAGTTAGGGGTTTAGCGGCAGTCTCGATCTGCCCGGCAGTCTCGCTCTGCTCCGCAGCTTCAATTTGCGCAATGGCGATCGAGGATGCCGTCATCAGCAGGGTGCATACGCCCAGGGCACCCGCGAATTGATGAAATTTCACCGCTGTCTCCGTCCGTCGAGCGTGTTTCGAAGAGGCTCGGATAGCCGCACCTTTGCAAGCCGCCATCACAAGTTCAATAATATTCGATTCGGACCCGATCAATTCATCCCCGGGGAGTTCTAATGAAATTGCCTGCAAGCAAGCACCTGGCCGTCCGCGGTCTCGTCGTCATGGTCCTCCTGGCCGCCGGTAACCTGGCACAGGCGGAGAGAATCACCCTCAGGATCGCCACGGGGCATCCGCCGGGTGTTGTCTATGCGGGCTTGATGCAGACTTATTTCCAGACCGAACTCCAACGCCGGGTGGAGGAAAGGACCGAACACACGATCAATTTCATCGAGGGATACAGCGGTTCCATCGTCCGGACGTCCGAGACGCTGGAAGGCGTGCAGAACGGCATCGTCGACATCGGCGGTTTCTGTTACTGCTTCGAACCCTCAAATCTCCCGTTGCACGCGTTCCAGGTCATGCTGCCGTTCGGAACCATGGACCCGACGGTCAGCCTGAAAATCGCCCAGGACGTTTACCGCGAAGTCCCCTATCTGACCGAGGTCTTCGAGGAAGAGTTCAACCAGAAGTTGCTGGCGCGCATTGCCGACGCCGGCTACAACCTGGGCACGTCCTTCGACTGGAATACGGTGGAGGACCTGCAGGGCGTCAAGATCGCCGGCGCCGGGCTGAATCTGAACTGGCTGCGGTACGCGGGCGCCACCCCGGTGCAGGGCGCCTTGCCCGAGGCCTACACGGGCCTGCGAACCAACGTATACGAAGGCTGGATCATGTTCCCCAGCGCATGGGTACAACTCAAGCTTTACGAGCCCGCGCCCTACTACACCATGATCGGCTTCGGCTCCATCACCTGGCACGGTCTGACCATCAATCTCAACACGTGGAACCGGCTCCCTGAAGATGTCCAGGAAATCCTCCTGGAGGTGGCGGCCGACTACGAGGAGCAGACCGGCTCCAACAACCTCGACCGGTACGCGGACGATGTCGCGACCCTGCAGGAACTGATCACCGTCAAGGAATTGGGTCCGCAAGTGCGCGAGCAATGGGCCCAGTCGCTGGCCGACTGGCCGAGGCAGATGGCCGCGGAACTGGACGCCTCGGGACTGCCGGGAACGCAGGTGCTTGAAACCGCCCTGGATGCCGCGGAAAGTTACGGTTATATCTGGCCGATCAGGTACGAAATCCAATAGCGGCGTGCATCGCGATTGCCGATGGCAAGGGAGTAGCCGGAATGGTTCTTGAAGGGATAATCGTCGCTCTGATATTTGGCGTAATCGTATTTTTCTTGAATGGAATGGGAGTTGCAGGATTTGAGGCCGTGATGATGGCAGTCGGAATTCTCGCGTTTGCCTGGTTCCTGATCCGATAACCTGGCATTCCGTGCCAGCGCTCCATCCAACCGATCATTGCACATCAGTCGCCGCAGTCCCGGAACAACCGTGTCGATAGTCAAGCTGAGCGACCGCCTCACCCGGTTCCTGCTGGTGCTGGCCGCTATCTGGGCCTTCGTCTTGACGTTCTTCATCATCGCCGACATCGTCGGGCGCAGCGTGTTCAACTCGCCGGTCTACGGCGTACCCGAGATCGTGATGAATTCCATCGTCATGATCGTCTTTCTCCAGGCGGGTTATGCCATCCGCAGCGGCTCCATGCTGCGGGCGGACTTCCTGGCGCAGCGGTTCCCGCCGGCGTTCGGGCGCGTTGCCCTGGCGCTGGGATACCTCCTGGGGGCGGCGTTCTTCGCGATGATCCTGGTCGGCGGATGGGAGGCGGCGATTCGTTCCTGGGTCGCCGGCGAGTACGAGGGCGAAGGCGCGCTGCGCGTGCCCGCGTGGCCGACGCGGTTCACGATCCTGATCGGCAGCGCGCTGGCCTGCTTCAACTACCTGCTGATGGCGTATCTGGACATCTTTCGTCCCGAAGCCCTGCGTTCCGCCGCGGGTCCCGTCGCTTCCGATCCCGATACCTCCGATCCCGACAACGAGAGTCCTTAGGCAGGGTACGGAGCATGTTCGACGTCAACATTGCAACCGTTCTGATCGTCAGCCTGCTGGTCATGGTGGCCCTGGGCGTGCACATCGCCATTGCGCTGGGCATGGCCAGCGCGCTGGGGATATTCCTCGTCACCGGCGGCAGCTTCAACGTGGTGCTGGCCATGCTCGGGAGCACGGCCTACGAGGCCCTGCGCGCGTACGAGTTCGCAGTGATCCCGCTGTTCATGCTGATGGGCGAATTCGTCAGCCGCTCGGGTGCGGTCACCGACGTCTACCGGGCCATACACCGTGGACTCCAGCGCCTGCCCGGGCGCCTGGCGGTGGCAACCCTGCTCGGCAACGCGATCTTCTCCTTCGTGACCGGCGTCAGCATCGCCTCGGCTGCGGCCTTCTCGCGCATTGCCTATCCGGAGATGAAGCGCTTCGGATACCACCGCGGCTTCGCGCTGGGTGCGGTTGCCGGCTCCAGTTGCCTGGGGATGCTGATCCCGCCCAGCGTACTCATGATCGTCTGGGGCCTGCTGACCGAGCGCTCCATCGGGCAGATCTTCCTGGCCGGCGTGCTGCCGGGATTGCTGCTGGTCAGCCTGTTCGTCTGCTACGTGCTGGTATCTGCGGTGATGCGCCCGGCGCTGGTGGGTGGCGGCAGAGAGACAGCCGCCGGGACTTCACCAGACGATGCCGCGAACCAGGCCGACGATTCCGCGCACCATGCCAGCCGACGGCAAACCTGGACCAGCGGGCTGGGCATCCTGTCGGTCGTCGTCGCCGTCCTGGGCGGCATCTGGTTCGGCGTATTTACGCCCACCGAGGGCGCCGGCGCCGGGGCCTTCATCGGCCTGGTGCTGGCGATCGCCAAGGGGATGCGCCTCCGGGGCGCCATTGACGCGATCCTCTCCGTGGGCCGTACCTCTGCCCCGATCCTGCTGCTGCTGGTCGCCGCCGCGCTCTATTCGCGCACGCTGGCCATGACCGGCGTCTCCAGTGGCATCCAGAGCGCGTTTCTGGGCACGGATCTGCTGCCGTGGATGTTGCTCGCGCTCATGATCGGCATCTGGTTCATCCTCGGCATGGTCATCGACTCGATCTCCATCATGCTGCTGACGCTGACCATCTTCGAGCCCATTGCGGTAAGCCTCGGCTACGATCCCATCGCGTTCGCGATCATCGGCATCCTCGCCATCGAGGCGGGCCTGCTCACGCCACCGTTCGGACTGCTGGTATATACCGTAAAGGCAGCGATCCGCGACGAGGATGACACCGTCTCGGTCATGGAAATCTTCAGGAGTTCGACGCCCTACTGGATCATCATGCTGGTTGGGATGATCGCCATCGTCAATTTCCCGCAGATAGCGACGTACCTGCCCAGCCTGGTGTTCTAGCGAACAAAACCGGGCGTCCTCGCCGTGACCTGCGGCGATATCCACGGTCAGGACACAAGCAGTCCGTGGCAACAGTCCCGCTGTATTGGACCTACTACGATGCATCCCGGCTGACTGCTACCGCCAGTTGTTCTCCCATTCCTCGACCAGTTCGGCCGCGAGTTCCGGCATCTCGGCCGCGAGGTCGACCGTCTCTCCCGGATCGTCGGCCAGGTTGTAGAGCCGCCAGGGACCGCTGCCCATGCCGAGACCTTGTGTCGGGCCAAGTTCGATGTCGTTGATGACCTTGTAGTCGCCACGGATGACGGCTCCGGCCGCTCCCCCTCCCCGGACCCAGCCGACGGTGTAGGTCGGCGGGTGAACCGTATCGGTCAGGCCAGTCAGGTGGGGCCAGATTGAACGGCCGAGAATGTCGTTGATCTGCCGTCCCTGGAACTCACCGGCACCCGGGTGTTCGGTTCCGGCGACCTCCAGAAAGGTGGGCAGGATGTCCATGACCGTCATGAATTCATGCGTCACACCGCCCGCCGGGATCGCCTCCGGATAGCGGACAAAGGCTGCCGCGCGCAGGCCGCCTTCGTTGAGGGTCGCCTTGAACTGGCGCAACGGCGCAGAGGCTGCTTCGCCGAATCCGATCCCGTGGTCGATGAACGAGCCGCTGCGCCCGAAATTCTCGATACGGTTGTCGACTTCGTGGGGTTCCAGCCCGCGCATGTTGGCGCTGCTCGGCAGACGACCGGTTGTTACGCCGGCTCCCTCGGCAGATCCGCCGTGATCCGACATCACCATGATGACCGTATTCTCGAGCTGATCGGTCTCCTCGATATACGTCACGACCCGTCCGACACTCATGTCCACGTATTCGAGCACGCCCGCGTAAACCTCCTGGGCACGCGCGTATCGGCTCTGCTCCTCCGGGCTCAGGTCCACCCACGGCTCCGCGACGGGCGTGAACCTTTCCAGCGACAGACCATCCTGTATGACCCCCAGCTCGGTGGCACGTGCCACCCGTTCCTCGCGGAGCACGTCGTAGCCTGCGTCGTAACGGCCCAGGTGGCGATCCAGCCAGTCATCGACAAGGCCCAGCGGCCAGTGCACCGCGTTGAAAGAAAGATAGGCGAACCAGGGGGATTCACCGTCACTGGACTGAAGGTATTCAAGCGTCTTGTCCGTAAACACCTCCGTCGTGTAGTAGCCCTCGGGAAACTCCCTCTGATTGAACATCTCACCGTCATCTTCGAAGGTGACCGGAAGCATGTTCCTACCGAGGTAACTGCTGGAGCTGCCAACTATCGCAAAGGCGCGATCGAAACCGCGATGGAACGGTGAATGATCGTAGGCGCCCAGGTCCCACTTGCCGGCCATGTACGTCCGGTAGCCCGAATCCTGCAGCAGTTCCGCGATCGTCGCCCAGTCGCGGCTCAACTGCGTGCTGCGCTGGCCATCCGGTCGAGGCAGATCATCGGGAAACGCCACCTCGCCCCGAACCATGCCGGTACTGGCCATCATCATGATCCGCGTGCCCTGGCAGTTGGCCGCTGCGTGGAGGTTGGTCAGCCGCACGCCCTCGAATGCGAGCCGGTCCAGGTTCGGCGTCGGAATCTCGCTGCCGAAGGCGCCGATATCGGTGAAACCGAGGTCGTCAATAACAACCAGGAGAATGTTCGGCCGCCGGTCATCGGCGGAAGACGCGTCCGGCGCCTCAAGGCCTGCCGTGGTCTCGTCCTGCGAGCACCCATAGCTCCCGGCAACAACGAGCAGAACGACCCAGATGGATCTGTTCTTCATTCATCTCCCCTTGTTCGGAAGGTCTCGAGGCTTTGCCCGTTGCCGGTTATTGCGGCGGTGTAGGGCATCAGGACACCATCTCGGAGCGATACCGAGCGTGATGTTATCCTCGTGCACCCTGCATCGGTATCACTATATCAAGGGGTGGATCACCATGAGGCGCTTTTCCCTGACCATCGCCGTTCTGCTCGGCTCGGGCACCGCCTGCGCGGATGCCCCGGTGTGGACGGTGGGAGCCGATAGCCGCCTGGGCTACGCCTTGCAGTTCGCAGGTAGTGAGGCTGACGGTGAATTTACCGGCTTCGACGCTCGAATCCAGTTCGATCCCGACATGCTGGACACGAGTCAGTTCCTGGTCGTCGTGGATCTCCAATACATTGAGACCCGGGACAGCGAACACTCTACCGCGCTGCGCGGCCCGGAATTCTTCGAGATCGACGTATACCCTGAAGCCCGGTTCGAGGCGGGGGAGTTCCGCCACGCCGGAGACAACCGCTTCGAAGGCATGGGCCAACTGACCCTTCGCGATCGAACCCTTCCGCTGATCCTGCCGTTCACCTTCGATACCGATGAATCCGGCGCAACACTCGAAGGAGAGGTGGTCATCTCACGCCTGGAATACGGCGTCGGAAAAGGCGACTGGCAGTTCACCGACTGGATGGACGAACACGTCACCGTCAAGTATCGGCTGATGCTCTCACGATAGCAGCCCGTGGTAAAAGCTCCGCGGCATTGATCGGAAGACCGCGCCGCCGAAGACGGCGGATCGACCGACGATGCATCCCGAGCGACTCTTGTCACAGGCTGCCAAACCGCCTGTTTCCTCGAATTCCGTCCATTACTCCAGTTCCAGGCCGAACAGCTCGATCGCGTTGGTTCTGCCGACCCTGAGCCGTTCCTCGTCGGAGACCTCCTGCGTGGCGTCGTACCAGTCGGCAGCATCCTGCATGCGCTCGAACGGGTAGTCGGCACAGAAGAACACCTTGTCCGTACCCATCACGTCGAGCGTGTTGCGAAACGCCGGATCGTTGAAGAAACCGCTGGTAGTGACCACGAAGTGATCCAGAAAATACTCGCCCAGGGGCCGTTTGCCCCGGTAGTCGCGGCGCGAAAACCGCATGCGGGCGTCGATCCGCCACAGGCCGTGGGGAATGAATTCGCCCAGGTGGCCGATGATGATCTTGAGATTCGGATAGTCGTCGAAGAGTCCTGAGCCGCACAGCCGCAACGAATGGATCGAGGTCTCGACCGCGAAGCCCCAGGGCGCGCTCATCAGCCAGGGGTGGCCTTCGTAGTTTTGCGCCCGGGAGGGTATCTGCATCCGGGGGTGCAGATAAAAGGGAACGTCCAGTTCCGATACCGTGGCCCAGAACGCCCGGTACTCCGGAATGTCGTAGTAGATGGCCGAATCCGGCACATCCTTCTGCGTAAAGCCGTTCACCATGGCGCCCTTGAAGCCCAGTTCGCTGACGCAGCGCGTCAATTCAGCCGACGCGGCGTCGGGGTCCTGCATGGGCAGCGCCGCGAGGCCCCCATAACGGTCCGGATGCCGGACCATGGCCTCGGCGATGGCGTCGTTTCCCTTCTTCGCCACCCGGATCGCCTCCTGGCTGTCCAGAATCCCCTGAACGCCGGGCGCATTGAGGGACAGAAGCGCAAACTGGATGCCGGTCGCGTCCATGTTGTCGAGACGCCGGGCGTCGACATCGAGGATCTGCAGGGTGAAATCGTCCCAGCGACCCGAGTCTCCGGCGAAACTGCGTGTCGCCGACACCGTCTCCGGGATTGCCATGTGTTCTTCGAATGCGATCTTTCCCTGCATGCTCGACTGTCCTCCTACCCAACTACGTCGCGCGCCGCCCAGTGTGAGCGGCGGTGAATTATACCCACCGACACTTTTTCCAGACTGTCATTTTGGTGAGCCGAGTTGTGCTGGCTGTCAATCTTGGTGAGCCGAGCCTTCCTTGCTGTCCAACTCCAGGTTGGCGACTACCGGCAAATGAGAGCCAATACGCCCGCAGGTTGACAGACGGGCGGCAATTCACGCTAATTGCCGCTTCCAACTTCCAAACCGGGGAACGCCCATGCCAAGACGTTACGACGAAGGCAATCTCAACATGGAGATCATTCGCGAGACCGCCGAGCGGTGCAAGAACTGGGGGCGATGGGGCCCGGACGACGAGATCGGCACACTGAACTTTATTTCGCCGGAAGATATCGTCGCTGCGGCCGGCCTGATTCGAAAGGGAAAGGTCTTCTCGCTCGCCCTGAACTTTGACAACAAGGGCCCGCAGAGCGGTCTCTGGGGCAACCGCTTCAACCCGATCCACACCATGACCGCCACCGGAACCGACGCGGTCGCCGGCAACCAGGACGGCGGCAAGTTCCGCTACGCCGACGACATGATCTCGCTGCCCCTGCAATGCGGCACCCAGTGGGATGCCCTGGGGCACATCTTTTACGGCGACAAGATGTGGAATGGCTACGACGCCCGCCTGGTGGACAGCAACGGCGCGCAGAAGAACGCCATCGACAAGATCAAGGACCGTGCCGTTGGGCGAGGCGTGCTGCTGGACGTGGCGCGCTACGCGGGGGTCGAAGCCCTTGACGAAGGCATGGCCATCACCAATGCCGACCTGGACGGCGCCGCCGAGGCCCAGGGCGTGGAGATCAGGCGCGGCGACTTCGTCATTGTTCGAACCGGGATGATGGGCCAACGCCAGCGGGCCGGCGACTGGGGCGGATACGCCGGAGGCGATGCGCCGGGCATGGCGTTTGAGACCGCCGACTGGCTCTACGACAGGGAGGTCGCCGCCATCTGCGCCGACACCTGGGGCTGTGAAGTGCGTCCCAACGAAACCACCGAGGCCCAGCAGCCCTGGCACTGGGTCGTGATCCCCATGATCGGCATCACCATGGGCGAGATTTTCGTGGTCGACGAACTCGCGGACGACTGCGCCGAGGACGGCGTCTACGAATTCTTCTTCTGCGCGCCGCCGTTGCCGATCACCGGCGGGTGCGGCTCGCCGCTCAATCCCATCGCGATCAAGTAGTGGCAGCCGACAGCCGAGTCGCTGTGCCGGAGTCCGGCAGAGTCCGGACTGCAATCACCCGGCTGCTGGAGATCGATCACCCGATCCTGCTGGCGCCGATGGGGGGCATAGCCGGCGGCGCATTGGCGGGCGCAGTCTCCGCCGCCGGGGGACTGGGCCTGATTGGCGCCGGCTACGCCGACCCTTCGTTCGGCTACGGCTCAGCCGATTGGATCGGGAGCGAGTTCGACAAGGCGGGCGGCCAATCGGTCGGTATCGGCTTTATCACCTGGGCGCTGGCGCAGCGCCCCGGGGCGCTCGACGCCGCGCTGGAACGGCAACCTCGGGCGGTCATGTTGTCCTTCGGCGATATTGCGCCCTACGCCGCGAAGATCCGGGACGCCGGAGCGATACTGATCTGTCAGGTCCAGTCGCTGAAAGATGCCCGGGATGCGGTAACCCACGGCGCCCAGTTGATCGTCGCCCAAGGCACGGAGGCCGGCGGCCACGGCGCAGACCGATCCACGCTGCCGCTGGTGCCGGCGGTCGTCGATACGGTCGCGCCGGTCCCGGTCGCCGCGGCCGGTGGTATCGCAGACGGCCGGGGCCTGGCAGCCGCGCTGATGCTGGGCGCTGGGGGCGTGCTGATCGGCACCCGCTTCTGGGCCACGCAGGAAGCGCTCGGTCATCCCAATCAGAAGTCGCTGATCGAACGGACCGGCGGGGGCCAAACGCTGCGAACCAGCGTGTTCGACACGGCGCGCGGCCTCACCTGGCCCAGGCCCTATACCGGACGCGCGATCCGCAACGCCTTTACCGAGGCCTGGCATGGCCGGGACGACACACTACGCGCCGAAGGACCATCCGTGCGCGAGCGCCTCTTCGCGGCCGGCCGCGACGGCGATACGGAGACGGCGGTCACCTACGCCGGCGAGGGGCTGGATCTGATCGACGACCGGCCCGCCGCCGGCGAACTTGTCGGGCGGATCATCACTGAGGCGATACACGCGCTGACCGAGACAGCCGGCATGCTGGCTACCGATTGATCACGGATCGCGGGAGAAGCGCTTCGCCCAGGGCGGGTTGATTGGTTCGGTGGATGAACTTGCGGCACGCGGATAGGTATTCCGGCTGAAAGGAGCGTCTGAAAGGAGCCGTCACGGCTACCGGGGAAACGCATATACTCTGCGAATCGATTTCGTCCGCCGAACCGAAAACCATGCCGATAAACGAGGGGTTTCTGCCGAACGATTCGTTTCGCGACCTTGTCCAGGGCGCCGTCGAGAGAATCGTGGCGACAGACGACCTTGACGGTTTTCTCGCCTGGTTCAGCAACGAAGTTTATCGGCAATGCCTGTTGGCGCGCGCACCGCTGGATGCAAGCGATACCAAGGTTCTCGCCGCGCAGCTCGGCCGTTCTCTCTGGGGAGCGACGCCGGCGCCGCATAACGATTTCAGGCCGCAACCGCTGCCCAAGCCCGGCCGCAACGCACCGTGCTACTGCGGCTCGGGCGTGAAATACAAGCGCTGCTGCGCTCGCTTTCCGACGCTGCCTGCCATGGGTTCGGCCGAACTCTGGCCGACCGTGCTCGATGCGCTGCCGCAGCGAGATTGCAGGCAAGCCATTGCGTCCGGGCGCGTGCCCGCCGAAAGCCTGATCGATGCGGCCGAGGCATCCAGGGAGATGGGCGATTCCCGAAAGGCCATCGGCTTTCTGGAGCCAAGCTTCGGCGACAAGCTCGCCGGCACGGGACACCCATACGATTATGCCCTGACGGTGCTCTGCGACCTGTACGACGATACGGGCCGGACGCGGAAAAAGACGAGGCTGCTTGAGAGGATAGTCAGGGAAGCGCCCCGATCCGAGTTGCGATCCGAAGCCTTTCAACGCATGGCCACGATCCGAATGGACCGCGGCGACCGTGCAGGCGCGTGGGAGGCGTTTCGCCGGGCGCAGCGCGACACGCCCGGCGGCCCCGCGATCGGCATGCTCGAAATCCATCTCCTCATGGCCGAAAACCGGCCCGAGCAGGCACGTGAGAGCGCACGCGTATGGCGCAGGCGCCTGATCAAGATGAACGTGGAGGAATTGGAAGGCGCGATAGAATTCCTGACGGCAGTTGACAGGAGCCCCTACCGTGCCTTGGCGCAATCGTTGATCGATGCAACCGGAGGTGCGGGCCAGCGGCTGTTCGAGGCGCTGCCCGGTCTTGAGGAGCGCCCGCTGCCGCGATACGAAATCTCCGCCGTGCCGACGCTCGATCCCAACGGCGACTCCGAGTCGGAAATCGAGAAAATCGCGCGCCAGTTGCGCGGGATGGGCATGGCGGAGGAGGATATCCGCACGATGGCGCCGGAACTGCTGGAACAGGCGCGGAACCTCGAACGTGGCGACGACCCCTTTGACCAGGCGCCCGACGCGCACTTCACGCTCGAGGCCCCGGAGCGGTTGCGGGTCCTGGAAGCGGACTGGCACGCCATCTATTCGCCGGGCAAGCCTTTCTCCATCGACGATGTGCCGCGTCAGGCGGCGTTTCCCTGGGACCTCAGCGCCGAGGATGTCTGGATGGGCTTCCTGGAACGTCATTCGGAAGCGTTCGACAGTATTGATGTCCTGGACGATCTCGCCACGGCCGTGGAACTTCATCCGATGAGCGATTCGCTTAATCTCCAGGTGGCAATGCAGGCGCCTCTGGTCGAACGCGGCGCCCGCATCGTACGGCAAGCGGTCGTGGAAGCCGGCGCGCCCGGCGACCGGCGCTTGCAATGGGCCGATGCCCGGAACCGGCCCGGACTGCGTTGCCTGGCACGCGCCCAGGCGCTGGCGATGGAACGGGGCGACAACGAACGGGCCGGGGCGCACGCGGAACTGCTGCTCGCGCTCAACCCCGGCGACAACCACGGCATGCGCACCTCGCTGATGAACCTCTACCTGAGAACGGGCCAGGACGAGGCTGCGGTGGCACTGGCATCGCGTTTCGAGGACGACATGTTCGCGGAACTGCCCTACGGCCGGGTCCTCGCGCTGGTTCGAATGGGCCGGAGAGACGAGGCATCCGAAGCTGCCCGGCACGCAGTGAACGCATTGCCGGAAGTGCGCCGCTACCTGATGCGCGAGCGGGCGCGCCAGCCCCGCATCGACCCATACAGCGTCGCGGTGGGAAGCAAGGAGCAGGCCTGGATCTATCGGGACGAGATGCGCGATGTCTGGGTGGGCGTACCCGAGGCGATGGCGCTGATCAGACGGACCCGACCTTCGAGAGGCGCCAGCGGCGGCTGAGCTGAGTACCGCCCGCGCGCCGATCTGCGGCCGCCCGGTCCCGGCACTCCCTTCAGGTCAGCGATAGTCGATCAGGCCCGCATCCACGGCCTCGCCATCCATTGCTCCACCACCGCGAAACAGATCGCGAGCGACAGCGTCAGGTTCATCGCGATGTTGAGATACCTGGGGACAACGGGCAGAGGATCCCGGACAGGAGTCCTCACCCGGTATTGCTTGAATCGCTCAGAGTAAACTGCCCAGAGGGCCAAGAGGTGGACCCCAATCGTTGGACAGCTAGGCAGCTAAAATTAGAGTGGGTTTTGCTGTTCATCATATGCTGCCAGATTCAACTGTCTTCGTCTTCTTCTTCTTTGAAAAAAAAAATTAAGA
>LXNI01000822.1_pt1 | contig 32611 bp, 27 predicted proteins | sample 809091 | NCBI WGS metagenome assembly LXNI01 (sample SAMN04870527, study PRJNA318959) | sponge metagenome | biome: 01000161; feature: marine sponge reef; material: water | host: Sarcotragus foetidus | place: Greece: Milos, Mediterranean Sea | collected 2013-05-29 | depth 5-7 m | reverse complement strand
TCGACCGGCCAAGCCTCACACTGGACCTGGGATACAGCCGCCGCTGCGCCAACGCCAACCTCCGCAGAGCGCTCATCGCCCGCGACCGCACCTGCACCGCCCCCGGCTGCGACCGGCCGCACTGGATGTGCGAAATCCACCACATCATCCCATGGGCCAAAGGCGGACCGACGAACCTCGACAACCTCACGCTGCTGTGCAACAAACACCACCATCTGCACCACGCCAAAGAAGCTCAAGCCATCAGATCCCGGGACTCCGGCGACCCACCGCGAAGACCGAGGACGCAGGACGCGGAACTCGCCGCCTAGCGCTGCCGGCGCAGTAGAACGCACCTTGACAATCGAAGAATGACGGCGAATCTGCAGCGGCTCTGGACGGCTTAGTGCGCCCCGGCGCGGAGTGTTACCACGCGGTCGAGGATCGCCCGGGCCACGTGGCGCTTGGAGGTGAGCGGGACCGTGATGCGGCCGCCAGCGGCGTCGAGGACGGTCACCTCGTTGGTGTCGTGGTCGAAGCCGGTGCGGGGCGCCGAGACGTCGTTCACGACGATGAGGTCGGCGCCCTTGGCGCGCAGCTTCGCCTCGGCGTTGGCCAGCACGTCGCTGGTCTCGGCGGCGAAGCCCACGAGGGTTCCCACCGAACCGGTGCGCCCCAGCTCAGCGAGGATGTCGAGGGTCGGTTCGAGCGTGATGGTGCGCACCCCGGCGGACTTCTTGATCTTGTCGGCCGCCGGTGCCGCAGGCCGGTAGTCGGCGACGGCGGCCGCCATCACGACCACCTCGGCGGGCAGCCGGTCCACGACGGCGGCGCGCATGTCCTCGGCGGTCTCCACCAGCACCAGGTCCACGCTCTCGGGCAGCGGGCGCCGCACCGTGGCGACGAGGGTGACCTTGGCGCCTCGGGCTGCTGCCTCGGCCGCCACCGCGTAGCCCTGCTTACCGGACGAGCGGTTGCCGACGAACCGCACCGGGTCGATCGGCTCGCGGGTCCCGCCCGCCGTCACGAGCACCCGCAGCCCGATCATGTCCCTGACAGAGGCCTGAGCGCCTGCGGCGAGGGCCTCCGCGGCGGCGGCCAGGATCGACTCTGGAGCAGCCAACCGGCCGGCGCCCACGTCGCCGCCGGCGAGGCGACCCTCCTCCGGTGCGACGACGGTCACGCCGCGGTCGGTGAGCAGGCGGAGATTGTCCCCGGTCGCGGGGTGCTCCCACATCTCGGTGTGCATCGCCGGGCACACCACGACCGGCGCCCGGGTGGCGAGCAGAGTGGCGCTCAACAGGTCGTCGGCGAGCCCGGCCGCATAGGCGCCGATCACCCGGGCGGTGGCGGGGCAGACGAGGATCAGGTCGGCCTGCCGGCCCAGGGTGACGTGCGGGATGGGATCGGTGTCCTCGAAGAGCGAGAGGCGGGCTCGCTCGGAGGCCAGGGCCGAGAAGGTGACCTCGCCCACGAAGCGCCGGGCAGCCTCGGTCAGCACCGGGACGACATGGGCGCCGGCGTCGACGAGGCGCCGGCAGACCTCGACGGCCTTGTAGGCGGCGATCCCGCCGCTGACGGCGAGAACGATCCGACGACCGGCGAACGGGCTCATGGGCCGCGCGACGTCGCCGTGGGGGGATTCCCCGGCGCCTCAGCCGGCCAGTTCGGGGGGCTCGTCGGCGGGCTCGGGCTCTTCGGACTCCTCGGCGGGAGGCTCCTCGGAGACCGTCACGGCCACGATCTTGCCCTTGTCGATCTCCTGCAGAGCGATCGAGAGGGGCTTGCGGGCCGTCGAGGAGACCTGCGGCGGGATCATCCGGCCCAAGCCCTCACCGAGTTGGCCGTAGTACGAGTTGATCTGCCTGGCCCGCTTGGCGCCGAGCGACACCAGCCGGAACTTCGAGTCGTCGGCCTGCTCCAGCAGGTGCTCCACGGGCGGGTTGATCATGCTGTTGGTCTCGTCGCCGATCTCGGTGCCCTGCATCGTCGCTCCCGGAATGGTCGTCGAATCTGTCGTCAAGTGCGGCACACGGCACGACCGGCCGGTGTCACGGGCGGGCCTGCGAGTCGAGGCCTGCGAGTCGAGGCGGGTCGAACTGCGGCGCAGCACCGACGCGGCCGACAAGCCTACCGGTCAACGCCGGATTGTCCGCTGACCTCGCCGCTCCCGTCGTGTCGGCGGGGACGCCTCAGCCCCCGGCCGCCCCGGTGGCGAGGCGTTTGCGGTGATCGTCGATGATCTGACCCATGGTGGCCACGGTCTCGGCCAGCTCGGCGTTCACCACGACCACCGCACCGAGCTCGCGGGCGGTCTCCCGCTCGCCGGCACCGTAGGACAGCCGGGCCCGGACGTGGTCCTCGCTGTCGCCGCGCCCCCGCAGGCGGTGCACCCGCTCGCCCTCGGTCGGCGCCTCGAGGAACAGCAGCAGCGCCTCGGGGTGGCGACGGCGAACCTGGCGCGCACCCTGCACGTCGATCTCGAGGAGGACGTCGCATCCCGGCGGTGGATCCGGGTGCGGCGTGCCGTAGCGGTACTCGCCGAAGTCGGTCCATTCGAGGAACTCGCCCGCTTCGATGGCCGCGTCGAACCTGGCGCGGTCCACGAAGTGGTAGGCGTCGTCGGGCTCGCCTGCCCGCTGGGCGCGGGTCGTCCAGGATCGGCTCAGCCAGAGCCGATCATCCTGGCCGACCAGCAGGCGCGCCAGCGTGCTCTTGCCGGACCCGCCCGGTCCGGACAGAACGATCAGCAGAGAAGATGCCGTCGGTCCCGATCCCTGGATTGTCGGCGCACAGCGCGGCGGCTGTTACGACAACTTGGCCAGGAGTGCCTCGCGCTGCTTGACGCCGAGGCCGCGCAGCCTCCGCGTCTCGCTGATCTCGAGTTCGGACATGAGCCGGCGCGCCGTCACCTTCCCGACGCGGGGAAGGGATTCGAGCACCGACAGCACCTTGGTGCCGCCGACGATGTCGTCGTCGGCAGCCATGTCCAACACCTCTGACAGGCTCACGTTGCCGATCTTGAGGCGCTCCTTCAGTTCTGCCCGCTGGCGGCGAACCGCCGCAGCCTTGGCCAGAGCTTCCTTGCGTTGCTCATCACTGAGCTGGGGGGGTAGTGGCATGGCGGGGACTTTAACCGTGTCGCGGCGCGGATCGGCGGCATTTGACGTGACACCTGCCACGCGACGGTGTCGGGGCGTCGATCACCGGGGTCCGGAATCAGCTTTCCAGCAGGGCTTCGGCGGCGGCGGCGGGATCCCCGGCGGCGGTCACCGGACGGCCGATGACGAGGACGTCGGCGCCCGCTGCGACCGCAGCGACGGGCGTCGCCACCCTGGCCTGGTCGTCGGCGGCGGCGCCGCGGGGGCGGATCCCGGGCACGACGCGCAGCAGCCCGGGAGCGGCCGCCCGGACCGCCGGCAGGTCGGCGACCGCGCACACCACCCCTCCGCAGCCGGCGGCGGCGGCAGCGCGGGCGCGCTGGGCCAGCAACTCCGGCGTCGCCACCGAATCGCTGGTCAAGACGGTGATGGCCAGCGCCAGCGGCGGCTCGGCGCCCGCCGGGCGCGCCGCGCCGGCGAGCCCCTCCACCCCCGCCCGCAGCATGTCCGCGCCGCCGGCGGCGTGCAGCGTGACGTAGTGCGCCCCGAGGGCGCCGAGGGCGCGGGCCGCCCGACCGACCGTGTTGGGAATGTCGTGCAGTTTCAGGTCCACGAACACCTCGAACCCCTCGTCGCGCAGGGATCGAACGGCGCGCGGCCCGACGGCCCCGAACAGCTCGAGGCCCACCTTGGCGATGCCGAACCAGCGACGCAGAGCCCGCGCCAACTCCAGCGCCCGGTCCAGGTCGTCGGTGTCGAGTGCGACCGCGCAGCGAGCGGGATCCAACACCGCGCCCGCCGTCACGACGTCACCCGCGGTCGGCCGCCGTGCGCCGCGCCGGTGAGATCGCGAACCCGCTCCACCCTCCGGCGCCGGCACCAGGCAGCCAGCTCGCCGCACACCCGCTCCGGGGCGCGCGGCGAGGCGAACGTGGCCGTCCCGACCTGCACGGCGCAGGCACCCGCCATCAGCATCTCGACCGCATCGGCGCCGCGCGCCACCCCGCCGGCAGCGACGATCGGCAGGTCGCCGAGCGCCGCATGGGTCTCCCAGACTGCCCGCACCGCCAGCGGGCGGATCGCCGGTCCCGACACGCCGCCGGCGCCGGCGCCCAGGACCGGGCGACGCGCGGCGACGTCGATGACCATGCCCGGGACCGTGTTGATGAGCGTCACCGCGGCCGCTCCGGCCTCGCGGGCGGCGGCCGCCACCGCCACGATGTCGGGGGCGACGAGGCTCAGCTTCGCCCACAGCGGCAGGCCGGCTGCTGCGGCGGCCTCGGTGGCGGCGGCGGCGGACTCGGGCGCCCGGGCGAAGAGGAGCTCGCCGGCTTCCAGGTTCGGGCAGGAGAGGTTCACCTCGAGCGCCAGGATGTCGTCGCGGTGCGGCGCCAGCAGCTCCGCCGCCCGGCGGTACTCCTCGACGGTGCGCCCCCAGATGCTGGCCACCACCCGCACGCCGGCCGCCCGCAGCGCCGGCAGCTGCTCCGCCGCCCAGGCCGCCGCGCCCGGTCCCTGCAAGCCGACGCTGTTGATCATCCCCGCGGGGGTCGCATCCACCCGGGGGGCGGGATTGCCCGGCCAACCCTCCGCGGAGAGCGACTTCACGACGACCGCCCCGGGCGCCGTCAAATCCAGCACGCCGGCCAGCTCGGTTCCGTAGCCCGCGGTGCCCGAAGCGCACAGCACCGGGTTCGGCAACTCCACGGCGCCCACCGAGACCCGCAGGTCCACCGGCCGCCGGCGCGGCCTCACGCGCGCTCCCGGATGTCCCGGTGGTATTCCTGCAGGCTGCGCACCTCCATGGGGTGGTCGCGCTGGTCGGCGATGCCGGCGGTGGCCGCCAGCGCGGCGGCGACGGTGGTGAGCAGCGGCACGCCGCGCTGCGCCGCGGCGCGGCGGATGTCGGCACCGTCGGCGCGAGGGCCGCGGCCCTGCGGTGTGTTGATGACCAGGTCGATGCGCCCCGCGTCGAGGAGCGTCACCGCGTGGGGGCCCTCGGGGTCGGCGAGCTTCGCCACGACTTGGTCGGTGCCGACGCCGGCGGCGGCGAGGGCGGCTGCGGTACCCCGGGTGGCCAGCAGCGTGAAGCCCATCTCGGCGAGGCGCCGCGCCACGGTGATCCCCGCCTCCTTGTCCCGGTCGGCGAGCGACAGGAACACCGATCCGCCCGTCGGCAGGGCGGCGCCGGCGGCGATCTGGCTCTTGGCGAACGCCAGGCCCGGCCGCTGGTCGATGCCCATCACCTCACCGGTGCAGCGCATCTCCGGCCCCAGCACCGCGTCCACGCCGGGGAAGCGGTTGAAGGGCAGCACCGCCTCCTTCACCGAAATGTGCCCGGGCGGCCGCCAAGGCGCCGCCGAGCCGGGCGTGGGCACCGGTCCCGTCCAGCCCTCGACCGACCCGGAGGCGGCGATGTCGGCCAAGCTCCGTCCCATCATCGCCAGCGTCGCCAGCTTCACCAGCGGCACGCCGGTCGCCTTGGCCACGAACGGCACCGTGCGCGACGCCCGCGGGTTGGCCTCCAGCACGAACACCGAACGGCCACAGGCGCCGCCGAGGCTGCCGTCGGGGCCGCGGGGCACCGCGTACTGCACGTTCAGCAGGCCGACCACCTGCAACTCGTCGGCGATCGCCCTGGTGTGCCGCTCCAGCGTCTCGATCACACTCGCCGGGAGGTTCACCGGCGGCAGCAGGCAGGCGCTGTCGCCGGAGTGCACGCCCGCCTCCTCGACGTGCTCCATGACGCCGCCGATGAGAACCGAGCCCGCGTGGTCCCGCACGGCGTCCACGTCCACCTCCACGGCGTCCTCCAGGAAGCGGTCCACCAGCACGGGCCGCTCCGCCGAGAGGCCGCCCTCGCGGCCGAGGGATCCCTCGCGGCTCATCTCGGCCATGGCGGCGGCCAACTCCTCGTCGTCGTGCACGATGACCATGGCGCGCCCGCCCAGCACGTAGGAGGGACGCACCAGCACCGGGTAGCCGACCCGCCCGGCGACCTCCCGGGCCTCCTCGGGGGAGCTGGCGACATCTCCGGGCGGCTGGGGAATCCCCAGGCGCGTGCAGAGCGCCCCCCACTGCTCGCGGTCCTCCGCCGCGTCGATGGCGGCCGGCGACGTGCCCGCCACCAGCCCCGGCGGAAGTTCGCCTGCCAGCTTGAGCGGCGTCTGCCCGCCGAGCCCCACGATCACCCCGGCCACCCCCGGCCCGCCGCCGCGGCGCGCCGAGCGCTCCTCGGCGTCCAGCACAGCCAGTACGTCCTCGGTGGTGAGAGGCTCGAAATAGAGCCGGTCACTGGTGTCGTAGTCGGTGGAGACCGTCTCGGGGTTGCAGTTCACCATGACCGTCTCGTAGCCGGCGACGCCCAGCACCTGGGCGGCGTGCACGCAGCAGTAATCGAACTCGATGCCCTGGCCGATGCGGTTGGGGCCCGAGCCCAGGATCACCACCTTCGGACGATCCGAGGGCGCTACTTCGTCGGAGTCCTCGAAGGTGGAGTAGTGGTACGGGGTCTCGGCGGCGAACTCCGCCCCGCAGGTGTCCACCGTCTTGAACGTGGGCGCCGCCCCGGCGGCCAGCCGCGCCCGGCGCACCTCGCCGGCCGCCGCGCCCCAGAGGTACGCCAGCTGGGCGTCGCTGAAGCCCAGGCGCTTGAGTCCCCGCCAGTCGCGCCGGCTCAGCGACGCCGGGGCGGCATCGGCCCAACGGGCCCGCTCGGCGCAGATGAGGCGCATCTGCTCGAGGAACCACGGGTCCACGCCGCTGGCGGCGTACAGGTCTGCAACGGCGAGGCCGCGCCGCAGGGCGGCCTCCAGCTGGAACACCCGCTCGGGGGTGGCCACAGCGCAGGCCTCCAGCAGGGCGGCGTCGCCGAGCCGGTCGTAGGCCGACTCGGCCGGATCGCAGTTGAGGCCCGCCCGGCCCAGTTCCAGGGAGCGCAGGGCCTTCTGGAGCGACTCGCAGAACGTGCGGCCGATGGCCATGACCTCGCCGACCGACTGCATCGAGGTGCCCAGGGTGGGCCGCGCCCCGGGGAACTTCTCGAACGCCCAGCGCGGCACCTTCGTGACCACGTAGTCGATGGTCGGCTCGAAGGCGGCCGGCGTCTTGGCGGTGATGTCGTTGGGGATCTCGTCGAGGGTGTAGCCCACGGCGAGGCGGGCGGCGATCTTGGCGATGGGGAACCCGGTGGCCTTGGAGGCCAGCGCCGAGGAGCGGCTGACGCGGGGGTTCATCTCGATGACGACCTGGCTGCCGTCGCGGGGATCGGCCGCGAACTGGATGTTGGAGCCGCCGGTCTCCACGCCGATGCGGCGGATGCAGGCGAAGGCGGCGTCACGCATCTGCTGGTACTCGACGTCCGAGAGCGTCTGGGCGGGCGCCACGGTGATGCTGTCGCCGGTGTGTACGCCCATGGCGTCGAAGTTCTCGATGGAGCAGACCACGACGCAGTTGTCGGCCCGGTCGCGCATCACCTCCAGCTCGAACTCCTTCCAGCCGGCGATGGAGCGTTCGATGAGGATCTCGGTGATCGGGCTGGCGGCGAGGCCCTCGGCGGCGACGGCGGCCAACTCCTCGACGGTGGAGGCCATGCCAGTCCCCCGCCCGCCCAGGATGTAGGCCGGACGCACGATGACCGGCAGGCCGACGGTCTCCGGCGCCGCCATCGCTTCGTCGAGCGAGCGGGCGATCATCGAGGCGGGCACCGCCAGGCCGATCTCCACCATGGCGGCCTTGAAGCGCTCACGATCCTCGGCGCAGGCGATCGCGGCGGGCGAGGCGCCGATCATCTCGCAGCCGTGCGCCTCCAGGACGCCCCCCTCGGCGAGCCCCATGGCCAGGTTCAAGGCGGTCTGGCCCCCGAGCGTGGGCAGCAGGGCGTCGGGCCGCTCGCGCTCGATGATCCGGCTGAGCGCCTCATGGGACAGCGGCTCCACGTAGGTGGCGTCGGCGAAGCTGGGATCGGTCATGATCGTGGCCGGATTCGAGTTCGCCAGGACCACCCGGTAGCCCTCCTCGCGCAGCACCCGGCAGGCCTGGGTGCCGGAGTAGTCGAACTCGCAGGCCTGGCCGATGACAATCGGCCCCGAACCGATGATCAGGATCGACTCGATGTCGTCGCGGCGCGGCATCAGCGGTCGGCGCCGGCGGCGAACGGCGCCCCGTCGGGCTCTGTTCCGTGCAGATCCCGCAGCCAGGAGTCGAAGGCGCCGAAGAGGTAGCCGCTGTCGTGCGGGCCGGGACCGGCCTCGGGGTGGTGCTGCACGCCGAAGGCGGGAACCTCCCGGCTGCGCAGGCCCTCGGTGGTGCCGTCGTTGAGGTTCCGGTGCGTGACCTCGACGCCGGCGATGCCGCTGTCGGCCACGCTGAAGTTGTGGTTCTGACTGGTGATCTCGACGACCCCTGTGGCGAGGTTGCGCACCGGGTGGTTGCCGCCGTGATGCCCGAAGGGCAGCTTGAACGTCTCGCCCCCCAGCGTGGCGCCGAGCAGTTGGTGGCCCAGGCAGATGCCGAAGACGGGCACCTCCCCCAGCAGCCCCTCGATGACTTCGGTGGCGCCCGCCACCGCCGCGGGGTCGCCGGGACCGTTGGAGAGCAGCACGCCGTGGGGACGGCGGTCCAGGATCGCAGCCGCGCCCGCAGTGGCGGGAACCACCTCCACGTGGGCGATGTCGGCGAGCCGGCGCAGGATGGAGGTCTTCACGCCGAAGTCCACGACGCTGACGCGCCAGGGAAACCGGCCGTCGGCACGGGTCGCGGCCCGCTGGTAGGGACGCTCGCAGGTGACCGCAGCGACGAGGTCGACCCCGTCGGTGCCGGGCTCGGCAGCGGCAGCGGCCCGCAAGTCCGACTCCGCGGCGGTGCCGAAGGCGCCCACCATGGCGCCCGCCGAGCGGATGTGGCGGGTGAGCCGGCGGGTGTCCACCCCGCTGAGGCACGACAGGCCGTGGCGCACCAGGAACTCCTCCAGCCCGCCGCCGGCCCGCCAGTTGCTGTGGGTCCTGACGAGGTCGCGCACCACGAGCCCCCGGCAGAACGGGCGGCGACTCTCGAAGTCGAACTCGCTGACGCCGTAGTTGCCGATGTGGGGGTAGGTGAAGGCAATGATCTGCCCCGCGTAGGAGGGGTCGGTCAGAACCTCCTGGTAGCCGGACATGACGGTGTTGAACACCACCTCACCGGCGGTGAGGCGCCCCGGCGGCGCCGCGCCGGCCACCTCGCCCTCGAAGACCTCGCCGTCGGCCAGCACGAGGGCGCCCGGGCGCCAATCGGCCGGCCTCACCGCTGCGCCTCCCCGTCGACGACGACCGCTTCGCCGGCCACCAGCGTGTGCCGCACCCTGCCCCGCAGCCGCCGACCCACGTATGGGGTGTTGCGGCTGCGGCTGGCGCCGCCGGAATCATCGGGGCTCCAGACGGCGGTCGGGTCGAACACGCACAGGTTCGCCGGACGTCCCGGCGCGACGGGTCCGCCGTGGGCGCCGTCGATGCCGGCGATGCGCGCCGGCTGCCACGACAGCAGTGCCAGCACTCCCGCCGGCGTCATGTCCAGCTCGGTCAGGGCGAGAGCCAAGGCCGTCTCAAGTCCGAGCATTCCCGGCGGGGCCTCCTCGAAGGGGCGCTCCTTGGCGTCGGTGGTGTGGGGCGCGTGATCGGTGGCGATGGCGTCCACGTCGCCGCGGGCCAGGGCAGCACGAACCGCCGCCACGTCGTCCGCCGGGCGCAGCGGAGGGTTGACCTTGAAGCGGGCGTCGTAGGAGGCGCAGGACTCGTCGGTGAGCGTGAAGTGGTGTGGCGCCACCTCGGCGCTGACCGCCACGCCGCTGCGGCGCGCCGCCTCGACAATGGCCACCGATCCGGCCGTGGAGAGGTGCTGGAAGTGCACCGGCGCCCCGGTGAGGCGGCTGAGCGCCACGTCCCGCATCACCATGATCTCCTCGGCTTCGGCGGGTATACCCGGGATGCCCAGGCGCGAGGACCACTCCCCCTCGTGCATGTGCCCCCCGGCGGCGAGGGAGTCCACCTCGCAGTGCTGTGCCAGCCGCACCCCGAGGTCCGAGGCGTACGCCAGGGCCTTGCGCATGATCCCGGCGTCCTGCACCCCCTTGCCGTCGTCGGTGAAGAGCCGCACGCCGAGCGCCGCCATCTCGCCCATGGGGGCCAGGCGCTCCCCCGCCCGGTCAACCGTGATGGCGCCGGCCACTTCCACATCGCAGAGCGCGGCGCGGCCGAGTTCCTGCACCTCGCGCACCACCGCAGCGGAATCGATGGAAGGTTCGGTGTTGGGCATCGCCACCACGGCGCAGAACCCGCCGAGCACAGCGGCCCGGCTGCCGGTCAGCAGGGTCTCGGCCTGCTCGCCGCCCGGCTGGCGCAGGTGGGTGTGCAGATCCACGAGGCCCGGCGCCACGATGCAGCCTCCGGCGTCCAGTGTGCGATCAGTGCCGGTCGCCTCGGCGGCCAGCCCCTCGCCGACCGCGGCGACGGCGCCGTCGGACCCCACGATCACGTCGGCCGGTCGCTCGCCGGTCGCGTCGACCACCGTGCCGCCGGCGATGACCAGCCGTTGCGCCTCAGCCACGGCCCACCTCGGCGGCGGGCGAAGACCCCCGAACCGGGAAGGCCACCGCAGCCGGCGGCGAGATTGCGCCGGGTTCGGCGCCCAGCAGCCAGAACAGCACCGCCATCCGCACAGAGACACCGTTGGCGACCTGCTCGGAGATCGTGGTGCAGGCCATCTCGGGCACTTCGGCGCCGATCTCGACCCCGCGGTTCATAGGGCCGGGGTGCATCACGATGGCGTGGTCCGCCAGGCGCCGGGCCCGCTCGGAACTCAGCCCGAAGCGCTCGTGGAACTCCCGCAGGCTGGGCAGCAGCGCCCGCTCCTGGCGCTCGCGCTGCAGGCGCAGCAGGTACACCACGTCGGCGCGGGGCAGCACCTCGTCGATGCGGCTGCTGACCTGGGTGCCCCAGGCCTCGACCGCGGGAGGCAGCAGGGTTGCCGGCGCCACCAGCGTGACCCTGGCGTCCAGCAGTTGCAGTGCCGACACTAGAGACCGGGCCACGCGCGAGTGGGCCACGTCGCCCACGATCGCCACGCGCCGTCCCTCCACGCTGCCGAGCCGGCTGCCGATGGTGTAGCAGTCCAGCAGCGCCTGGGTGGGGTGCTCGTGGCAGCCGTCGCCGGCGTTGATGACCGCGCCGTCCAGCCAGCGGGACAGTTGCACGGCCGCACCGGCGCTGCGGTGCCGCACCACGGTGCAGTCGACGCCCATGGCCGCCACCGTCTGCGCCGTGTCGCGCAGCGACTCACCCTTGCTGAGGGAGGAACTGCCGGCGCTGAAGGTCACCACCTCGGCCGAGAGCCGCTTGGCGGCGGTCTCGAAGGAGAGTCGCGTGCGGGTGGAGTCCTCGAAGAACAGCGAGGCCACCGTGCGGCCCCGCAGGGCGGGGACCTTCGGGATGGCCCGCGTGTTCACCTCGGCGAAGCTGTCGGCGAGCCGCAGGATCTCGCGGATCCCCTCGGCCCCGAGGTCGCCGACCGACAGCAGGTGCCGCCGCCCGCCGCCCGCCGGCCCGGCGGTCCGGACGCTCATGCCGTGACCCCCAGCACGACGCCGTCGGTGCTCACATCCACCATCTCCTCGGCGCGCGTGGGCAGGTTCTTGCCCACGTAGTCGGCCCTGATCGGCAGCTCGCGGTGGCCCCGGTCGACCATCACCGCCAACTGCACCGCCCGGGGACGGCCGAAGTCGCACACGGCGTCGAGGGCGGCGCGCACGGTGCGGCCGGTATAGAGCACGTCGTCCACCAGCACCACGGTGCGGCCGGTCAGATCCACCGAGATCACCGTCGGGGCCTGCACCATGACGGGGCGCAGACCGATGTCGTCGCGGTGCATGGCGACGTCGAGCGAGCCCACCGAGACCGGCCGCCCGTCGATTTGGCCCAGCAGTCCGGCCAGACGCTCGGCGAGGAACACGCCGCCGATCTGCAGGCCGATGAGCACCAGGCCGTCGGTGCCGCCGTTGCGCTCGATGATCTCATGCGCCATGCGTCGCAGCGCCCGCTGCACCGCGGCGGCGTCCATGATCTCCACCCGGGGCACGAAGTCGCCCGGCGCGCCAGCGTGGCGAGTGGGAGCACCCGCATGCCCAAAACCGGAAGGATACGACGAACCGGCCGGCGAAGAAGCAGCCGCGGCTCGTGCCCTGCGCTCACGGTCAGACAGCGTGGAACCTCCGGTCCGTGCGGGCCTCGCCGGACCCGCTTAACGGTCCGCTGACGGTACCACGACAGCCGTCGCCGGCAACGCATGCAGACGTGGGATTCCGGCTCGCTGCCGCGGATCCGACGGGTGAGCCGCGGGACCGCTCCCCGCCCGGGGACGCCACGCTAGGCGCGCACCTGCCGGGCGATGGTTGCGAGGACGCCGTTCACGAAACGGCCCGAGGACTCCGTGGAGTAGAGGTTGGCGAGCTCCACCGCCTCGTTGAGCACCACCGCCGTCGGCGTCCGCGGCCGGTGCGCCAGTTCGTAGACGGCGAGGCGCAGGATGGCGCGGTCCACCGGCGCCATGCGCGCCACCGACCAGTCCACCGCCACCTCCCCCAGCAGTTCGTCGATGGCCGCGCCGTGGGCGGCGACGCCGGTGACCAACTCTGCGGCCAGCCGCTGCGGCGGCAGGTCCTGGCGCCGCAACAGCTCGAGAGTGTCGAGCTGGCGGGCTTCGGCCTCGTACAGCAGCGCCAGCGCCCGCTCGCGCGCCCCGCGGGCGTCACTGCGGGCGCCCGGCGTGGCATCGGGATCGGCGCGCCTGCTCACCCTCGGGCGATGTACTGGCCCGAGCGGGTGTCCACCTTGATGCGCTCGCCCGGCTCGATGAACAACGGCACCGACACCACCAGACCGGTCTCGGTGACGGCCGGCTTGGTCGCGCCGGAGACCCGGTCGCCCTGCATGCCCGGCTCGGTCTCGGTGATGGCAAGGGTGACCGCGGCGGGCAGGTCGGTGCCCACGATCTCGGTGCCGTACATCTGCAGGATCACCGAATCACCCTCGACGATGTAGCTCCCGGCGTCACCCAGCGCGGCCTCCTCCACGTAGAGCTGCTCGTAGGTCTCGCCGTCCATGAACACCCGGGCCTCGCCGTCGCGGTACAGGTACTGCATGGAGCGCTTGTCGATGATGGCCCGCTCCACCTTCTCGCCGGCCCGGAAGGTGCGCTCCAGCACCGCCCCGGTGCGGGCGTTGCGGAGGGTGGTGCGCACGAAGGCGTGGCCCTTGCCGGGCTTGACGTGCTGGAACTCCACGACCGAGAACAGTCCCTCGCCCAGGGCGAGGGTCATGCCCGTCTTCAGGTCGTTGGTGGTGATGGCGACCATTCGTACCTCCATTGCCTCCCGCCGGGCTCAGGCCACGACCAGGGTCTTGGGCGAGCATGTGAGGCGCCGGCAACCGTCGTCGGTCACGACCACGGTGTCCTCGATCCGCACGCCTCCGGTGCCGGCCAGGTAGATGCCCGGCTCCACCGTGACGACCTCGCCGGCGGCGAGCACCTCGTCGCTGCGGCTGCTGAGGCTGGGCGCCTCGTGGATGTCGAGGCCCACACCGTGCCCGGTGCTGTGCAGGAACGCCTCACCCCAGCCAGCGTCGCTGATGATCCCGCGGCAGACCGCGTCCACCTCCGCGCACGACACGCCGGCGGTGACCGCCTCGACGCCGGCCTGCTGCGACTCCCGCACAACCTCGTAGACCCTCCCGCCGGGGGCCCGCGGCTCGCCCACGCAGACCGTGCGGGTCATGTCGGAGCGGTAGCCGTCGACGATCGCCCCGAAGTCGATGACCACCAGGTCCCCTGGCTCGATGCGGCGCGGGCCCGGCCGGGCGTGCGGCAGGGCGCTGTTCTCGCCGGCCGCCACGATGGTGTCGAACGCCGAGCCGGAGGCGCCCCCGCGGCGCATGAGATGGTCCAGTTCGGCGGCCACCTCGCCCTCGGTGGGTCGCTCGGCGAGGCGCGGCAGCACCTCGGCGAGGGCACCGTCGGCCACTGCGGCCGCCGCGGCCACGCGAGCCACCTCCTCGGGCGACTTGCGGCGGCGCAGACGCTCGATCACGCCGACCGACGGGACCAGCTCGGCGCCGGCGAACCACTCGCCGGCGAACTTCCGGTAGCGGGACCAGGTCACGTTGTCGGCCTCGAGGGCGATGCGCCCCAGCCCGGCAACGGCGGAGGCGGCCGCCTCCTGCTGCTCACTGCCGCGGTTGGCGATGACGACCCTGCCCTCGACGCCCGCGGCCGACAGCTCGGCCAGGGCCTGCGTGGCGTAACGGCCGTCGGTGACGACCAGCAGGTCGTCCGCCGTCACCACGACGACCATGGCGGAGCCGCTGAAGCCGGTGAGCCAGCGACCGTTCGCCAGGTTGGTGAGCACCAGCGCCTCGACCGGCACGGCGTCGGCGCCGTTGCCTCCGGCGGCGTCAGCGGGGGCAACCTCGACCCCGGCGGCGAGGATCTCCCGCACGCTCGCAGCCCGGCCACCTACGCGCAGCGGCGGCAAGTCAGCCGCGATCGGCGGCGACCCCGCGGGGGTCGCCGCATCCGGTGCCATCTCAGCCGCCCGCCAGCTCTGCCGCGGCCTCGACGGCCAGCCGGTAGCCCAGCCCGCCGAAACCGCAGATCAGCCCGTCGGCGACCGGGGCGACCACCGAAGCCTGCCGCCAAGCGTCGCGGGTGTGCGGGTTGGAGAGGTGCAACTCCACCACCGGCCCGTCGAAGGCCGCCAGGGCGTCCTGCAGAGAGCGGGAGTAGTGCGACAGCGCGCCGGCGTTGATGACGACGGCGGCGACGCGGCCGACCGCCCCGCCCACGGCGTCCACGAGGTCGCCCTCGTGATTGGACTGGGTGTGCTCGAGGGCGAAGCCGGCCTCGGCGGCGGCGGCGGTGGCCGTGCGCACGTGGTCGTCGAGGGTGTCGGTGCCGTAGACCTCCGGCTCGCGCCGTCCCAGCAACTGCAAGTTGGGCCCCGACAGCAACAGGATGACAGGGGCAGGGGCGGGCGTCTGGTTCATCTGATCGCCTCCAGGGCCTCGGCCAGCACGAACCGGTCCACGCCGCGCACCGGTTCGGGGCCGCGCGGACCGTCCAGGACGAGGGTCAGTCCGCCGACGGCCTTCTTGTCCCGACCGAACAGGTCGATGAGTTCGCCAGCCTCGATGCCCTCCGGCAACGACGCCGACAGACCGTAGGCACTCACCACCTGCCGGTGCTCGGCCACCCTATCGCCGTCGATCCGCCCCAGCCGCCGCGCGACCTCCGCGGCGTAGACCAGGCCCACCGCCACAGCCTCCCCGTGGCGCAGACCGAAGCCGCCGGCGATCTCCAGGGCGTGGGCCAACGTGTGCCCGTAGTTCAGCAGCATCCGCCGCCCCGACTCCCGCTCGTCGGAGGCCACGATCTCGGCCTTCAGCGCCACGCATCGGGCGATGCGCCCCTCGAGCGGCAGGGCAGCCATGGCGGCGGCGTCGCCCGGCCCCGAGCCGTCGCCGGCCAGGAAGTGGTACTTGGCCATCTCGCCGAGCCCGGAGCGGTACTCGGCAGCAGGCAGCGTGGCCAGCACCTCGCTGTCGCAGAGCACCAGCGACGGCTGCCAGAAGGCGCCCACGAGGTTCTTCCCCTCCGGCAGGTTCACACCGGTCTTGCCGCCGATGGCGGCGTCGATCTGGCCCAATAGCGTCGTGGGGATGAAGACCACCGGTACGCCTCGGTGATACACCGCGGCGGCGAACCCGGCGGTGTCGGTGACCAGACCCCCGCCCACGGCCACCACCGCGTCGCCGCGCGTGAGACCGAAGCGGGCGAAGCCCCGGCAGAGATCCTCGACGGTGGCCAGCGACTTGGACCGCTCCCCTGCCGGGACGGTGAACGTCTCGGTGGTGCCGACGGCCCCGCCGACGTCGGCGTCCACCCCGATGCCGTCGGAAGTCACGACGGCGACCCGGCGCGGTGTCGTCGGCAGGGCGGCGGCCAACTCGGCAGCCAGCAGGCGCCGCACGCCCGGGCCCACCAGCACGTCGTAGGAGCGCTGGCCGAGCCCCACGCGGATGCGGGCGGGCCCGGTCCCCTCGGCGCGGTCCGCGCCGTCGCTTTCCGGTTCGCCCCCGCGGTCCTCGAGACCGCCCTCGCCGATCATCGGGCCGCGGACGCGGGACAGGCGCGTCGCCAACGCGGCGGCCGCCCCGTGAACGGAGAGCTCATCGGCGTCGAGGACGATGTCGGCCACCTCGCCGTACCAGCGGTCGCGCTCGGCTGCCAGCCCGCGCAGCCTCGCGATCAGCGCCTCGTCGCTCTCTGCACCCGCCAGCAGGGGCCGCCCCGATCCGTCGGAGACCCGGGCGGCCAGCACCTCGGGCTGCACACGCAGCCAGCAGACCACTGCGCCGGCAAGTCGGGCGCGGCCCTCGGCGGTGGTCACCACCCCGCCGCCGGTGGCCACCACCGAGGGCTCGGTGCTCGCCAGCACCTCGGCGAGGATCTCGCTCTCGCGGCGCCGGAACCCGACCTCCCCCTCGATCTCGAAGATCTCCGGGATCGACCGGCCCGCGGCGGCGACCGCGAGCGCGTCGCAGTCCAGGAAGCGGCGCCCCAGTACGTGCGCCAACTCCCGAGCGGTCTCCGACTTCCCCGAGCCCATCATCCCAACTAGCGCGACGTGACGCACGGATCCGAGGCTACCGGCCGCATCGGGCCGGGCTCGGGACACTCCACCGGAAGATTCCGGACCCCTGGGGTTACCCGGCAGCGCGCTCCCGAAGCGGTACCGTCGGGTTCGTGCGGGCACTGGGTGTGGACCTCGGGACACGGCGGGTGGGCTTGGCCCTGAGCGACTCCGAGGGCCGCGTCGCCACGCCACTGGAGGTGCTGACACGCTCCGGATCCGAGGCGCAGGACCACGCCGCCATAGCCGCCGTGGCGACCGAACGGGAGGTCGAGGTCGTGGTGGTGGGCCTGCCGATCTCGCTGGACGGGACGATGGGACCGGCCGCTCGTGCGGCCGGCGCCGAGGTCGGACGCCTAGCGGCAGCCGTGGGAGTGCCGGTGGAGACCTGCGACGAGCGGCTCAGCACCGCCGCAGCCGACCGGCAGCTGCACCTCGGCGGCGTGAAGGGATCCCGGCGCCGACAGGTGGTGGACATGGCCGCCGCCGCGGTGATCCTCCAGTCGTGGCTCGACGCCCGTCGAGACGGCGCCCCGATGACGTGAACGAGGAGCGCCCCGGCGCCGGGTTCGACCCGCTGATCGGCGAGCCGCCGGACGGAACCGATCCGCCCGCTCGCCGGCCGGACGCCGACGGGCCCTCGGACGGCGAACTGGGCCCCGCGCGGCCCACGCGCCCCACGAAGCCCACGCGGCGACCGGTCGCCGCAGACACGCCGCCGGACGGCGCGCCCCGCCCCGGACCCGCTCCCGGCGACATGCTCCTGGACCCCGAGGCGATCGCCGATGACGAAGCCCTCTTCTTCGGCGACGACGCTTGGATCCGCTTCCGGCGCCCCTGGGGGTTCTGGCGGCGCCTGGGGGTGCTGGCGGGCGGCTTGGCGCTCGTGGCGGGCGGCCTCTACCTGGGGGGCAACTCGTGGTTGCAGCGCCAACTCGACCCGCCGGGCGAACCGCAGGGCCGCTTCCTCGTGGAGATCCCCAGCGGCGCCGGCGTCAACGACATCGCCCGGATCCTGGCCAACGAGGGCGTCGTGGCCAACGCCACCATCGCCCGCCTCTGGTGGCGCGACGCCGAGGACCTCCAGGCCGGGGATTACTACTTCGCCGCGAACATGTCCGTGGATCAGGCCCGGGCCATCCTGGAGGCCGGGCCGATCCCGCCGGTCTTCGAGAGCATCACGATTCCTGAGGGCCTGTGGCTCAGCGAGATCGCCGACCGTCTGCTGGACTCCCTGCCGGAGTTCGACCCCGTCGAGCTGCAGGCCGCGCTCGGCGACGGGCGGATCAGGTCCCGGTACATGCCCGCAGGGATCGACAGCCTCGAGGGCGTGCTGTTCCCCGACACCTACCAGGTGGACGAGGCGGGCGTGAGCGACGAGCGCGCCCTCCTGGGGCGGATGGTGGAGCAGTTCGACACCGTGGCGAGGGGGATCGGCTACGATGACGCCCTCGAGCGCATCGGCCTGACGCCCTACCAGCTGCTGGTGGCCGCCTCGATCATCGAAGCGGAGGCGGCGCGCTCTGAGGATCGCCCGAGGGTGGCGCGGGTCATCTACAACCGCCTCAACGCCGGCATGGCCCTGCAGATGGACGCCACCGTGCTGTACGCCCTCGGCCAGCGCAAGAGCTCGCTGACGCTCACCGACCTCGACGTGGACTCGCCCTACAACACCCGCAGGTTCCCGGGCCTGCCGCCCACGCCGATCGCCGCGCCCGGCCGGGAGTCGCTGGCCGCGGCCATGAACCCCGAGCCGGGAGAGTGGCTGTACTTCGTTCTCGTCGAGAGGGACGGCACACTGTTCTTCACCGAGGACTACGACGAGTTCCTGGTGCGGGCGGCCGACGCCCGCGCCCGGGGGGTGTTCTGATGGCACAGCCGGCCGGCCTCAGCGGCCACACCCGCCTGGCGATCGTGATCGGCGACCCCGTCCGGCACTCGCTGTCGCCGGTCATCCACAACGCCGCCTTCGCGGCCTGCGGGCTGGATTGGGCGTTCCTGGCCTGCGAGGTGCCCGAAGGCCGGGCGCCCGATGCGCTGGCCGGAGCGGTGGCGCTGGGGATCGAGGGGCTCTCGGTGACCATGCCGCACAAGGCGGCCGTCGCCGCGGCCGTCGACGAATTGTCCCCGACGGCTCGCCTGCTGGGCGCCGTGAACTGCGTGGCACGCCACGGCGACCGGCTGGTGGGACACAGCACCGACGGCGGCGGCTTCGTGGACGCGCTGGCGGATGAGGCCGGCTGGGCCCCGGCGGGAGCGCGCTGCGCGGTGCTCGGAGCGGGCGGCGCGGCGCGGGCCGTGTGCCTGGCCCTCGCCGACGCCGGGGCGGCGGAGGTAGCGGTCGTGAACCGGACCCCGCGCAACGCCGTGGCCGCTGCCGCGCTGGCGGGAGATCGGGGCCGGGTAGCCGAGCCGGGCGAGGTCGGCGGCTTCGACCTGCTCGTCAACGCCACGCCACTGGGGATGACCGGCCACAGCGGGGCCCCGATGCCTCTCGACCCGGCGCTGCTGCAGCCCGATCAGCTGCTCGTGGATCTCATCTACGAGCCGGCCGAGACGATCCTGCTGGCAGCGGCCCGGGAGCGGGGCTTGCGGGCCTTCAACGGTGTGCGCATGCTGGTCCACCAGGCGGCACGGGCCTTCGAGTTGTGGACCGGGACCGAGGCGCCGATCGAGGCGATGGCAACGGCCACCAGCGAGGCGCTGGCCCGGCGCTGAGCGGTTCCGGGCCCCGCCCGTGTGTCCGGGGCCCCGACGGCGGTGGCCGTCGTCGGGAGCGTCTGGCAATACCGCTCCGCCGGCCGGCCCCCGGCACCCCGGTCCCTCGCGAGTTGGTTGGACCGGTCTGTCGTTCGTCAGACGGCATCCCGCTGGGCTGCGGCTGCCCGCCGGACCAGATCCAGGGCCTCGTCGAGGCGGCCGGCGTCCTTGCCGCCGGCTGTGGCGAAGTCGGGGTTGCGGCCCCCTCCCCCGCCGACCAGCTTGAGAGCGTCGCCAAGCAGGTCCGAGGCGTGCCAGCCGGTGCCCGGCACCGCCGCGGCCACGAACGCCACACCGCCGCCGGCCGGCGCAGTGGCCAGAACCACCCCGGTCACACCGTCACGGTCGCGCACCGAGGTCGCCAGATCGCGCAGCTCGTTGCGGTCGACGTCCTCGACCCGGGCCACCACCAGGCCGTCGGTGGCCGCTGCTGCCAGCTCGGCGGCCCGGTCGCCGGCCGCCTGTCGCCGCAGCCCCTTCAACTCGTCCCGCAGGGCCTTCAACTCGCCGGCCCAGCGGCCCGCTCCTTCCACAACCTCCTCGGGGGGCACACCCAGCACACCGGCGGCCTCGGCTAGGCGCGACTCGGCGCGACGCAGGCGCTGGATCGGGCCGTCGCCGCACACAGCCTCGAGGCGACGGATGTTCGACCCGATGGACCCTTCCGAGACGATCTTCAGCGGGCCGATGTCACCCAGCGCCCGCACGTGGGTGCCGCCGCAGAGCTCGATGGAGTTGGGGCCGGCCTCCAGCACCCGCACCACCTCGCCGTACTTGTCGCCGAAGAATGCGACCGCTCCCGCCGCCTTGGCCTCCTCCATCGACGTCTCGTAGTGCCGACAGGCCGGGTTGGTGAGGATCTCCTCATTGGCGAGGTCCTCGATGGCGGTGATCTCGGTGTCGCTGAGGCCGCTGTAGTGGCTGAAGTCGAAACGAAGCCGGTCGGGCGCCACCAGCGAGCCCTGCTGCTTGACGTGCGTGCCCAGCACCTCCCGCAGCGCCCAGTGCAGGATGTGGGTGCCGGTGTGATGGCGGCGGATGCCGGCCCGCCGCTTGCCGTCGATGGCCGCCCGAACGCTCTGGCCGACCTGTAGCCGGCCGACCGCGCCTTCAACGTGGTGAAGGTGCAGGCCCGCCACCACATAGGTGGTGTCGGTGACCGCTAGGGCCTCGTCGCCGCCGTCGAGGTACAGGTTGCCGATGTCACCGATCTGCCCGCCGGCTTCGGCGTAGAACGGGGTGCGGTCCAGAACGACACCCTGTTCGGTCACCGCCAGCACCCGGGCGGTTTCTTCGTCGCGGTCACGGCCCACGAACTCGGTCTCCCCGAATTCGTCCAGCACCTCCAGGTAGACGCTCAGATCGCCGGCGTCGATCGACCGGGCGGCCAAGTCCGCCCTGCCCCGGCGTCGCTGCTGCTCCAGCTCGGCCTCGAACCCTTCGCTGTCCAGCTCCACGCCGCGCTCGCGGGCGATCTCCTCGGTCACCTCGAAGGGGAAACCGTAGGTGTCGTGCAGCAGGAACGTCACGCTGCCCCCCAGCGGCTCGCCCGCAGCGAGGTTCGCCAGCGCCTCGTCCAGCAGCACCGATCCTCTCCCGAGCGTCTCCCGGAAGCGCACCTCCTCACGCTCGGTGACGTCGCGGATGAAGGCGTGATTGCCAACCAACTCGGGGTAGTCATGGCCCATGATGTCGGTCACCTCGTCCACCAGCAGCGGGGTGACGACGCTGTCCACGCCGAGCAGGTACGCGTGGCGGATGGCCCGGCGCATGATGCGGCGCAGCACGAACCCGCGCTCGGAGTTGGACGGGAACACACCGTCACCGATGAGGAACGTCATGGTGCGGGCGTGCTCGGCGAGGATGCGCAGCGACACGTCGGAGGCCTCCGAGGCGCCGAGGCGCACGCCGGAGAGTTCGGACGCCTTGTCGACCAGCCGTGCCATCTCGTCGATCTCGAAGACCGAGTCCACCCCTTGCAGCAGCGTCAGCACCCGCTCCAGCCCGGCGCCGGTGTCGATGCTGGGCTTGGGCAGAGGCGCCATCGAGCCGTCGGCCTGCTGCTCGAACTGCATGAAGACCAGATTCCAGAACTCCACGTAGCGCTCGTCGCCGCCGTGGGCCGGCCCCCCGCCGGGACCGTACGCCTCGCCCTTGTCGAAGAAGATCTCCGAGCAGGGGCCGCAGGGGCCGGTGTCGCCCATCCGCCAGAAGTTGTCCTCGTCGAGCCGCTGGATGCGCTCGGCGGGAACCCCGACGGCGTCTCGCCAGATCTCGGCGGCCTCGTCGTCGCTGAGGTGGACGGTGATCCAGAGCCGGTCCGGGTCGAATCCGAGGCGCTCAGTCGACAGCTCCCAGGCCCAGGCGATGGCGTCGTCCTTGAAGTAGTCGCCGAAGCTGAAGTTGCCGAGCATCTCGAAGAAGCTGAGGTGCCGGCGGGTGCGGCCGATCTCGTCGAGGTCGTTCTGCTTGCCGCCGGCCCGCACGCACTTCTGCACCGTCGTGGCCCGCTTGTACGGCGACGGCTCGGTACCGGTGAAGTAGGCCTTGAACGGCACCATCCCGGCGACGGTGAACAGCAGCGTCGGGTCATACGGGATGAGGCTGGCCGAGGGGACGACCGTGTGGTCGCGCTCGGCGAAGAAGCCGGTGAAGATGCTGCGCAGCTCGCGTGCTGTGGTTCCGGACATGCTGTGGCGCTCGCGGGGGTCGGTTCTACGGTCCGCTCCGGCGAGCAGGCCTGGGACGCGAGGGTATTGCCCGAGAGGCGGGAGGTGCTACTCGGTACGTCGGCGGTCGGCGCGCCGGGACCGGCGCCCCTCTGTCATGGCATCGGAGATTTCTCGGGTGACCTCCCGGATCGGCCCGAGGAGTTGGTGGCCGAGTGTCGACTCCACCGAGCCGGCCGCGGCCGGCTCGCGACCCGGCGGGGAAGCCGTGGCAGCGCCGGCGGTGCCACGGGGGTCGGTCGCGGTGCGCCCGCGACCCGCCCGCTCGGCCGCGACGCCTACCCGGACCTCCGCGGCGGCCAACCGGGCGGCCGCAACGCGTAGCTGGACCTGCGCTGCGGCCAACCGGGCGGCGATGAGCGACGAGGCGGATCGGTATCCGGCGCGCAGCAGGTACATGGACAGGCGACGCCCCCAGAGGGCGCGCCTCGGCCTCGGGGCGGCCGCAGCGGCACCGCCTCCCCAACCCGTCGCAACGGGCTCACCGGCGGCGGTGGGCTGGGAGGAGCCCCCGCGGCGCAGCAGCGCGGCCACCGCGGCGAACGGCTCGACGAGCGCCCGGTAGGTGACCCGCGACAGCGACTCGGCCCGCTCGGACACCGCCTCGGCGACATCGAGGAGGCCCCCGACCCGCTGCACCTCGCCGGTCACTCGCCCCGAGGCCTCCTCGATGCGCTGCACCGCCGGGAGCAGGTCGCGGCGAATCTCACCCAGCAGGCGGCGCAACTCTTTCAGTGACCGGCTGATGCTGACCCCCACCGTCCCGAGGACCGCCACGGCCACTACCACGGCCACGCTGGCCAGCACCACGGCAAGCTCGCCCCCACTCACAGTCACTCTCCCTCGCCGACCCCGCGCCCGCTCGGCAGGATACTCGCGCCCCTATTGGAACGATACGAACACCGGCGTCGGGGTGAGGTTCAGTATCTGCTCCGGCGTGCCGACGGTCACGTCCTCGTCGTAGAAGATCTTCCAACCCCAGTAGAACCCGTCGGCGTCGGGCGCGCCGGTCAGGACGTCCCAGGTGCTCTGCTTGGTCCCCTGGCTGCCGTGGCCGTCCATGTGAACCACCACTGCAAGCTCTGGAGGGGTCTCGATCCGATGACGGTTCGTAATCATGGAGACGTGGAACTGGTGGACGACGAACAGCTTCTGGGGTAGGGCCTCTTCACGCACGATGCCGGCCAGCCACTCCGAGACCTGGTTGATCTCCGCCGCGTCCACCGTTCCGACCTGGACCATATGGACCTGGTCCGGCTTGAGCCTCCACTCCGGGTCCAGCGCGAGGCCGACATGGGGAAGGCGGAGGAACTCCTCGTAGATCTTCGCCTGGGTCAGGAAGTCGGTCCGCCCTGGCTGCAGATCCAGGACGACGTACACCCCGTTGGCGGCCGCGACCTCGACCCAGGGCTCGATGACATCCCGAGCGGTCACGCTCGAATAGTCCCCGTTCGGGCCGGGGGCGGCCGACGCGACGGTGGCGATGATCTCGAAAGTGGGCAGGACGCGTGCACCGTCCGCGTCGTAGCCGGCGACGATGGAGCCGAGGAGTTCGACACCCTCGGCGGGCCCCTGCTCTCCCAGCACTCCGAGACCCCTTGAGGCCGGATGGCCGTACATGGCCACGAGGCGGCGATCAGGCTCGGACCCGAACATCACCAGCCCACCCCCGGGTATCTCATCGCCCCGGCGGACAACGTCGAGTTGCCAAGCCGCATCCTCACCGAAGTCCGAGAGGATCTCCACCTCCGAAGCCGCGGCGATCGTCTCCCTCACCTCCGCAGAGGCCGCCCGCAAGTCACCGGCCACAGCGACCACCCCGACACCGATCCGGTGGCCGAGGGCCGCCAACGGCGCGGCCGCCTCGGCGTCATCGACGATCCACAGTCGCTCATAGGGGACTCCCTCGGGCGCGAACGCCGCCTGCGGATCGACGGCTACCGGTTCGAAGGCGAAGCTGGCGAGAGTGCGGGGAAGGATCCGCTCGTCGAGCCCGGCGGCCACGATCCGCTCCGGGGCGAGGCGCCTGACCTCATTCGCTAGACGGACGTCGAACAACGAACCGACTAGGAGCAGCGGGCCTCGGATCCCGCGGGACAGCAGGGTGGAGACCGCATCGGGATTCCCCGCGGACGCCAGGCCGACCTCGTGGGCGCAGTCATACATCGCCTGCGACAACTCGAGAGCGGCCACCGCCGGTGAAGTGTCGCTGATCGGCAGATCCGCCGGAACCCGCGGCGCACAATCGCGCTCCGGCTCGGTCGGCGCGGCGGCGCCCTGAGCCCCCGACCGTGTCTCCCGATCACCGGTCCCGGATCGGCCCGCCCCTTGCGTCGCTGCGTCCTCCCCGGCGACTCCGTCGGCGGTCGGGGTCGCCTCGGAGGGCAGGACGGCCTCGGAGGTCTCGGCGGTGCGCGCATCCCCCGAGACCTCGACGCCGGGCAAGTCGGACAACACCGCCGCCACGAGGAGTGCTGCCAGGACAACAAGCAGCGCCACCGAGCGGCCCGAAAAGCGCGGCCGCATCGGGGGTCGAAAGCCCGGGCGGAAGTAAGCGACGAAGCGCGCCGGACCGGGTCGCATCCTCAACGAAAGCTCCCACGATGCGCAATCGGGCACCGGTGCAACTCGACATCGATCACGACATCCCCCTCAGCCGCGGCGGCGCTCCTGTGACACGCAATCGGGCACCGGTGCAACTCGACAGCAGATCTGCCCGGGTGGCTGTGCGTGTTCTGTGACACCGCGGCCGCCACGATCATCGCACGGTCTCGTCGGGCTCTTCGCCCGGCGGCGGCTGCCGGCGGGCGCGCAGCCAACGGTCGTAGATCTCCTGCTCGACGCCGTGGGATGACGGCTCGTAGTAGACGCTGCCTGCGGCCGCCGACGGACGGTGCTGCTGGGGGCGCCAGCCGCGGGGATCGTCGTGGGGGTACTCGTAGCCCTCGCCGTGGCCAAGGCCCTTCGCGCCGGCGTAGTGGGCGTCCCGCAGGTGCGGCGGCACCTCGCCCCGACGGGCGCGCACCTCCGCGCGGGCGCGGCTCAGCGCCACGGTCACCCGGTTGGATTTGGGGGCGGTGGCCAGGTACACGACCGCGTGCGCCAGGTTCAACGACGCTTCGGGCAGCCCCACGTACTCCACAGCCCGGGCGGCGGCGTCGGCCACGAGCACGCCCTGCGGGTCGGCCATACCCACGTCCTCCGACGCCAGGATCACCAGCCGCCGCGCCACGAAGCGCGGATCCTCACCGGCCTCCAGCATCCGAGCCAGCCAGTAGAGCCCGGCATCGGGATCCGAGCCGCGGATGCTCTTGATGAACGCGCTCGCCACGTCGTAGTGATCGTCGGCGCCGTAATCCATGGCGGCGGCGTCCAGGGCGGCCTCGGCGTCGGAGAGGCGCACCTCCGGCGGCTCGGCGCGCTGGCCGGCCAGGGCCACGGCCACCTCCAGGGCACCCAGCACCGCCCGGCCGTCGCCGCCCGCGCGCGCCCGGAGATGCTCCAGCGCCTCCGGATCCGCGCCGGCGCCGGTGGCCTCCAGGCCGCGCTGCAGCAGCACCCCCAGGGCGCCATCGTCGAGAGGATGCAGCCGGAACAGCGCCGAGCGGGACAGCAGCGGCGGGTTCACCTCGAAGTAGGGATTCTCGGTGGTGGCCCCCACCAGCACGATGAGGCCCGACTCCACCGCCGGCAGCAGGGCGTCCTGCTGGGCCTTGTTGAAGCGATGCACCTCGTCGAGGAACAGGATGGTGCCCCGGCCCTGCTCGCCGAGGCGCTCGGTGGCGGCGACCAGTTCGGCGCGCACGTCCTTGACCGTCGCCGAGACGGCGCTGCGTGCCACGAACGCCTTGGCCGTCGTGGCGGCAATGACCTCCGCGATGGTGGTCTTGCCGGTGCCGGCCGGCCCCCACAGCACCAGCGACGACACCCGGTCGGCCTCGATGAGCAGGCGCAGCGGGGCGCCCGGCCCCAGCAGGTGGTCCTGGCCCACGATCCCGTCGAGTGTCCGGGGACGTAGGCGGGCCGCCAGCGGCTGGCGCTGCGCCAGGCCGCGCCGGGCACGGTCGGCGAAGAGGCTGTCGGCCATCACCCCGCAATCAGATCGATGGTCACCGGAGGCGGAGGCCGAGCTCGGCGAGATGCCGCGGCTCGATCGGGCCGGGCGCACCGGTCAGCGGGTCGGACCCCGACTGGGTCTTGGGGAAGGCAATGACCTCGCGGATGTTCTCCTCGCCGGCCAGCAGGGCGGCCAGCCGGTCGATGCCGAAGGCGAAGCCCGCATGCGGCGGAGCGCCGTAGCCGAAGGCCTCCAGCAGGAATCCGAAGCGGCGCTCGGCCTCGTCCGCGTCGATGCCCAGGGCGGCGAACACCTGCTTCTGAACGGCGGCGTCGTGGATCCGCACGCTGCCCGAGCCCAGTTCCCAACCGTTGATCACCAGGTCGTAGGCCTGCGACCGCACCCGCAGCAGCGATTCGCCGCCACCCCGCACGAGGTAGTCCAAGTCGTCGGGATGCGGCATCGTGAACGGGTGGTGGGCCGGTTGCGGGTTCCCGTCGGCGTCGATGTCCTCGAAGAGCGGGAACTCCACCACCCACAGCGGCGCCAGTCCGCCCTCGCTCACCGGCGGGCGCCCCAGCTCCACGCGCAGCAGGCCCAGCACCCGGTTGGCCACTCGCCGCTCATCGGCGATGAGCATGATCATGTCGCCGGGGGCGGCTTCCAGCCGCTGCGGCAGAGCCGCCCGCTCCTCGGGCGACATGAACTTGCCGAGCGCCCCGTCGAGGGCCGGCACGCCGTCCTCGCCACCCTCACCGACCCTGAACCACGCCAGACCCTTGGCCCCCCAGCGCTTGCAGGCAGCGGTCAGCTCGTCGATCCGGTTGCGACCCATGTCGGCGCCGCCGACGACCGTGATGCCCTTGACGCACGGCACCTGGAAGACCCGCGCCTGCGTTGCGGCGAACAGGTCGGTGCAGTCGATCAACTCCATGCCGAAGCGGGTGTCGGGCTTGTCGCTGCCGTAGCGCTCCATGGCGTCACCCCAGGTGATGACCGGCACCTCGCCTAGGGGGGCGCCGGTTATCGCGTCCACCGTGTGGCTGACGGCCGTGGTGATGAAGTCGAGGATCTCCTCGGCGCCCACGAAGGCGGCCTCGGCGTCGAGCTGCATGAACTCGAACTGCCGGTCGGCCCTCAGGTCCTCGTCGCGCAGGCAGCGGGCGATCTGGTAGTAGCGGTCGAGGCCGCCCACCATGCAGAGCTGCTTGAAGAGCTGCGGGCTCTGCGGCAGGGCGTAGAAGTCGCCCGGGTGCAGCCGGGAGGGCACCACGAAGTCCCGAGCCCCCTCGGGGGTCGAAGCCACGAGCATCGGGGTCTCGACCTCCACGAACCCCTGCGCGTCCATGGCCTCCCGGATGGCGGCGTTGACCCGAGCCCGGATGCGCAGGTTGCGCTGCAGGCGCGCCCGGCGGAGGTCCAGGTACCGATAGCGGAGGCGAAGGTTCTCGTCCACGTCGCCCTGCAGCGGGATCGGCACCGGCTCGGCCCGCTTGAGGATCTCGGCAGTGCAGTCGCCGATCTCCACCTCGCCGGTGGACAGCGCCGGGTTGGCGGTGCCCTCGGGCCGCTCCCTCACGACCCCGGCGATGCGCACGACGTACTCGTTGCGGGCGTCGATGCGCTCGTCCACGACGCACTGCACGACGCCCGTGTGGTCGCGCACGTCCAGGAACGCCAGGTGCTCGCCGTGGGTGCGGCGCCGGTCCACCCAGCCGCAGACGACGACGTGACTGCCGGCGTCGGCGGCGCCGAGCTCGCCGCAGTAGCGGGTCCGCAGACCTCTCGCCTCGTTCACTGCTCGCTCCCCTCTGGGGCATCTTCGGCCAGCAGCCGGGCCAATTCGGCTGCGACGTCGGCGCGGCGGATCTGCCGCTGGGCCGACTCCGGCGCTTCTGCGGCCTCGTGCCCGCGCATCCGGCGCAGCGACACGGCACCGTCGGCCAACTCGTCGGGACCGACCAGTAGCGCCCAGCCTGCCCCGGAACGGTCCGCCGCCTTCATCTGCGCCTTCATGGAGCGGCCGTCGAAAGCCCGCTCGGTCCGGATGCCTGCCCGGCGCAACTCCTCGGCCAGCAGCGTGGCTTCCCGACCGCCGGTCACGTCCACCACGAACGCCTGCGCCGCTCCGGGAGGCGCCGGGAAGGTGTCCTCGGCGTCGCAGGCCAGCAGCAGGCGATCCACGCCGAGCGCGAACCCCACGCCCGGCGTGTCGGGGCCGCCGAGGTTGGCCACCAGACCGTCGTAGCGACCGCCCCCGCCGACTGCGTCCTGGGCGCCGTCGAGTGCATCGGACGCCAGCTCGAAGGCGGTGCGCGAGTAGTAGTCCAGCCCGCGCACCAGCCGGGCGTTGCGTTCGAACGGGATGCGAAGCGCCTCCAGTCCCCCCAGCACCGCGGCGAAGTGCTCGGCCGCCGCCGGACTCCAGAAGTCCTCGATGGCCGGGGCGGCGGCGGTGACGGCCCGGTCCGCGGGGCGCTTGGAGTCCAGCAGGCGCAGCGGGTTGCGGCCCAGCGTCTCGCGGCCCTGCGCCGACAACTCCCCCGCCCGCCCCTCGAAGTAGGCGGCCAGCGCCGCCAGGTACCTCGCCCGGTCGGCGCGGTCGCCCAGGGAGTTCACCACGAGACGCAGCTGCCGGAGGCCGAGACCTCCACAGAAGCGCCACGCCAGCGCGATCACATCCACGTCGGCTTGAGGATCATCGCTGCCGAACAGCTCCGCTCCCACCTGGTGGAACTGCCGGAAGCGGCCCGCCTGGGGCTTCTCGTAGCGGAACTGCGGGCCCTCGTACCAGGCTTTCCACGGCAGCGCCGGTCGGTGCTGCACGAAGGCTCGGGCCAGCGAAGCGGTCAACTCGGGGCGCAGCGCTAGGCGCCGGTCGCCGGGGTCCCGGAACCGGTACATCTCCTTGGAGACGATGTCGGTGGCCTCGCCCACACGCTGGAACACTTCGATCTGCTCGAACATCGGCGAGATGACCTGGCCGTAACCACCCAGTTCGGCAGCGGTGGCGAAGGCGTCCACCAGGGCGCGCAGCCTCGCAGAGTCCGGCGCCAGGATGTCGCGTGTGCCCCGCGGCGCCTGCAGTGACATGGCGCTCAGACGTCCAGGTCGCCGAAGAACAGGGCGATCTCCCGCGCCGCGGCGGCCTCGCTGTCGCTGCCGTGCACGAGGTTCTCGGTGACCTCCAGGCCGAAATCGCCGCGGATCGTCCCCGGCGGGGCGTCCGCAGGGTTCGTCGGGCCCATCAGGGTGCGCACGATGGCGTAGGTCTCCTCGGGCCCCTCCAGCACGAGGGCCAGCGTCGGCGAGCGGCCGATGAAGTCACGCAGTTCGGGGTAGAACGGCTTGTCGGTGTGCTCGGCGTAGTGGCGTGCCGCCAGGTCGGCGTCGATCCGCAGGAGCCGGGCCGCGGCGATCCGCAGACCCTTGCGCTCGAAGCGGCTCAGGATCTCGCCGACGAGGCCGCGCTCGACCGCGTCCGGCTTGCACAGCACCAGCGTTGCACCCATCGTTCCCGCTCCGATTCGCTCCGAGTCGTCCCGCCCGGGGGATCAGGCCACCCGGGGGATCAGGATGCAGACTACCTGCGCCGGTCGCCGCGCCGGGGTTCCTCGCCGTCGCCGGGCGTGGGGCAGCGAGGGCGCTGCTGTGCCCCGACGTGGCGACGAGACCTCGGCGGCTAGAAGCTCCAGGTGGTGGCCGATTCGATCGTCTCGGCGCTGCGGACGGCGCCGGCCACGTAGAGGGAACCCGACACGAAGACCAGGTCGCCGTCGGCCGCCTGCGCCCGGGCGTGCCGGACGGCGGCGGCGGGATCCTCGACGGCTTCGCAGGCGATGCCCGCCTCGCCGGCGACGCGGGCCAGCTCTCCCGCCGGGATGCCGCGGGGCGACGGTGCGGTGGTGGTGACGAGCAGCTCGCAGCGCCCGGCGCCGATCTCTTCGAACATCCGCGCCGGGTCGCGCTCGCGCATCATGCCGATGACCATGAAGGTGCGGGCCGCGCCGGCGAAGTCCTCCTCGAGCGCGGTGCGGGCAGCGGAGGCCCCGTCGGGGTTGTGCGCGCCGTCGACCACCGTCAGCGGCGCCCGCCCGACCACCTCTAGGCGCCCCGGCAGCCCGGCGCCGGCGAATGCCTCGCTCACGACGTCGGCAGGCAGCGGGGTGTCGAAGAAGGCCTCGCAGGCGGCCAATGCCAGCGCCGCGTTGTGGCCTTGGTGCCGGCCGTGCAACTCCAGGAAAACGTCCTCGTAGCGGCCGGCGGCGGTGATGTCCAGCAGCCTGCCGCCCAGGGCCAGGTCGTTGCGGACGCAGGCGAAGTCCTCCCCCCGCCGTAACGTCCGGGAAGGTCCGGCCTCGCAGAACACCTCGCGCAGGGCCGGGTCGGTCTCCCCGAGAACCAGGACCGCGCCGGGCTTGCAGATGCCTGCCTTCTCCCACGCCACCGCCGCCCGCCATCCGGGACCGCCGTCGGTGTGATCCTCCCCCACGTTCGTGACCACCGCCACGTCGCCGTCGACCACGTTGGTGGCGTCGTAGCGACCCAGCTTGCCCACCTCTACGACGGCCACGTCCACCGCCGAGTCGGCGAAGCAGCGCAGCGCCGCGCCGGTCATGATCTCGAACCAGGAAGGTTCGATCTCGGCGGCTTCGACCGCCCGCCGCACGTCCCCCAGCAGTCCGGCGAGCGCGTCGTCGGAGACGGGAGCGCCGGCGAGTTGTATGCGCTCGTTGATGCTGCTGACATGCGGGCTCGTGTAGGTCCCGGCGTACAACCCCCTCGCCGCGAACAGGCGGCTGATCAGGTGCGCCGTGGACCCCTTGCCGTTGGTGCCGGTGATGTGCACCGCCGGGAAGTCCCGCTGGGGGTCCCCCAGCACCGCCGCCAGCGACCGCATCCGGTCCAGCGACAGCCCGTGCACCACCCCGGCGGTGGCCTCCAGGTTGACGTGGCGGTCCAGCCACGCCCTGGCGTCACGCAGTGTCATCGCCGGCGGGGTCATCGCCGGCGGGGAAGCGCACCGCGGCGTCGCAGCAGAGACGATTCGCGCAACGGATGGAGCGGGACTGTCGTGAGCCCAGGCTCAGGAAGCAGCGCGTCTCGAAGCCTCGGCGGGACGCAGGCGCGGAACCAGCGTGGGGTTGGCGTTGGCGCGCACGGTGGCGTCGTCGATGACGCAACGCTCGATGTCCGAGCGCCCCGGAAGCTCGAACATGAGGTCCAGCAGCACCTCCTCCATGACGGCCCGCAGGCCGCGCGCCCCGGTGCCTCGGGCCATCGCCACCTCCGCCACAGCCTCGAGGGCCTCCTGCGTGAACTCCAACTCGACGTTCTCGTACTCGAACTTCTTGCAGTACTGCTTGGTCAGGGAGTTCCTGGGTTCCACGAGGATGCGCACCAGCGCGTCCTGCTCGAGGTTCGACACGGCGCCGACCACCGGAAGCCGCCCGACCAGCTCGGGGATCATCCCGAAGCGCAGCAGATCCTCCGGCTGGACCTTGCCGTAGAGCTCGCCGAGGTCTTTCTCCTCCGCCGGGCGCACGTCCGCACCGAAGCCCACGCCCTTGCGGCCGATGCGGTTCTCCACGATCGCGTCGAGGCCGGCGAACGCCCCGCCGCAGACGAACAGGATGTTGGTGGTGTCGATCTGTATGAGTTCCTGGTGGGGGTGCTTGCGCCCTCCCTGGGGCGGGACCGATGCGGTCGTGCCCTCCAGGATCTTCAGCAGCGCCTGCTGCACACCCTCGCCGGACACGTCCCGGGTGATCGAGGGGTTCTCGTTCTTGCGGGCGATCTTGTCGATCTCGTCGATGTAAATGATGCCCGTCTCGGCTCGCTTCACCTCGTAGTCGGCGGCCTGTATCAGCTTCAGCAGGATGTTCTCGACGTCCTCGCCCACATAGCCGGCCTCGGTGAGGACCGTGGCGTCGGCGATGGCGAACGGCACGTTCAGGATCTTGGCCAGGGTCTGGGCCATGAGGGTCTTGCCGCAGCCCGTGGGGCCGATGAGGAGCACATTGGACTTGGCCAGCTCCACGTCGTCGCCGCCGCTGGAGTTTCCCAGCTGGAGGCGCTTGTAGTGGTTGTAGACCGCCACGGAGAGGATCTTCTTGGCCCGTTCCTGGCCCACGATGTAGTCGTTCAGGAACTCGAAGATCTCCGAGGGCTTCGGCAGGTCCCCCATCGGGACCTCGGGCGGATCGAGCTCCTCGCGGATGATCTCGTTGCAGAGGTCGATGCACTCGTCGCAGATGTAGACGCCGGG
>LXNI01000821.1_pt1 | contig 32625 bp, 27 predicted proteins | sample 809091 | NCBI WGS metagenome assembly LXNI01 (sample SAMN04870527, study PRJNA318959) | sponge metagenome | biome: 01000161; feature: marine sponge reef; material: water | host: Sarcotragus foetidus | place: Greece: Milos, Mediterranean Sea | collected 2013-05-29 | depth 5-7 m | reverse complement strand
TCTTCAAGGTCATCGATCTTGCGTTTGGTGACTGGGTTGGCTATTGGAGAGGTTTGCATGGGGTGGGTCTTCCTTGTGATGAGTTAAAACGTAATGTCAGGTGTCTGGTTAAATACTGTCGGGTATCTGGTTAAATATACTGTCGTGTGTCTGCATAAACATACTGTCAGGATGTCTGTTATATACAGTCCAGGTGTCTGGATAAACATACTGTCCAAGTGTATGCTCTTGAACAGACTGCCTGAAGATATGTTGAGAACAATTCCTGAGAAGCTGTTAAAGATGTATCCTATGACTATGCCTGTTACTATATACAGTATATTACTCATAAATAATTAATATTCAATAACTATTTACAAATATTTTATGATGATTCCAATCATAATACGGTAGACATTGCCCAGATAGTTCATTGCCCAGATAGTTCATTGCCCAGATAGTTCATTGCCCAGATAGTTCATTGCCCAGATAGTTCATTGCCCAGATAGTTCATTGCCCAGATAGTTCATTGCCCAGATAGTTCATTGCTCAGATAGTTCATTGCTCAGATAGTTCATTGCTCAGATAGTTCATTGCTCAGATAGTTCGTAGCCCTGGTAGTTCGTAGCCCTGGTAGTTCGTAGCCCTGGTAGTTCGTAGCCCTGGAAGTTCGTTACCCTGGTAATTCTCTACCCAATGGTTTGTTCAACAGCTAGATGATGGATACGAAACTTTCGTGAGATCTCCCAAATGGCTTGCACGCAAAATTGGTGGTTCGTTACCCAATATGTTGTTCAACAGCAAGATGATAGTTACGAATCTTCCCTGGGATCTCCCAAATCGCTTGCAGGCAAATTTGGTAGTTCATTGCCCAGATATTTCGTTGCACTGGAAGCTCGTTACCCAATGGGTTGTTCAACAGCTAGATGATAGATACGAATCTTTCCTGAGATCTCCCAAATTGCTTGCATGTAAATTTGGTGGTTCATTGCCCTTGGTGGTTCGTTACCCAATGCGTTGTTCAACAGCTAGATGATAGATACGAATCTTTCCTGAGAGCTCCCAAATGGCTTGCACGCAAATTTGGTAGTTTGTAACCCTTGGTTGTTCGTTACGCTGGTAATTCGTTACCCTGGCAGTTCATTGTACCGGTCAGTGCAATATTAATGTTGCATCAGGTTTTGAGGGATCAAGAAATCGGATGTTCCAATTCTTCTCATTGACTTCGAGATACTTGCAGATACACGTCATTGACTTCGAGATACTTGCAGATACACGTCATTGACTTCGAGATACTTCCAGATGCACGTTAGAGTTCGACCTTAGTTTTCCAAGTTCGACCATAGTTTTCATTCGCGTCACGTTAACGCACACAGAAACTGGAACTATAAAAAACCGGCCCCTTGCCGATCTCCAAAAAAACAAATTCTTTCCCCACTTCATACCAGCAGGGGGGTGTTCTTTAAGCAGAATCCCACTCTGTAAATTAATCCCCTGATATCCTGTTCAAGGAATCAATTTGCAGGGAAAAACATGTCTGAAAGAATACTCTGGAATAAATTCCTGCCGAATAAACCCCCGAAACATCAGGTGATTCTGGTACATTGTTGATAATATGTTTATCAAAGGAATTTTCAGGTAAGTGGATGAGTAAACCATGCTTGGCAGTCACCATGGGTGACCCGGCTGGAATCGGAGCCGAGATTGTGGTCAAGACATTTGACGATTCGTCGATTTTTGACCGGGCCCGGCCCTTTGTCATTGGTTCTGTAGCCTGTCTGGAACTGGCACTGGAACAAACCGGCATCCGGGTGCCGGTAAATCGCATCAGGTCAGTTGATGACCTGATCAATTCATCCGGCATTCAAGTCCTTGAACCGGTAGATTTTGATATTTCACAGTTATCCATAGGGAAAGTGTCCGCAACCTGCGGCGATGCAGCAGTAAAGTATTTCGAAGCGGCTGTGAGGCTGTGCCAGGACAATGCCGTTCAGGGAGTCGTCACTTGTCCGATCAACAAGGAAGCCGTGCATGCGGCAGGATACCATGGTGATATCGGTCATCAGGAAATTCTGGCGAGGATGACCGGTTCCCGGCTTACGGCTACAATGTTGATGACAACGGGTCTCCGGGTAGCCCATCTTTCAACACACAAGTCCCTGGCGGAGGCTGTCGCATACGTCAAGTTGCCGGTACTTCTGGAGAAACTTCAATTGACCATGGACAGCCTGAAACAATGGGGAATCAGTAATCCCCGGGTAGCGGTTGCGGCACTCAATCCTCATGGGGGGGAGGGTGGCATGCTGGGTCGGGAAGAAATCGAGGAGATTTCCCCGGCTGTCCAGTGTGCCAGAAACAGGGGTATGGATGTGGTCGGCCCCTATCCGGCGGATTCTATTTTCTATCGTGCGGCAGCCGGTGAGTTTGACGCGGTCCTGGCGCTGTATCATGATCAGGGCCACATCGCGATCAAGATGCACAACTTTGCCGAGAGTGTTACGGTAACGATGGGTATTCCCTTTATCAGGACCTCAGTGGACCACGGTACGGCTTTCGATATAGCGGGTAAAAACAGAGCCGATGCCAGCGGACTGCTACGTGCCCTGGAAACGGCGATAGATATGATGAACGGAGATCTGCACTGATTCACGGAGACCTGCACTGATTCACGGAGACCTGCACTGATTCACGGAGACCTGTACTGATTCACGGAGACCTGCACTGATTCACGGAGACCTGCACTGATCCACGGAAACCTGCACTGATCCACGGCGACCTGCACTGAACCAGTAACCTGCCGGGTCAGGTTTTCAAAATGAGCGAAAGTTAATATTCTCTTCCAGACACAAGGACAAAGATGAGCGATTATCTGTTATCGGGATTGAAAGTACTTGATGTGGCAACCGTGATAGCAGGTCCGGTGGCATCAATGATACTGGCGGACTTTGGTGCTGAAGTGATCAAGATTGAGCCGCCCCCGGAAGGAGATATGCTGCGCAAGCTGTCTTTCATGCCCAACACCCCGGATGCAGACAATAATAACTTATGGCAGATGGATGCCCGTAACAAGAAGAGCATTTCCCTGGACCTGAAATCGGAAAAAGGTATGGAAGTGCTGCACCGTTTGATTGCATCCTGCGACATATACATCACCAATCAACCATTTCCTGTACGCCAGTCCCTTAAACTCAACTATGAAGATGTCAAACAACTGAATCCCCGTATTATTTACGCATCCCTTTCAGCCTATGGTGAAAAAGGTCCGGAAATGGATGCCAAGGGATATGATCAGATCGCCTACTGGGCCAGAAGTGGTCTGATGGATCTGATGCGAGAGGATGGAACAACGCCAACGCAGGCGTTGCCGGGAATGGGCGATCATCCTACTGGTGTGGCACTGTATGCCAGTATTGTAACCGCGCTTCTACACAGGGAGAAAACAGGCGAAGGCTCCCAGGTGCATACCTCTTTGCTGGCAAACGGCCTCTGGTCTGCAGCCAGTATTGCTCAGGGCGTGTTCGCTGGTGGTGATATGCCGGGATATCGACAGCGCAGATTGATTCCGCTGGTAATGTCAAAGGTATACAAGACCCGTGATGATCGATTTATCCTGATCAATATGGTCAGGTCCAGGAAGGAACTGGAGATTATGTATGACATTCTGGAGTTGCAAGGTGTGATGGAAGATGCGCGGTTTGCCACTCCGGAAGGCCGTATCCAATATCGTGGGGTACTGGGAAAACTCATCCAGGATAAACTGATTCAAAAGGATGCATCGGAGTGGCAGAAGCTGTTCGCGGGCAGGGTTCCGATCTACGTGGTTGCACATGTGGAAGAAATTCTTCAGGATCCTCAGATAATGGCAAACGATATGGTGGAGCATCCGGTGGCCGATGACGTGGATACACCGTTGATTGTTAACCACCCCGTCAATGTGGACAGAGTGAAGAAGGTTGGACACAATCGTGCTCCGGATCTTGGTGAACACAGCGAGGAAATCCTCACTTCCCTCGGTTACACTCCGGAGGAAATCCGGATCATGCGAGATGAGAGCGTCATATAGAAGTCAAGTCCGGTATCAGACCGGCATAAGGTGCTGAACAGGTGGTTCATACTCCACGATTTACCAGACGTAACGTTATCAAGGGCAGTCTGGCGGCAACTCTCGGAGTGATATTCGCCCCGGCGCCAGTCAGAGCCTCGACACCACTGATGGGATTTACACCAGTGCCGCTGTCCGCCGGAAAAGGCAAAATGCCCATGATCTCCCCCGACTATGAATATCAGGTATTGATCCCCTGGGGTTCACCGTTGCAGCCGGACGGACCACAGTTCAACTATCCACCCCGGGCGGAAGATCAGTTGCAACAGATAGGTATTGGCCATGACGGAATGGCATTTTTTCCCCTGGGGGAACGGCGGGGTGTGCTGGCCCTCAATCATGAATTTGGTAAGAATTTTCATGTGCTTGGAAGGAAGGATCCGGAAAATCATCAACATGTTCTGACGTCACAGGCCGCACATGGCATGTCCATTGTCGAGATAGCGGAACAAAATGGTCAGTGGACACAGCAGAAGAGCCGGTATGCCCGGCGCATCCATATCAATACAGAGGTCCGGTTCAGCGGGCCTGCTGCCGGTGATGATCTACTGAAGAACGAGGCTGACAACGCCTTTATGGGAACGATGTCCAATTGCGCCAATGGCATAACACCCTGGGGTACCTATTTGACATGCGAGGAGAATTTTAATCTGCAATTCGGTGCGACAGGACAGTTTGAATCAAATGCAGCGCAGTTGAGATACGACATATTGGGGAGTGGTGGGGAATATGGCTGGCACTTGTTTGATCCCAGATTTGATCTGTCGGACCCAGGGTACACAAACGAGTCCAATCGTTTTGGTTGGGTAGTCGAAATCGATCCTCTGGACCCGGAGTTCACGCCTGTAAAACGAACTGCGCTGGGACGTTTCAAACACGAGGGGGTTGCTATTGTGGAAGCCTCCGATGGAAGAATTCTTGCCTACATGGGCGATGACTCAACCGATGAATTTATCTACAGATATGCTTCTGCAGCTCCCTGGCGTGAAATGATGGCTGCAGGAACGCATCCACTGGATGAAGGACATCTGTCTGTGGCCAGATTTGATCAGGATGGGACCGGTGAGTGGTTACCACTTGAGGCTTTATATGCCGATCAGCAATTCAATGGGCCGGCGGATGTTCTTGTTCATGCACGTCTGGCAGGGACTGTACTCGGTGCGACACCTATGGACCGGCCGGAGTGGATAACACCCGGAACAGGAGGATTTGTTTACTGCGCCTTGACCAATAATGAGTTTCGAACGCAACCGAATGCCGCCAATCCACTGGCGCCAAACCCCCATGGTCATATCATCCGTTTTCATGATCAACCAGGCCCACACGGGTCTACCCAACGATTTACCTGGGAAGTATTCATTTCCTGCGCTGTCCACTACGAAAAAGAAACTACACTGAGCTCTCCGGATGGTTTGTGGGCTGACCCGGATGGCAGACTGTTCGTGGAAACCGATGGGGAACAGCGAGACGGCATGAACAATCAGTTGCTGGTTGTGGATACTGCAACCAGGGAGATACGCCGGTTACTGACCGGTGTCCCGGGATGTGAAATTACCGGCATTACGACGACCCCGGACCGGAAGACCATGTTCATCAATATTCAGCATCCCGGGAAAGGAGATCCATCGTTGACGAACTTTCCTCATGCCGTGGATAACAGGACTGTGCCCAGGGATTGCACTCTGGCTATTCGCAGAAAGGACGGCGGTATCGTTGGTTCGTAGCCAGTCACTGACTGTTCGCGACGCAGGGTCAATCCCTGATATTATTGGCGCATCAATTCCTTAAGGAGACAATGATGCCGGAAATTACCGGTGGACAGGCTGTCCATGATGCGCTGGTGAAATTGGGCGTTAAACATGTATTCGGGATACCCAGTGTTCATAATTTACCGACATTTGATGCAATTCACAGTGGTGGCATTATCACTCCAATCATTACCCGGCATGAACAGGCAGCTGTCCATGCCGCAGACGGTTATGCGCGTGCATCGGGGAAACTGGGCGTCGCGCTCTGCAGCACAGGTCCTGGCACCACAAATACCGTAACCGGTATTTATGAGGCAGCGTTTGCTTCCTCGCGAGTCCTCGTGCTTACAGGTCAGACAGAAAGTACAGATTATGGTAAAGGCAGGGCCGCAGGTCATGAGGCGGAAAACCAGTTACCCATGTTGCAGACACTGGCGCGTTCCGTCGCAAGTCCAAAGTACACTAAAGATCTGGCGCCTGCGGTGTTCCATGTCGCCGCGGACATCATGAACGGTCGGCCACAGCCTGGCGCCATTGAGATGCCCATCGATATACAGTACGGGACAACATCGGCGCCGGTGGGTGAGCCCATTCCAATGGCGCCGGTGACACCCGATTCTGAAGTTCTGAACAGGGCAGTATCGGTGATCAGTGATGCCAGCCGTCGGATCATTATTGCCGGTGGTGGTGTTGTTAATGGCGGCGCCAGTGCAGAAGTCCAGGAACTGGCCGAAAAACTGAATGCACCTGTTTTTATGTCCGGAAACGGTCGCGGCGCTATTCCGGATGACCATGAACTTGCCATGGGAACCATTGTCAATCGTCGTCAGACTCGCAGAGCGATTCAGGATGCCGATGTAGTCATTGCCATCGGAACCCGGCTGAGAGGGTCCATAGCGGCCTGGGGCACACTACCGGGAAAACTCATTCATGTAGATGTTGATCCGCTGGTTCACGGGATGGTGGCTGTACCGGATATCAGCCTGATCGCAGATGCAAAAGAAGCCGTGCGGCGTCTGTTGGACGCGATGAATGCCAGGTCTGGCGATTCAGAATTTCTGTCTGGAGTACAGAAGGCATATCAGGAGATAAAGCAGCAGACCCGTGAACGCATCGGCAAGGATATGTCGGCTCTGATGGATTACCTGAGGGCATCAATGGATCGTCATTCCGTGTTCGTCCGGGACATGACCATGCCTGCTTATGCCTGGGGCAATGATTGGTTCCCCATCCTTGCGCCGAACACCACAATGAATCCAAACTCCGGCGCAATTGGCCCCGGGTTGCCGCTGGCAAATGGCGCCGCGGTTGCCAGCGGCAGGAAAACAGTCGTGATCCACGGTGATGGTGGTGTCATGGTTCATATTGGAGAACTCTCCACGGCAGCCCAACACGACATACCCATCGTGTTGATCATATTTACCGATGGAGGGTATGGTGTGCTGCGAGGTATTCAGGCTGACCGGTTCCAGGACCGGAATGTCGGGGTTGATCTGGCAACGCCCAATTTTGCCATGGTGGCAAAGGGTATGGGCGTTCAAGGTGAGCAGGTACAGGGACTTGATGAGTTCAAGGACGCATTTAAACGTGCCATGGCAGCACCGGGACCCTATGTTCTGGATGTGGATTTGAGAACATTGGAGCCGATGCAGGGTTTTGGCAGACGTATTGAATTTGTACAACCCGGGTAACATTCAATGGCTGAACAAATTGTAATTCTCGATGGATTTGCCCTCAATCCGGGAGATCTCGACTGGCAACCTCTGCAGGTCCTTGGCGATGTCCACATCCATGATCGCACACCTCCCGATAAGATCATTCAACGATCGCAGGGTGCAACCTGCCTGCTGGTGAACAAAGTTGCACTCACAAGGGAGATAATGGAAGCCCTTCCTGATCTCAGGTACATCGGAATCCTGGCAACAGGCTTCAATACCGTTGATATGGAAGCGGCCTCGGAACGGAATATCGTGGTGACCAATATCCCGACTTACGGCACTAATTCGGTCGCGCAGCACACGGCAGCGTTGATGCTGGAATTTGCCAGAGGTGTGTGCGTCCATGATGACGCTGTCAAGAATGGGGAATGGACGAATAACGATGACTGGTGTTTTGCCCGACAACCCATGTTTGAACTCAGTGGAAAGACACTTGGGATCGTTGGCATTGGCCGGATCGGTCAGGCTGTGGCCCGCATAGGCGCCGCAATGGGCATGAAGCTTATTGCTCATGACAAGTACTGGCCGGACGCTTCGGTCCTGGCAGGTCTGGACGTTGACAAAGTGGCAATGGATGAGCTGTTTGCAGTGTCGGATGTGATAACCCTGCACTGTCCGCTGACGCCTGAAAATTACCGGCTGGTCAATAGCGAAAAGCTGAATTTGATGAAATCAACAGCGTTGCTTCTCAATACCAGTCGTGGCGCACTGATCGATAATCAGGCACTGGCTGATGCCCTGAACGCGGGCGTCATAGGCGGTGCAGGACTTGATGTGCTGGAAAGCGAACCACCATCAATAGACAACCCGCTGTTAACAGCCAGGAATTGCCGGATTACACCGCACATCGCCTGGTATGCCAGAGAGTCGCGGAGCAGATTGTTGCAGACAGCGGCAGAAAATTTGTCTGCTTTCCTCAAGGGTAGAGTAGAAAACAGAGTGAACTGAAGAAGCGTCAGTCAGGCGTGCTGACTGACGCGGTGAATATCCTCCCTGATCAGAACCAGCACGGGCACAAGAAACAGAATGACCAATGTTGCGAAGACTATGCCGACGGCCAGACTGACAGCCATCGGTATCAGGAATTGTGCCTGGGTGCTGGTTTCAAACAGCATTGGAGTGAGTCCCAGCGCAGTGGTTGCAGAGGTCAGTACAACGGCACGGAAACGTCTCCGGATTGCTGCAATGATGGCTTCAATAGAATTCATGTCTGTCTCGCGCAGGTAATGGTTATAGCGATCAATCAGAATCAATGAATCATTTACCACGACCCCGCTCAATGCAATCATGCCAAAAATAGAGACGAATGAAAGGGTATAACCCAGCAGATAATGCCCCAACAGGGCGCCGGCAGCGCCAAACGGTATCGCCGCCATAATGATGAAAGGTTGTACATAGCTTTTCAGTTCTGATGCCAGTAGCGCGAAGATTACCAGTAGCGCAATCAGCGCAAGATATCCCAGAGTGCCAAGGTCTTCGTTTTGTTGCTGCCCTGTGCCTGCATGCTTGAAAGTCAGGCCTGGATACTGTTCTAGCAATGCTGGCAGAACTTCCGATTCCATTTTGGCTGTGACTTCCGTTGGAGTTGCCAGAGACGTATCGATTTCTGCAGTAACAGATACAATTCTTATTCCATCCACCCGGTCTATTGAAGCATAACTACGGGATTCCTTGAGCCTGGCGACGACTTCGAGAGGCGCCTCTGTGCCATCGCCCAGTCTGATCCTGGTGTTATACAGGTCCTGGGTACTGCGGCGCTGGCTCTCCGGGTACCTGATCATGACTTTCAATTCCTCCCGTCCGCGTTGTATGCGCTGTACTTCCTCGCCAAAGAAGCTGCGCCTGAGTTGTCTTGCCACGATAGCAGGTGTCAGACCCGCGGCTTCACCAGCGGCAGTGAGTTCAATGTCGTATTGCCGTTTACCTGGATTCAGGGAATCCTGAATGTCATAAATCGAAGGAAACTCTGCATAGGCAGACTTCAGGGATTCAACAGCCTGGTTCAGAATGTCGTCATTGTAATGGGTGAGTTCGTATTCCAGGTCGGAGCCAAATCTAAAAAACTCGGATGAGTAGGAGATGCTCTCAACGCCAGGGATCATGCCGACCCTGTTTCGCCACAGCCTTTCAAGTTCAGTCGTTGAATGAGTTCTTAGCGGTTCGGGGTTCAATTCTATTTGAACAGAAGCAATATGATTGGCAATGGACATCTGGCTGCCACCTTGCGGACCACGGCCGAACCCTGTTTGGCCGCCAATGGTAACGATCACCGATTTAAAGGCAGTTCCACCGACATCAGTGTTGATGCTATGGGCAGCGTCAACGATTTTCTCCGCGGCAGATTTGGTGGTTTCAAATGGGGTACCAACAGGAAAAGCGAGATTAGCGCTCATACTGGTCGATTCCAGAACAGGAAAGAAAATAAATCTTACGGTTCCAGTGACGAGCAGAGACCCGCAAAGAAGCAGAAAAACGAATGCCGCTCCCAGAGAGTAATAACGAAATCGTAACCCGACTGTAATCAACGGAATGATGACCTGGTCCCTGAATCGGGCCACTGCACGACCCACCAGACCCTGCATCACATCCAGTGGCCAGCGGCTCCAGTTGTTACCGTGAGCCAGATGCGCCGGCAGGATGAAGAATACCTCGATCAGAGACATTGCCAGGACAGTGATGACAACAACGGGCACAATCCCCAGCATCTGGCCGAACATTCCGGTGACAAACAGTAGTGGCGCGAATGCGGCCATTGTGGTCAAAACACCGATCACGACTGGTCCGATGACGCCTTTGACACCAAGGAAGGCGCCGACAACACCACGATGTCCTGCTTCTTGTTCAGCAATGATGTTTTCACCGACCACCACCGCATCGTCGACAACGATTCCGAGTACTATGATCAGGGCAAACAGGGACACCATGTTGATATTGACATCCAGAAAATCAAAAAACAGGAAGGCGCCGAGGAAAGAGATTGGAACACCCATGGCTACCCAGATTGCCAGTCGCAGGTCCAGCATAACCACAAGAAACAGAAACACGAGTGCAAAACCGAGGGTGCCGTTACGTAGCAGCAGGCTCAACCTGTCCGAGAGGATCTCCGATTGATCGACCCAGATACCTGCGGTTATCCCTTCCGGGGGTTCATAGTGAGCCAGAAAATTCTTGATGTCCCTGGCAATTGTCAGAGTGTCTTCAGATTCGGATGCCCGCACCTGGAGGAATAATGCGTCACGACCGTTAAATTCATTGATCAGTTCCGTATCCACAAAGCCGTCACGAATAGTGGCGACGTCACCAAGCCTCAGAAAGGTTCCATCAGCTTTTGCAAGCAGCACGATGTTCTCGAATTCCTCGCCGGTTTCTCTTTTGGTATTGGTTCTCAGCAACAAATCACCAGATTCGGTACGCAACTCGCCGGAGGCAAGATTTACTGAAGAGGACCGCACTGCATTGGCAACCTGATCGATGGTAAGACCAAATTGGCGTAATGAATCTTCTGCAACCTCGATAGATATCTCGTAATCCCGGCCTCCCAGCATATCGACCATAGAAACGTTGGGCAGTGTCAGCAGAGCCTGTTCCAGATGTTCAGCCCCATGCCTCAAATGCTGTTCTGAACCGTCCGAGGAAACGTACAGGGCTATAATCTCGTTAGTGGATTCCTGCCTGACAATGTCTGGTTCCTCTGCATCACCTGGTGGAAAGTCCGCGATTCGATCGACTGCCGATTTCACATCATCCAGAATTTTCCTGCCATCGACAAAATCTTTCAGCTCGATGGTAATGGTTCCGGTGTTTTCCGATGCACTGGATATCACACGGTCAACACCGTCAATACCAAATACAGCTTCTTCCACACGGCGGGTAATGCCCTCTTCGACCTCAGTTGGCGTTGCACCCGGATACGGTACAGTGACAGTGATAATGCCTGGGTCGATAGTGGGGAAGGTCTGCGCTGTCAGTGACAGGCCAGACAAAAGACCGCCAATCAGAAGCAGTCCCATGATGAGATTGGCAGCAACAATGTTATTGGCAAAATAACTGATCAGCCCTTTCTGACCGGGTGTATCGATCTGGCTCCCAGCTAAATCCGTCATAATTGAACTGTTGATGCTGACACTTTAAGCCCGTTTCTGCCGCCCGGCACAGAACCCAGTACAATCCCATCCTGATAATCAAAAGCCCTGACCATCAAGCCATCCGCACTGGTGGCCAGCACTTCGGGATGTACCAGTTGCAGTACTCCATTATCTATTATCCAGACTGTGTCATTGATTTGTCTTGCGGCTTCCGGTAGTACGAAGGAATTGACCAGCGGTTCTCCGGGAATTGTTACATCAACGAAGGTCCCGGGAGGAATAAGATTATCCTCAGTCATCCGCAGAAAAATCATGGCGAACCGGCTCTTTCCATCGAGTTCCGCTGCAACCCTGTCAACAACGGCGGCATACTCCCTGTTTTCGACAATAACGGTGGTTGCCCGGTTGATTGCAGGGGAGATCAGAGTCAGGTCTGTTGTGGAAATCGGCACAGAAACTTCGATCGCGTCATTTGAGAATGCTCGCCCAAATGTCATCCCCGGCGAAACCAATTGGCCCAATTCAACGGAACTCTCCGCGACCCGACCGGCAAAGGGAAGCGAGAACCTGGTTCTTTCCAAAGCAAGGGCTGCAACCTGTTCGCGGGCTTTTGCCGAGGCCAGTTGCGCCCTGGCCTGATTGATTTGCGGTACCTTGGCAACCAGCGGCGGCACCTGCCTGTCTGGCTGGTCCGGGTTCAACAGGGTGTAATTTTCTATAGCCGCGGAACCCTCTGCCTGCCGTAATTCAAGTGTTGCTTCCGCTGAAGCAACATCTGCCCGGGCCTGTGCCAGATTGAGTTCGAAGTCTTCTGCTTCGATCGACATTAATGCTTCACCGGCGGTAAATACCCCTCCGGCGCGCAACGCGTCAGACACATAGGCGACACGGCCGCTGACTTGTGGCGACAGGGCTACATAGGATCTGACGACCAGGGCGCCCGTGGCATTGATGTCTGGAATCGTCACTGTTGGCGTTGGTCTGACTACAGAGACCAGTTGAATGTTCTCGACTCCGGTCGCGCTGGCCAGAGCTGACCGCTCAAGGATATCTTCTTTGCTGGGTGATCTTGTAAAGTAGAATGTAATGATGAGCAATACTGCAATAACGCCAATCTGCAGAAAGCCCGGAGATCTGATTTTCCTGAAATCAGGCATTGTCTTCAAAATAAGTTTTCAATCGCGCCATTCCTTCCCTGATGTCCGACACTTCAATCCCGGAATAAGCGAAGCGGATGTATTGATCCCGTTCGTTTTCGAGTGTTCGGCCAAAATGTTTACGGGTGCAGAAAGAAACATCACTGTGGATCAATGCTTCGTCCATCAACTGGTTGACATCAGTCATCCCCTTGTTTTCCATTATCCTGGTAACGTTGGGAAATAAGTAAAAGGTACTGAGGGGGGCGGTAATGGAAATGCCGTCTATGGCATTGAGCCCGGCCACCGCTGCATCTCGTCGTTCCCTGAGTTGTTGCAGTATGGCATCCGGTCCGCTGGTATCGCCCTCTATGGCTTCAACCATCGCCCGCTGGATAAAGTGAGTGGTGCAGGACTCAATGTTGGTATTGAGCTTGCTGATGATTTCGATGACAGGTACAGGGCCAATAGCGGCGCCGAGCCGCCAGCCAGTCATGGCAAATCGTTTGGAACAGGTATAGAGGATAATCGTTCTTTCCTGCATCCCGGGGATATCGACTATGGACAGGGGTGCTCCACCATACTGGATTTCATAGTAGGCATCGTCGGTCAAGACCCAGAGATCGTGTTCAAGGGCGAGTTCAGCCATCCGTTCCATTTCCTTACGGGACGACTGGGCGCTGTTGGGATTTTGATAATTGTTGTAGATAAGGGCACAGGTTCTGTCATTGATGGCGCTTTCTATCGCATCCGTATCCAGTGTAAAACCCGTGTCAGTTTCGGTATAGCCGTAGGGTACTGCGATTCCTCCCTGATATTCGATTTGCGATTCGTATATGGGGTAACCGGGATTGGGATAAAGCACCTCGTCACCGGGATTCATCACGGCACTGATAAATTTGCCGATAACCGGCTTGCCGCCGGGTTGAATCGATACGTTTTCCGCACTGTAGGTCAGTCCACGTTTGGCGCCGACATCCCTGGCTATGGCAGCGCGCAGTTCGGGAATACCGGCGCCGGGGCAATAACCGGTGAAGCCATCGCTGATGGCTTTTTTAGCGGCTTCAATGATGTTGTCCGGTGTTGGTATATTGATATCACCGAGATGGAAGGGGTAGACCTTGTGTCCCTGAGAAGCCCATTCAGCAGCCTTGAGAGAAACCGCAAAGGCGGTTTCAGTGCCTAGTTTTTCCAGTTGTCCAGCGAGTTCCATAGTCAGATTCTATTCCTTGCCACGAAGTCTGGTTGCAATGGCTCTCATGGTATCTCCTGTGCTCCGGGGATTAGTGGCATCTGTGAAGTCATTGATCTTATCCCAGGCTTGAACGACATCATCCATAGTGAATCCATGCTCAAAGTAGTTGCCAGTTGACCGTTGCCAGCGCACCCGTGAAATCCAGTCGGCGCCTGCTTCGAACAATTGTCCGCTGGCATCGCAATCCTCGTGGCATAACCAGGCAACAAGAGGACTGACAGCGCCAGGGTCCAACTGCTTCATAGTCTCTTCATCCATCACAGTACCCATCAGACGCGATGCTGCAATGGGTGCAATGGTGTTTGACTTGATCCCTTTGGCACGGCCCTCTACGGCGATGGTCTGGCTTAATCCGTGTAAAGCCAGTTTACAGGCGCTGTAGTTCGCCTGACCGAAGTTGCCGTAAATTCCCGCGGCAGAGGTGGTCATGACAAATCTGCCATATCCGTTTTCCCGCATGTAAGCGAATGCGGCGCGGCTGACTTTGAAAGCACCATGCAGATGGACTTCGTACACCGCATCCCAGTCGCTATCGGACATCTTGTGGAATGTTTTGTCGCGAAGAATTCCGGCATTGTTTACGACGATGTCCACACTGCCGAAATGATCCAGAGCACACTGGATTATCTTCTCACCGTCAGCGACGGAATCACCGTTGGCTACCGCGTCACCTCCCGCGGCTTTAATTTCATTGACGACGGTTTCAGCAACAGTGGCGTCACTGCCTTCGCCGGAACCTGATCCACCCAGGTCATTCACTACAACCCTGGCGCCGCGAGAACCCAGCAATAATGCGTGTGAACGACCAAGACCGTTACCGGCGCCAGTGATAACGGCGACTTTGTTTTCAAAACTCAATGACATCCAACGAATTCCTGATCCTGTTCTGCGGGCGCATCATAACAGTTTTACGGCTGAACCCTCAAAAACAAGCGGCACAATTCTGGTCAATCTCCAATGTGGAGGTCTGGACCGTGGATTTGTATGATCTTCCAGCTTAAAGCAGTTGCATTACCTGTCAAAGGATATTGATATACACTGGTGCACAGACAATGTGATTATTATTTCAGAATATGCAGTTCGGCGGCGCCAGTGCTGCCTTCGACAGTGTAAAGGACAGTAATATTATGGCTATAAAACTGGGCGTCAGCCACCAAACCCCGGAAATGCTGACGAAAGAACGTTTGCGGTATCTTGTAGCGATGGGTGTCGAGAGTATGGAGGTTCGCATGCCGGCTGAGCAGGCTACTTTCGATGGAATCATGGCAGTAAAGCAGAAGGTGGAGGCGGCCGGGATCGAATTGCATGAGATCCTGTTAAACGACATTCTGGAAATCGACGCTGTAACCCTGGGCGGGGCAGGGCGTGATGCAATAATGGATACGTTCAAACGCTTTATTGCTGATCTGGACCGTGCCGGCATCAAGTATACAACCTATGCCTGGAACACTGGCGGGAAGGCGTACGAGACGCATCGTACCCAGACACGCGGCGTTCCAACCCGCAGATTCGAGTTGGAGGCAGCGCTGGCGCTACCGAATCAGCATGATTATACGTTCAGTGATGAACACATGTGGCAAACTTATGAAGCCTTTGTCAAAGAGATACTGCCGGTGGCCGAAGCGGCCGATGTCCGCCTGCAGTTGCACCCGAACGATCCACCGGTGAATAACCGCGGCGTTGCCCGTATATTCCGCAGCGTTAATGCCTTTCGTCGTGGTATGGAGATCGGAGGTAACTCCCCCTACAATGGTGCTCTGTTCTGTGTAGGTACGTTTGGTCAGATGGCAGGTCCGGATGGACTTGGTGAAGATATCCCTGCGGCCATTCGTGAGTTTGGCGCCAGGGGACTTATTCATCTGGTGCATCTGCGAAACGTTGATAATTATTTACCGAATTTCGACGAGACTTTTCCGGACAACGGGTGGATTGATTTTCTTGCGATCGCAGATGCCCTGGCCGATATCAACTTCGACGGTGTAATCGTACCGGATCATGTGCCGGAGATGCCGGACGGCTTGTCGGGCGAGGCCTATGTTTTTGGATATCTGCGAGCATTGATTCAGTATATCGAACGCCTGAAAGCAGCGGCCGGAATCTCTTGATGGGAGTGTTCAGTAATGCGTGAAATCAATGCGCATCACAACTTTGCATTACTTGCCAGACGCATGCTGAGTGACTACGACGCCAAAGTTCCGGGTTCACTGTTTGGTGAAGGACTGCGTTTATCCATTGCTGATGCCTTTAAATTGCAAACTGCGGTCACGCGATTACGTGAGCAGCGCGGCGAAAAAGTCGTCGGTTACAAAATCGGTTGTGTTGCGCCGGTCAATCAGCGCAACTTTGGAGTGGAACATCCCGTCTGGGGTCGTCTTTGGTCTACCGAGCAGCATGCCGATGGCGCTTCCTTAAAAAAGAATGATTTCTTCAAGCTCGCTATTGAGGGTGAGTACGCAATAAAGTTGAATCGCGATGTTGACCCGGGCGATTGTTCGATCGATTCCATCGTGCGATGTGTCGGGTCAGTTGTACCGGTAATCGAAATGCACAATGTCAGATTTTCAGGTGAACCTCCAAATGGTCATGAATTGATTGCCAACAATGCCATCCACGCTGGTGTCGTTGCTCCGCGTGGAGTTGAGAATCCGCATCGGTCTTTTACGACAGACCTGGCGTTACTGTTCGATGGAGAGGTCGTGGATTCGTGGAAAGCACTGGAATGGCCTGGAGAAATATTAGAATCCGTCCCATGGCTGGTGGCAACACTGGCAGAAAACGGTGAAAAGCTGAAGCGCGGAGATAGTATCCTTACCGGTGCATTCGGACCGCCTGTGCCGCTCAACGAACATCGCAAGGTAACGGTTGTATCTACCGATTTCGGCCGGGTGGAAGCGACTTTCCGATGACAAAACCGCGAATCCGAGGCTTGATCCCATAAAATACTCTTTCTTCCGACTTCGGGGCTTTAAAGCATGTGCTTTACACAATGTCGCCGTCTAAGTATTATGGGTCCTGGTGTCATTTCCCCGGCAACCATCCAATATGAGCAGGCACTAATGAAACAGCAGAGGCCAATTCTACTCAGCGACGAGCAGGTTCAACGCTATATCGCTGATGGCTACCTGATCGTGAATTCGAATCTCGAACCCGCTTTTCATGCTGCTGTTGCCAAAGCGCTTGATTTCACGCTCACGAATGAATTGCCTCATCCCGGTGACAATATTGTTCCCAGGATTCCGGCCCTGGACACAGTGTGCGAGTCCCCGGTCGTGCGTGGAGCACTCATTAGTTTACTCGGTAATCAGTACGCCCTGGCGCCGCATCGATTCCCGCACAATAGCGAGCCACTAGACAAGGAAGCGGTCACTGAGTTCGAACCATTTGATAACCAGCCAATGATGGGCAGAGGGTCGATTTCAGGTTCCGGATGGCATCAGGATGGCCATTCCCGTAGTGGTCGCAGTCGTTGGCATACTTCGCGGGTGGCCAATGTATTCTATTTCCCGCATGACACTCCGGTGAGTATGGGACCAACCCGGCTGCTTGCAGGATCACACCTCTATGCAACGCTACGCGGAAGGTGTTCGGAGCAAGTTGTGCTCCAGTCGATCCCGGCAGGATCGGTGGTCATCTGTCATTTCGATCTTGGTCATGCAGGTACTCCCAACTTGAGTGACAGAAGCCGTTACATGGTCAAATTTGTGGCTCTCAGAACCCAAAACCCATCGTCTCCGACCTGGGATTATCAGGATCCGGAATGGCATACACCGGATGATCTGAAAACGCCGCATGACATTCCTGTTGTGTGGACGTCACTATGGAACTGGATGCGTGGTGTGGATCGTAATGAGGGTATTACAGTGCCTTCGATCAAGGAATTACCACGATTGATGGATGGAATTCTCAGCAAGAGCCAGGAACAACGGTTGTCATGCCTCTATGATCTCATATCTGTTGGCGCCGCGGCAGTCGATGGACTTGTCGAAGCGCTTCTTGGAACAGCGGGACTCGGTCGCCATAAATCACCAGAAGCAACTGATCAGGGATATTACGCCATGTCCCCGAATGTGCTTGAGCGCAGATTCAGCGAAAGGCAGTTTGTACCGGAAGACGCTGCCATAGGCCTGGCTGCCATAGGCACACCCGCAGTACCCAAACTGGTAGAACTGCTTGCTCATGAAGACCCGTGGATAAGGATCAACGCCGCCTATGCCTTGGGTGATGCAGGACCAAAGGCTGCCGGTGCACACGTGGATGATATCGGGGAACTGCTGAACGACCAGGTTGATTCCGTCGTTCGCGTAGCCCTCGACTCGCTGTGTGCGCTCGGGACATTCGGGCCTGTAACTGTGAAGCGATTGCATCGATTCCTTACCGAGGATTTTGCACACTGGGAGGATACGGTTGACTCCGAGCCGCGGGTGGGATGGTACTGGACTCTTCAAAATCAAATTCGCTATCAGAGTTCCCTGGCATTACTCGCATGGGTGTCCAATTCTGACGAACCATCGGCGGATGTGGAAGAGGCCTTGATTGACGCGCTGGATGATGTCTCCGGTTACACCCCCGCGATGGCGTGCCTTGCCCTGGAGCGGCTGAATTCTGTTTCTGCAATGCGGGCGGCTATTCGCTATTTAAGCGTACGTCGTCTGGATGCAACTCAAAATACCAGCATCTCCCAGTCGGGAGGAATTGTGAAAGTGCACAGAGAAGTATTGCTGGCTCGCCTGTCTGAGCCCGGGTAAGGTCCCGACAGACCAGGCTCAACTGTCAAGAATTCTCTCTTTCAGGGAAACCAGCCATCGACTACGAGAAACCAGCATGAAAATTCAATACCTGGTGATCACTCTTATACTGGCGGCATTTGCTGTTATCGTCATTACACAGATCAATTCTGATTCCAAACAATCAAGATTCCAGGTTAACACTACCCAATTCCAGTCTGCATCAACCGAAGATGTGGCTGCGTTACGTGCGCACATGACAAAATTCAGAACTGCAGCACACGCGGGGGATGTGGAAACGATCGTTTCACTGCATTCAGATGAATTCGCGTCAGAAGACGCGACCGGCAAGGATGGGGTCCGGGAACTCTGGACAATGATTATTGATATCGGATTTGCGTCGAAACTTGTACTCGATCTGGAGACGGCGGTGATAACAGTGGACGGCGACAAAGCCGAAATGAGGATTTTTGATGCTTATGGTGATACTGAGCTTGCCTTCTATTTTGCAAAAGAGAAAGGCAAAGGCTGGCTCATTACAGGAACACCGCCAGAAGATAATTCAGTATCCTATGACCTTTATCTCGAACCTCACGGTGATGAATGTGTGGAACACGGCGATTACTTCAGGTGCTGGGATATATTCTCGCCGGAGATCAAGACGGACAGCATGCCACTGGTCATCGACCTGCATGGCTACACGAATAGTCCGGAAAGACATCGCGAAATGTCCGGGTTTGAATCTTTGGCAGCGTCCCATGGGTTCATTGTGGCGTGGCCATATGGCATTGGAAAATCCTGGAATGCCGGCGAACAATGTTGTGGTGTAGCAGTAACTGACGGCATCGACGATGTTGGATTCTTCCGCAAGCTGATTGAGCAGGTATCCATGCAATATCCGGTGGACCCTCAGAGGATTTACGTCACCGGTCTATCCAATGGCTGCTCAATGGCCCAGCGTCTTGCTGCCGAGGCCAGTGATGTTGTTGCCGCTGCCGCATGCATGTCCCTGCATCTTCTGGTACCACCAGCGCAAGACTATTCTCCAGTCCCGGTCATGATTCTTTATGGCACGCGAGACAAGGATATCTATGCGCCTGAAGAAGGTGAATTACCCAGTGCAGAAGAAAATTTCAAGAACTGGGGAAGGATCAACCAATGCGTCGGACCCGCCATTGAGACGTTGGCATCAATGGGCGTGCTCGCCATGACGTATCGACAGTGTGCCGCGGAAACCGAGATATCCATGGTAGTGATCGAAGGAGGCGTTCATGTACTCTACAAGGGTATGCAATCTGATGTCGATACAACTCAAATCGCCTGGGACTTCCTGAAGCGATTCAGTCAGCCAGACGCTACCCCGTTGCCAGGAAAATAGCCGCAGCTTCGGCCAGACCGGCTGCCCGGCCTGCGGTTAAATGATTTCCCTCCACAACAAAGCCTTTTGCATTGGGTAAAGCAGCCGCGAATTCGTGTGGATTTGAATCGTCAGCGCCGCATATGACCAGTACCGGGAATGGAATTGTCCTGGGATCAAGACCGGGCTCACTGCTATCGCCTGATCGCAGTTTTGCCGCCAGGGCAAAGCGGTCCAGCCCCTTGTTATCGGCATGCTTGCGCCACTGTTGAGCCATCTCATCTTGAATAGCATCCGGATTTTCAATTTCGAAGCTGGAAGCCAGACATAATGCCTGAGCAGCCCACTCATCAGAGGCATACAGGTCCAACTGATTGGTAGGTGGTCCACCCCAGCCACACATGACAGCACGTGTAACAGGTCCGCCCAGATTGGCGACTCTCGCTGTCAGTTCGCATCCCAGACCATAGGCAAACAGTGCATATTCCTTTAGCCCCAGATGCTCACCCAGAGCGAGTACATCGCGAGCCATCGCCTGATCGCGATAGGCGGCAGGATCCTTCGGGCCGTCCGACTGGCCGTGAGCTCGAAGATCCAGAGCATACCCGCGCAATCCATGCTCTTTCATTCGAGTGGCGTGGCTGTCGAGGTCGCGTCCACCCGACATCAGACCATGCAGCATGATGACCGGTGGTGCGTCTTCATCCAGACCTTCACCATGGTCATAATAGGTCAGGCGAGTGCCATCGAACGACTTGAACTCCCTTTTATCTGGTGACGGGTGCATTCAGCCCACCAACGGTGTAGTCAAGATATCGATTGAGATAATTACGTTCCAGTGTGGGTGTCCACTCTCTGCTCGCCTCGGTACCGGATTGCATGACTCTTTTACGCACCCACTGACCGGCAATTGCCTCGGTCATCATAAACTGCCAGCGTTGCTCGAAGACCGATCTGGTCAACTCGGGCAGAGCTGCACGAACGCTTCTCTTGAACAGGGTTTCGTGTCTGTGGCGGGTCTTGTCGAAAGCCGCCAGAGCCTGCTCATCTCCCGACTCTCCCAAATGGAAAAGAAAAGCCTGGGCATCGCCTCCCCAGGGAAAGTCAAATACAGCTTCTTTATACGGCTTTAATCCCGCCTTGATGATTGATCGCAAGGATGCATCGCCTGCCACGGTTTGCTGTAATAATTGGTATCCCGGTGTCCAGATTGTGTCATCGAGGAATGCCACAATTGCCAACAGCAATCCCGACCGGTTACCAAAATGGTAATGCACCGCCGCCGTATTTGCGCATCCTGCCTCAATGCTGATCTGGCGCAATGTCACAGCATTGAGGCCGTTTTGAGCGTACAGGTGCATCGCCGTTCGCAGAATCCTCTCTTTGGTATTTTTGTGATCTTCCAGAGTCAGTGCTTCCGGATGGCGTGCCATGTCTGACTATTTCCTTAAATATTATGGGGAAAAGAATACATTCGATGATTTATTTCGACAATAGTTTGTGCAGTACAGAGTCAAATAGATTTTCATCATATTGTGTTGGCGCGGCCCTTCGACCTGGTTGATTCCATGCGTGTTAACAATTCACGCCTGATCTCGGCATGTCGCTTGTGGCTGAGATCGTAGTAAAAGAATAATCCTATGCCAGCGATTGCGATGACTGCTACAGCGGGACCTGAGACAAACCCCAATTGCCAGATAATGTCATCCGGCACAGTCCCTGCCTGTGCCTGCTCAGGAAATCTGATGACATCCAGCAGGATGCCGCCGATCAGAGTGCCTACACCCGTGAGCGCCTTGCGCGCAAATGCTCGAGCGGCATAGACAGAGCCCTCCCGGCGTTCTGATTCCTTCAGTTCGTGCTCGTCGGCAATGTCGGCGAACATTGAGTAAATTGTAGCGCCGGCAATCGGACCCACCAGCATTGTGACATAGGACACCGCGAAGTACATGATCAATATCCATTCCGAGTCATTCCCGGGGAACCAGGGAAAATCGAGCAGTCGAAAACCAATCATGGCGTTTGGCAAAATGATCGTAATAGCTGAAACAATGATCAGCGTGAGCTTCTTATCGAATATTCGGGTGAAAATTGGCGTTAAAACAAAGGCAATAGGAAACGCAGACAGCATGAAGACTCCCAGCCAGCCATATTCCTCTGTTCTAAACTCCCAGAAATGAAGCACCATGAATGGTTCAAAAACCTGGGCTACCGCGCCGCCAATTGCCATGAGGAACGATGCCAGGAACAGTATGAAGAAATTTCTGTTCCTGAAAATCGCGATCATGTCCGTGAGTATGGTCACAGGCGATAATCGGGAAACGCTTTGCGTTTGTTTGAGATATGGAATCTCGCGCCTTGTGCCCCAGACACAATAAAAAAGGGCGGCGATCATGACGATCGCTCCAATCCAGGCAAACCTGGGGTAGCCCGCGGGGTCAAGCGTACCGGGGTTGAATTCTTCTGTCGTTGGAAATATAAAAATATAGATCGAGAAATGCGTTGTCGCAGCCGTTATGGCGCCGATCAACCCACTGAACGCAAACAGCGTTGAACGCTGGCTGTAATCGTCCGCCATTTCGGCGCCAAGCGCCATATGCGGAATATAGTAAAGCGTCATGCAAAATCGAACGAGTACCGCGAAAACGGTCAGCCAGATGAAACTTCCAATGTCTTCCAGTCCACCTGGAGGACTAAAGAGCAGAACAAATGAAACGCCCAGTGGGATCGCGGATGCGAGTATGAAAGGGTGACGTCGTCCAAAACGACTCTTAAGCCGATCAGACCAACCGCCTATAATTGGATCAGTGATGGCGTCGACGACCATGGAGATCATTAACGCAATGCCGGTCAGGGTGCCTGGCAGGCCAACAATCTGTTGGTAGTAAAACAGAAGCAGAAGGTTGAATCCCTGTTCCTGCACCAGATAGCCGACCTCTCCTACACCGTAGGAGAACATCCTTGACACGGGTAATTTACGCGCGGCATCAGTAGTCTCTGTCTGCGTCAAGAACCTTTCCTGTTGAATGAGCAGGGATCGTTACTCTGAGTGAATCTGGATATTGGCGTCTGGATATACACCGCAAGCATCCGAAAAGCATCTGAAGTTTAATTCGCATGCTTTAAAAGGGCAAGAAACCTGTGGGATGGTAGAATACGCTGGATCAAGAAAGGACCACAATCCATGCCTACGCTCAATTTGACGCCAGTCACCAGCGAAGACTATCGCCGGATCGCCGAGAAGCGCTTGCCCAGAGTATTGTTCGACTACGTTGACGGCGGCGCGTTGCAGGAACGCACGCTGAATGACAATGTCGAGGATTTCCGCAAGGTCAGGATGAAGCAGCGCGTGATGCACGATGTCTCTTCTTTGGACACAAGCGTCAATGTGCTGGGACAGAACTGGACGATGCCGGTGGCGCTGGCGCCGATCGGACTTGCCGGTTTGATGGCGCGGCGTGCAGAATTGCAGGCCAAGCGTGCTGCGGACGCCATTGGCATTCCCATGTGTCTCTCTACTGTTTCCGTTTGTTCGATGGAAGAAGTTGCAGAAGTTTCTGATAAGCCTTTCTGGTTTCAACTCTATATGCTCCGTGACCGTGGTGCTGTTAAAGACATGTTGCAACGCGCCCGAAATGTGGGCGTGACGACGCTGGTCTTTACTGTTGACCTTGCTGTCCTCGGCGCGAGATACAAAGACGTCAGAAATGGGTTATCGGGAAGTGTAGGGCTCTGGGGCAGGTTGCGAAGCGGGCCAATCTCCTACATGACGCATCCGCGATGGACTATTGACGTAGGTCTTCGTGGCAGGCCCCATACCTTTGGCAATCTTGCCGAGTACATCCCCAATGCCAATTCACTCAAGAACTTTACGAGTTGGGTTGCGACACAGAATGATCCGTCAGTGACATGGAAGGACATAGAATGGTTGCGATCTGTCTGGGACGGAAAGCTCGTCATCAAAGGAGTGTTGAGTAGCGAAGATGCACTCGAGGCAGCCAGGTCCGGCGCAGATGCTGTGATTGTTTCCAACCATGGCGGCCGGCAACTCGATGGTGTTTCTTCCACCATCGCAGTATTGCCGCAAGTCATGGAGTCTGTTGACAGTTTTGAGTCTGGAAGGGTTGAAGTGCTGCTGGATGGCGGTGTGCGCGACGGTCAGGATGTGGTCAAGGCGCTTGCCTGCGGCGCAAGGGCAACACTCATTGGCCGGTCCTGGGTCTACGCTGTTGCTGCCTGTGGTCAGGCAGGACTGGAGCGTTTTCTGGGTACCATGAAACGCGCAATGGGCATCAGCATGGCGCTCACCGGTGCGCCAAAGATTGCGGATATATCACCTGAAATAGTGGAATAGAGTGGCCGCTTTTGCAATCGGGAGTCTGGTGTTTCTCTACAATAGCGGAGCAGGCATTGGAATATCACTGACGAAGCGGGGTATGTCGTAGCCTCTCTTTACGGCAGGTCTTGCCGCGATTTCACAATACCAGCGGTGTACATTCGGGAATTCAACGAGATCAATATTCTGCCACTCAAAGCGTGAGACCCAGGGCCAGCATGCCATGTCGGCGATGGAATAATCATCTACAAGGTATTCATGGTCTGTAAGACGCCGGTCCAAAACGCCATATAATCGTTTTGCCTCCGCGTGGTAACGCTCCTCAGCATAGGGCGCCTTTCCAGTGTTGAACTTTAAAAAATGGTGTACCTGCCCCAGCATGGGTCCAAGACCACCCATTTGAAACATCAACCATTCGATAGTCGTCCAGCGCTGTGCGCCCGAAGGAAAGAAGCGACCACTTTTCTCAGCGAGGTACATCATGATGGCGCCACTCTCCATCATCGAGGTTCCGTTATCGTGATCGACAATTGCCGGAATCTTGTTGTTGGGTGAAATCTTCAGGAACTCCGGTGCAAACTGATCATCTTTGGTGATATTGATGGTGATGACCTTATACGGGATTCCCATTTCTTCCAGGGCGATGGACACTTTGCGGCCGTTTGGCGTGGTAAACGTGTAAAGATCAATCATTTTTCAGTGCCTTACTCTTGCCGGGATGACATTTTCATCGGTTTCCCGAATTGAAACGTTAATCAGGATCAGTCATGTTGAATGGGTCCAGCGCCGCGTCCAGTTCCGCTTCATCCAATTCAGTATTGCGCAAGGCAACTTCGCGTATGGTTTCTCCGGTTTCCGCTGCCTCATGTGCAATGGCCGCCGCCGCATCGTAACCGATGATCGGAGCCAGGGCAGTGCAGATCGCCAGTCCCCGCGCCACCATATCAGGTCCTTGTGATGTCGCTTCAATGCCGGATACACACTGCCGGGAGAGATTGGCAGCCGATGCCGCGAGCAGATCAATCGACTGCAACAGATTGTGTGCCGCCACCGGCATCATCACGTTGAGTTCAAAGTTGCCCGACTGACCGGCAATGGTAATGGTGGCATCGTTACCGATCACCTGTGCACACACCATGCAAACAGACTCCGCGATCACCGGGTTGATTTTGCCGGGCATTATGGAACTGCCGGGTTGAACTTCCGGCAGAATAATCTCTCCAATGCCTGCCCTGGGGCCGGAGCTGAGCCATCGCAGGTCGTTGCAGATCTTCATCAGGCTTACCGCCAGCGACTTCAAGGCATTCGACGCATGGACCACAGTATCCAGTGTGTTCTGTGCCTGAAAATGATGTGAAGTCTCCTGAAACGCCACACCGGTTCTCTCACTCAGCTTTTGAGTAACCCGCCTGGCGAATTCCGGATGCATTCCGATTCCAGTACCCACAGCTGTGCCACCAAGCGCCAGGCTGGAGAGTTCCGACACCGCATTCTCCAATCTTTTTCTGCCCAGTTCGATCTGACTGGCATAGCCTAGAAATTCCTGACCAAGCCGTATCGGTGTCGCATCCTGCAGATGCGTTCTGCCGGTCTTTACAACCCCCCAGAATTGACTGGATTTATCTCGCAGCGCACTTTGCAGTTCTGCCATCGCGGGTAACAGTTCATGATGAATCGCCACCGCGGCGGCGATATGGATACTGGAAGGAATCACATCATTGGATGATTGCCCGTGGTTGACATGATCGTTGGGGTGAACAGGGTTGCGAGAGCCCAGTTCACCACCCAGCGCCTCGATGGCCACGTTTGAGATGACCTCGTTGGCGTTCATGTTGGTGGATGTGCCTGAACCGGTCTGGAATATATCGACTACGAAAGAATCATCAAACTCACCGTCAACAACACGTTGCGCCGCAGTGATAATGGCCTCGGCAACATCGGGTTCAAGCGCACCCAGGTCGCGGTTGACTTCAGCGGCGCACAGCTTGATCTGGCCGATAGCGCGAATAAAGGACCTGCCGAATCGCAGATCACTGACAGGAAAGTTAAGTACAGCGCGGCGGGTATTGCCACCGTAATATGCGTCTGCAGGTACGTCCAGTACCCCCATCGAGTCGCGTTCGGATCTCATCCCGGAATTGTTGCCCATAAATTTACCTTTTGCCCGGTTTGTGGGTTAGAAGACGTGATGTCCAATATTGAAGAAAAACGGACACTACAAATGCCTCTTCATCACTCCATAATGAAATAAATTACCGGGTACTAGATTGCCAGAGAATCGACCTGTGTGCCACAGGCATACAGTCCTTCCTTGCTTTCAACTACCGGAGTGCCTCTATGTGTACTCATATTCCCGAAGTCCTGATATCCCGGATATCTGTGCCGTAGACCCATCGGGAAGCAGAAGATTAAATTGTAAACCTCTCAATGCGGGTGGACGATATCCGGCAACCAGGTCGAACCTTGATTTGACGGCATGATGGACCAACGCTCGACACTCTCCGGGCCTGAGCGGCTTGTCGCCATCCCGGACACAGACGTTCCTGACATCCATTTTAAACAGCTTCCGGGTACCAGAGCCATGTTGGTGGAACATCCCGGACACATTCGGGTGAATCAGCATGTCGTCTACATCGAGGAGTTTCAGAATCTCCCCCTGACCACTGAGAAGATTGCTGATGTTCTCCCTTGACGAAACCGCAATGAAGAGGTCGGCGTCCATAGCCACCCTGCACATGTCGATCATGTAACTCAGGCTGACATCCGACAACCCGTCATGCCAGTACCCGCCACCAATGTCGCTGTGGACCCCTGGAAACCAGATTTCCGTGATCCTGTCCGGTTCCGACTCGTCCCGATTCATGAGTGTAGGTTCAAAGGCAACCCGGTCCTCGTCAAGAGAGCAGATGTGGACAGCCCGGCGTATCCGGGCGTCAAGGGTTCCATTCTCGAATACGACATCGCTGCTGATTTTTTCACTGCTTCTGTGTATCCCATCCATGGCGGCCACGGTATCAAAAACACCCAGAAATGCGATTTCCAGGTCGTCAAATTCCTCGAGCATAATACTGGCGAATTTTCTCGCCAATGCCGCGCCACGACTAAACCCAAATACGACGATACGATCATCCAGAGTCGGCTCTTCTGTCCTCAGGTCCCGGGAAGCCTCATTCAGTATTCTGCGTGCATCTCCCCAGCTTGGCGCCAGTGCGCTGTTGACTGCTTTACTCATCCTGGAGACAAACCAGCCAACTAGAGGAATCGTTTGTCCACCCTCCCGGGTACCAATACCGTTGTAATAGTAGGTCTTTTGACTGTCCCCACCGGGTGTCCGTGTCGAAGTGTTGTCTTCCGCCAACCCACCACCCATGAGCACGTGTAACTTCAGCACGTTGCTCACGCTCTCATCTTCCTTGAAGCCTGTTGCATCGCCTGGCTCATTTCCAGTGCCATCGAAGCTGAATACCAGTGTGCGTGCCGTGTTTGTGCTCATGTGTTGGGCCATTTTGCTTGTGATGACTGTTGCTCTGGACAGGTTGTATTGAATCTGTTGCTTGAGTGTATCAGAGTTTCACGAAGGAGAACTGTCGTTCTCCAATGCCATGCCAGTTCTAATCCATAATAGTTAATATATTTGCTATATATAAATTTAGTAGCTAATATATTGACTCATGAAAAACACAAAGCTCACACCAGGTGTTCAGTCCACACTGCGTCGCCTGGGTTCCAATATCCAGACTGCCCGCCGCAAGCGCAGACTTTCCCAAGCCGATCTTGCATTGTCTATGGGTGTGTCTGTCGGAACGCTGAAACGCCTGGAGGCAGGGGAGCCAGGCGTTTCGATAGCGACACTGGCCATGGCATTTCTTGCTTTCGGAAGTCTGGGTCGTCTGGAGGATGCCCTTGATATCACAGTGGATGATATCGGGCTGCTTTTTGACCAGCGAGAACTCCCCAGGCGCGTGCGTGGCCGCAAGCGCGTGTCGACTGCAGTTCGTGATAAGGGGGCACTCTACGTCTCTGATCCTGATGGCGCCCTGTTTTGAAAACGAGTCGAAGTGTCCGGGTCGTCATCGGAGAGAAGTGTGTTTCTGTGGGTATTCTTCATTTCGAGGTCGACGGGCGGAAGCAGGTCTCATCTTTCCGCTACGCTGACGAGTGGCTTGAGCGCCCAGACAGTTTTGCTTTGGCTCCCTTGCTTCCACTGAATAATCCAGTCAGCTTCCACTCGGGGATAGCCGGAAATACTCGTGATGCTTTGCCGGGTCCTATCGCAGATTGTGCTCCGGATTCATGGGGAAGGCGTTTGATCGCCCAAAACATGGGTTATGTCCCGAACGAACTGGAGGCTCTGCTTGCTGTCAACGACGGGTCGCGTCAGGGGGCACTGCGCTTCCTGGATGAAAACGGTGTTCTTCTTTCATCCAGCCAGCCTGCTGCCCGGACTGCTAACCTTGAGGATTTGCGAAATCTGGTACAGAAGTTCGAGAATAATGATGGCGACCTGCACCAGATTGCACAGGCACTGCGCGGATGCGGTGACAGCCTGGGTGGCGCACGACCAAAATGCGACTTCGAGGATCTGGGCGTACTGTATCTGGCGAAATTCACATCTTTCAACGACACAATGGATATCGAACGCATGGAAACGGCGACGCTAAGCCTGGCTGCCAGCGTAGGGTTGCGAGCAGCCTCTGCCCGTCTTGAACTCAAAACCTCCAAGTGGCCTGTAGCGCTGATCGAGCGTTTCGACCGCGCGGGGACTAACCGTCGCCACTATGTTTCGGCCAGAACGTTTGTCGGGAACAAACCCGATGACGAAGCCTTCTACACTGATTTGGTGGACGTCATGCGTGGGTATTGTGGTGGCGGGGAGGCGATGCTTGGCGAACTGAGGGAATTGTATCGTCGTATCCTGTTCACCATCCTGGTCTTAAACAACGACGATCATCTGAAGAACCATGGCTTTCTGTATGCTGGTGACGGCGCATGGAAATTGTCTCCCGCCTTCGACATCAATCCACAGCCAGACCGACATCGGCAGTTGAAAACGGGTATTAGCGAATTGAGCGGCTACTCCGCTTCGATCGAAGCGGCAATTGAGACTGCGCCATTCTTTGAGTTATCAGAAGATGCCGCACGCGCCGAAGCGCTACGCATGGCACAGCAAATTTGCGGCGAATGGCGTCACCATTGTACCAACGCCGGCATGAGCCGGGATGAGTGTGCAGTCTATGCCCCGGCCTTCAATCACCTGGAAATGCAGTATGCGCTTGGACTGGCTGGAATTTAAGAATCAACGCTGTTTGACAAGTTTGTAGTTGGATAATGTAACTATTTGATATACTATACACTGTAGTTACATTCATGACTGGTTAGTGCCATGGCAACCGAAAACCTGCCCGACTATTTTACCTCCCGAGGCCTGCAACACACCGCACCAGAACGGCTAAACGCCTCACTGCGGCTTGTTTTAGACACTATGCCAACGTTGCTCTATGGGGAGGCAGAAGCGGAATTGACCGCCGAAGAACTAGCGATTCTCAAAGAAGGTGGCATCGACCTGGATACGGTCATCGTCCGGGACCCACTGGCGGAAACCGCGGTCAAGTACGCCGCCATTATTGAAAGCAGCCTGTCTATCAAGGAAGCCGCTGCCGGCATGGGCAAGGCAGCAAGTCACCTGAGGCAAATGATTGCCCGGCGAACATTGTACAGTTTGCTACTCGATAACCGTCGTTACATTCCGGCGTTTCAATTCACCAAAACTGGCTCGTTGGTCCAGAACATCGCCAAAGTGAACGCCGTATTGCGGCCCGACCTGCATCCGGTTGAAGTTTTTGAATGGTACACAGAATCCGATCCGGATTTGTTTGTGAACGATGACGAAGATCAAACCGTCAGTCCCATCATTTGGCTTTCCAATGGGTTTGATGTTAAGCCAGTGGTTGTCCTTGCCAAGCGTCTGTAGGTCCGATGCCGAAACTGCCTCGCGCACCGGATGTGGAACGCCTTCGTGCGACACCGCCGGCGATTATTGAAATCGGTCCTGACATCCAGTTGTTTCGAATCTACAAACGCGGTGGTGACTTTCCAACACTGTGGAATCAGTTCCGTCATTACGGACCTTTATCGCGATTCGATCATCATGTCCCCGATGATGCAGATGAGCCATGTGCTCAAAGTCGAGGAGTACTCTATGCTGCGAGTGACCTCGCTACCACCCTGGCTGAGTTTTTCCAGCATCGGCGGCGGCGCATTAACCGATCAGACCAGGTGCCATGGCTCGCCGCCTTCCGACTGCCAGGGACCATTCCATTGCTTGATCTTACCGATACTTTCAGTGTGCTCGTGGGTGCCTCGTCAACACTGTTCACCGGACCCTTCCGGCACACTCAAGCCTGGTCACGTGGTTTCTACGATACCTACCCAGAAATTCAAGGCCTCTATTATCGCTCTTCACTGACTAACCGAATTACGGTGGTGTTCTACGAACGAACCAACACACAACAGTTGTTCCCGGCAACCACTGGTATGCACCGGCCACTGGACAGTCCATTGATGCTGAGCTCGCTGACAATTGCTGCCCAGGAAATTGGTTACCGCTTAACCTAGCCAATCTACCAACACCGTGCGTATTCCGGCGCAACCTGATCACCGATTCTGGTTCAAGTTGATCACCCATTCTGAATTAGGGTGATCATGGATTCAGGAGAAGAGACATTCAAATGGTTCAGGGCTAGAGAAGAAATGGATGGAAACGTGGATAGTTGATAGACCTTACCGTGTCGGATTTCGCTACTCAGAGTTCATTTGTTTCTTTTTACGCCACTGGTGCCACCGGAGAAACATAATATAGATTACTCCTATCGTACAGGCGTAACCAAAAAGATTTCCATAAAGCCCGTAAAAGTTGGGCAAAATGTGAATTTCTGGATTCTCTCGATCATACTTTATTGAGATTTCATCACCTGTTTCGAAGCTGTCGGCTTTACCGGCAATCGGACTCTCACTGTGATAAACGATACCGTTAACGACGTAAGAATACCGAATTGGATAGGACAAAAATGTCCCAAATTTAGCGTCACCACTCGCTACAGCTTCACCCACTCCGGTAAAATAAGCAGTCCCTGATTCATAAATCACCATTCTATATCCCGAGTGTAATGCATACAGCACGAATGCAACGGGCAGACAATGAATTAGCCATTTCATCATTATTTACCTTGCTCCTGTGCAGCCAAGTGTGCCACGACATTACCTGTTCTCAAGTAATATGGGTATTAGAACTTTTTCAACAAACAGGCCATGATTAGTAAAAACCCTGTCCAAAAAAGTAATGATATTTGCGCGTGTAATCAAATAACCATCTTTCTCCTTTACGAAATACTCATGGCGAATCAAGTATTTTGAAGGATCTAAATTACTGCTATCTCTCTCTCCGCGCACGAACTCCTCAAACTCGTCTGTTTTACCATCAACATAGAAAAGTATCTTCAACGGGTCAGCATCCATTAAAAATATAACATATCGCTCCTCAAGCCTGTTTCGCCACCTGTTATGGTACTCCGGGTGGAATTCGGCAAATTGTCTACGCCAACTTTCTTTGCTGGCGTCTGCATGTTTTTCAATAAACTCGTCAAAATCACCGGAACGGAGTGCATTGAATGCAGAGGCGTAGAATCTGACAATCTCGTTTTTAGACAGATTGAGTTCTTCCTCCGTAGATAAACGAACCCCCAGGGTAGAGCCATTGAACATTAACGAAATACCCGTACCCTGTATGAACCCATTAGGGTCCATATCTTGTCCCAGTTCGAACTTGTATTGAAAATCCTGGATTGGTGATTTTTTATCATCTTGTTTTAGTTCTAGATTTTTTACGTAAACCAACATGATCGTATTGATCAAATAATTGCCAGGATTTTCCATAAACCTGGCATCTGCTCCCTTTTCAAATTCAGTTGCAAAAACATATGAATTCACCCGCTCATGTTTATCTTTAGGAAGATTCTTGACAAAGGCCTTCCAGAAAAATATGTCTTTGTCACCGTTACAGACTTTCGAAATTAAATATACATCGGAAAATTGATCATAACTTTTTAATATACGTTCATGGTATGATTTAAACACGTCCAAAGTATTGAGCAGTGCACCAGGCAAAGTGTATTTAAACTCATCCGCG
>LXNI01000820.1_pt1 | contig 32671 bp, 26 predicted proteins | sample 809091 | NCBI WGS metagenome assembly LXNI01 (sample SAMN04870527, study PRJNA318959) | sponge metagenome | biome: 01000161; feature: marine sponge reef; material: water | host: Sarcotragus foetidus | place: Greece: Milos, Mediterranean Sea | collected 2013-05-29 | depth 5-7 m | reverse complement strand
ACCCGCTGCGTCTGTAACGTCACGATCATCCTCCGATGATCCCAGACGCCGACCTACAGGCTCATGTCTCGTTGGATTTACGCCCCCCGTTCAGGCTCATGTCTCATTGGACAAGGCTCGCGCCGGCAACCGGAGCGAAATCTGCTAGCCTGAGGCGGCCGGCCCGCCGGCCTTCGTCTTCTAACCTGCGGGCTTAACGTCCGCAAACTTGCCGCCGACGCGGCCCAGGTCTTCGAGCAGTTCCGGGACTTCCCAGTACATCGTTCCGAACCGATCGCGGAATTCGCACACCTTTTCGTACACCCTGTCGATACCGATGTGGTCCGCATAGTGCATGGGGCCTCCGCGGTAACGCGGGAATCCGTAGCCGTTGACCCAGACGACGTCGATATCGCCGGAACGGCTCGCGATGCCCTCCTCCAGGATCCGGGCCCCTTCGACAATCAGCGCGTAGATGCATCGTTCGACGATTTCCTGCGCGCCGATGTCCCTCGGCTCTACACCCAGCGCCGCCGCTTCGCGGGCGATCAGCGCCTTGACCTCCGGGTCCGGAAGCGGTTTGCGGGATCCCGGTTCGTACAGGTACATCCCCTTGCCTGTTTTCTGTCCCAGACGACCGCCTTCCACCAGCACGTCGGCGATCCTGTAGAAACGCGGATCGTCCGGCAGATCGGTCCGCTCCCGACGCACGGCGAAACCCACGTCCAGGCCTGCGAGATCGCCAACGGCGTGCGGGCCCATGGCCATGCCCCAGTCGTACAGCGCAGCGTCGATGTGCTCCGGCGCGGCCCCCTCCAGCAGCAACAACTGGCTTTCGCGGCCGTACCCGTAGAGCATCCGGTTGCCGACAAAGCCGAAGCAGTTGCCGACGGTCACCGCCACCTTTCGCAGACGCCTGGCAAGCGCAAGCGCGGCAACGATGACCGAATCCTCGGTCGCAGCGCCGCGGACGATCTCGACCAGCCGCATGATGTGCGCCGGGCTGAAGAAATGCGTGCCGATCACCCTGCCCGGCCGCTTCGTGGCCGAAGCGATCCGATCGACGTCCAGCGTCGAGGTGTTGGTCGCAAGTATCGCGTCCGCCCGGCAGACCTCGTCGAGGCGGGCGAACACCTTCTGCTTGACCGCCATGTTCTCGAACACCGCCTCGATCACCAGGTCCGCGTCGGCCACGACATCGTACGACTGAGCCGACGACAGGCGGCCCAGCCCGTCTACCCTGGCTGCCTCGCTCACGCGGCCTCGTTTCACGCCGCCCGCATACAGAGCCTCAATGGTGCTTCGACCCCGGGCAAGACCCGCCTCGTCATTGTCCAGCACGGTGACCCGGTAGCCCGCTCCAAGGCAGCTATAGGCGATCCCGGCGCCCATCGTGCCCGCGCCGATGACCGCGATGCGGGCGATCTTCCCGCCGGCGTCGGTGGCACTGACATCCGGAGGCGGTTTTGCTGCCTGGCGCTCGGCAAAGAAGAGATGCCGCAACGCGCTGGACTGCGGCGACGCCATGCACTCGGAGAAATACGCGCGCTCCTGCGCCAGCGCCTCGTCGATGGGTAATTCGATCGCCGCCTCGACGCAGCGCACGATCCGTTCCGGTGACACGAGGCCGCGTGTCCTGCGGGCAATCTTCTGCCGGTATTCGCTAAAGAAGTCCGCACCAACGGGGTCCACGGAGAGATCCCGAATGCGTCGCGGGGGTTCTCCGAGCGACACCAGTTCCCGAGCGTACGCGATAGCTGCGTCGAGCAGATCGCCATCCTGCACGAGCCGGTCGACGATGCCCGCCTGGGCGGCCACCGTGGCATTCACCGGCTTGCCGGAGATCATCATGTCCAGGGCGCGTTGCACACCGATGAGCCTCGGTGTCCGCTGGGTGCCTCCGGCGCCCGGGATCAGGCCGAGATTCACCTCCGGAAACCCGACGCGCGCGGACGGCACGGCGATTCGATAGTGGCACCCCAGCGCGAGTTCCAGGCCGCCGCCGAGGGTCGTGCCATGCAGGGCGGCCACGACCGGCCCCTCGAACGCCTCGATACGGGCGATCACCGCTGGAAGCCAGGGAGATTGCGGCGGCTTGCCGAATTCGCGGATATCGGCGCCGGCGACGAACGTGCGCCCCTCGCAGTGCAACACGGCGGCGTTTGCGCCGGCCTCGGCCGCTTCATCGAACGCCGAGATGATGCCCGCACGCACGGCATGGGACAACGCGTTTACCGGTGGATTGTTGATCGTGACAATGGCCAGACGATCCTGTAACGACAAGCTGACGACGCCCATAAGCGCTCCCGATTTACAAAACTGTCTCGCCCATCCTCACCTGCGGCCGCCGACTCGCGCAGTGGCGCGTCAACGCCGTCGTAACGGTTGCGGGTGAAATGAGCCGAGTGGACTGCGACATGATAAGAGCCATGCAAAATGAAATCGGGCTCAGACCACTGTCAATCCGTGTCTGGGCGCCTGGCGCCGCACCGGCAGCCCGGCCGCATCGCAAAGCGCGGCATGGGTATAGTGCTCGGCCATCTTGCCCCGCCATGCCGGCACGAAGTCGGTGTTGTCCAGGGGCGTGGCTTCGGTGCGTGCCTGACGGGCCACGGCCGCAATCAGGTCCTCGTCGAGTGCCTTGCCCACCAGTAGTTCCTCTGCGGCACTGACGGACACGGGGCTCGAGCCCACAGCACCGAGATAAACCGCCGCCCGGTCCACTACATTCCTCTCGTCCATCCAGAGCGCGACGGCCACCGACAAAACCGAAAAGTCGATGGAACCCCTGCGCCGCAGCTTCCAGAACGCCGACCGGCAACGCTCCCGGTCGGCATCGGCGGGGACAATGATGTGGGTGAGAATCTCGCCGGGACGCATGCCGAGGTAATCGATGCCGTCGTCCCGGTAGAGGTCCGTGAGAGCAATCTCCCGCTCACCTTCGGGGGAAATGAGCCTGATACGGGCGCCCAGCGCACAAAGCATGGGCGCGGCGTCGCTGGCGGAGTGGGCCCAGCAGCGGGGCGAGTTGGTGGCCACCCAGCAGATCGTGCCCTGCTCCTTCATGCAGTAGTCGATGGAGCGGCGCCATTCCTCGGTCTGGTTGTAGTACGTGCAGCGGGTATCCACGCAAAGGTTGCCGCCCAGCGTACCCATGTTGCGAAGCGGCGGTGAAGAAATGGCCGCAACGGAGCGGGCAAGACCCGGGTAGCGATCGCGGATGACCGGGTTTCGAAGCACGCCGCTCAGGGTAACGGTCGAACCGATGGTCACGCCCCGCGAGTCCTGCTCGATGCCGCGCAACTCGTCGATGCGCATCAGGCTGACGACCGATTCGGTGCTCTGGTGGCGGCGCTTCATGTTGGGCCAAAGGTCAGTACCTCCGGCCACCAGCCGCGCGCCGCCATTGGAATAGGCGGCAACCGCCTCGCTCAGAGTCGTCGGTGCGCTGAACTCAAGCGGTGGTAAGCGTAGCACTGCGCCGCTCCTTCAAGGCCGCTTCGCGTTCCTTCATGGTGCCGGACGCCGAACGCAATCCACGATGTTTCGGATCGTGTTTGGCGCGTCCATCGCCGCCCTGTTCCGGGGTCGGCACCTCAATCGGTGTGCCGTAGTCCACCTTGGGGAATCGGGTCGGCCCGACTCGCGCCGGACGCCCCCTGGCCTTGGCTTCCAGTGCCTTCAGGACCAGTTCAGGGGTCGCCGGAACCTGGTCGACACGCACTCCGACCGCATCGAAGATTCCATTGACGACCGCCGGCATGATCGGCAGCAGCGGACCCTGCCCGACTTCCTTGGCGCCCATGGGTGCACGCTCGTCCCTGGACTCGATCATGTAACTGGTTATGCCGGGCATGTCATGGAAGCCAGGGCTCTTGTACTCCAGCAGCGAGGGCATCTTGTGGACCAGCGCGGAGGACAGCTTCTTCGGCAGGCGCCGGAATACCTGCTCCTCCATCATCGCCTCGCCGAGGCCCATGTAGATGCTGCCCTCGATCTGGCCCAGGGCCAGCACCGGATTGATGGCCTGGCCGATGTCGTGGGCCATCCAGACGTGCTTGCAGTCGTAAACGCCTGTCTTCGGGTCCACTTCCACCTCGACCACAGCCGCCGAATACGAATAGGTGGGTGACGGCCCCACTCCCGCGCCGCGGTATCGCCCCGGCGCGCGGGGCGGAATGTACGACCCGGTGGTGCCCAGGGTGCCGTTGCGGGCCTCGGCGGCCACCACGGCCGCATCGAAGTCGAGTCCGTTGTCCGGGTCGCCGGCGGGAAATACGCGTCGATCTGCGAACACCAGTTCCGTCTGGGAGACCTGCAACTGCGCCGCGACTGCCCCGGCAATGATGTCGCGGGCGCGCTCCGCGGCCTGCATGGCGGCATGGCCCACCATCATGGTGACCCTTGAGGAGTAGCTCCCAAGATCCACCGGAGTCAGGTCCGTATCGCCCACGCAGAGGCGGATGTCCTCAAGCTCGATGCCCAGAACCTCCGCGACGATGGCGGCGAGAACCGAGTCCGAACCCTGGCCGATCTCGCTCTCGCCGCAAAAGACCGCCACACACCCGCTGCGGTCCAGCTTGATCTGCACGCCCGACTGGGGCATGTGGTTCCAGTAGATCGGCAAACCCGCCCCGCAAAGGTAGGCCCCGCAGGCAAGTCCCAGCCCGCGGCCTTCCGGCAGTTTGCCGTAACGCTCTTTCCAGCCGCTGCCCCGAACCACGGCCTCGATGCACTCGCGAAGTTCGATCGAGCCGATGCGCAACCAGTTCGCCGTCACCGAGTCGGGCGGCTGCAGGTTCCTGAGCCGCAGCTCGGCGGGATCGATGCCCAGGTGGTGGGCCGCCTTGTCCAGATGCACCTCGAACGCGAACCGGGGCTGCGGCGTGCCGTGGCCTCGCTTGGGCCCGCAGGGCGGCTTGTTGGTGAAGGCGCGGGCGCCCTCGAACCAGTAGTTGGGGATCCGGTAGGTGGTGGTCTGCAACGCGCCGGTGTAATACGTGCTGGCCACGCCGTAACTGCCGAAGGCGCCGCCGTCCAGCGCGGTGCGCAGATGCTGCGACGTGATCGACCCGTCCTTCCTGAAGCCCGTCTTAAGGTGCATCAGCACAGGGTGGCGGCCGCGATGGCAGTAGAAGACTTCCTCACGGGTCAGCGTCACCTTGCAGGGGCGGCCGAGCTTAAGGGCCAGCTTGGCGACCACCATTTCATGATTGAACGGATCGCTCTTGCCGCCGAAACCGCCACCGTTCGAGCAAGCGACGACGCGAATGCGCGATGCCGGCAGTCCCAGCACCTTGGTCAGCGCCCTGTGAACGTAGTGCGGCGTCTGCGTGGACGAATACACCGTCACCCGGCCGTCGTCCTCGGGAACGCCGACGGCACTGTGCTGCTCCATGGCGAGATGAGTATTGCCCTCGAAATAGCAGGTGTCCTCGAGGATCACATCCGCTTCCTTGAAGCCCTCCTCAACTTCGCCGAACTTGAGAGAAACCTTCTTGTGGATGTTGCCGTCATCGGCGTAGTCATGCATTTGCGGTTCGGGCGTCGCCATCGCCTCGTTGAAGTTCGAGATCGTGGGCAGCAGTTCATACTCCACCTTCACGGCCAGCGCGGCTTCATGGGCGATGTCCTCGGATACCGCGGCGACGGCGGCAACGGGATCGCCGACGAAGCGCACCGTGTCCACGGCCAGCGCGTGCTCGTCCTCGGAAACCGGCAGAATGCCGAACTTGTCCGGCAATTCGGTTCCCACCAGCGTAGCCAGCACGCCATCCATGGCCAGGGCCGCAGACAAGTCGATACTTCTTATCCGAGCATGAGGTACGGTGCTGCGCACCAGCTTGACGTAAACCATGCGCGGGAAATTGAGGTCGTCGGCAAACTGCGTCCGGCCGGTGACCTTCGCGTGGCCGTCCACGCGCCGAAAGGCCGTGCCGATCAGCCGAAACTGCTCCTCGGACTCGACATCCCGGCCGATGGGTTCCGTTTTCGGGTTAGCGGCCATCCGTCATCCGTCATGTTCCGCGTGCGGGGCTTGCGAATCGGCGCCATGGAAATCCTCATCGGGCGGACGCCAGTCATCGCCCCTGGCCATCGCGCCGGCCCAGCGAACGGCCGTGACGATACGGTGGTAGCCGGTACACCTGCACAGGTTGCCGGACAGGGCTTCGTAGATCTCGGCGTCGTCGGGGTCGTCGTTTCGCTCCAGCAACGCACTTGCGACCATGAGGATGCCCGGCGTGCAGTAGCCGCACTGCGCGGCGCCGAAATCGGCGAACGCCTTTTGCAGGGGGTGAAGTTCGTTGTCGTTCTGCATTCCCTCGACGGTTTCCACCTCGCTGCCCCCGACCTCCACGGCCAGCTTCAGGCACGACAAAACGGCTTCTCCGTCTACTGTTACCGCGCACGCGCCGCACTCGCCCAGTTCGCAGCCATGCTTGGTGCCCGTGAGTCCGCACTGCTCCCGCAGGACCTCCAGCAGCGTGTGGTGCGTGGGAAATACCACCGGATAGTCTTCGCCGTTGACCCGCAGCACGGCAGCGGTAACTCCGGGGGGCAGCGCTGTAGCCGTTGGCATTGTCCCGTCCCGCCTGCCCTATCCCGCCGGCGGCGTGAATTCGATCGCGCCGTCGGGCAGCAGGTAGAGCACGATGGCCCGCCCGCCGGTCACGGTGGGGAAGTGTGCCGAGCCCGGCCCGTAAACCACCCAGCCCCGGCCGTTGCCATCGAATTCGGCCTCCGGATCCTGGGGAATGATCATGTCGATCTCGCCGTTAGGGTGGCGGTGGTGGGGGCCGACGATGTCGTCCATCACCACGACATCCACCGAGAACCCGGCCGTTGCCGGCCCCGGCTTGATGACGCGGCCGAACTTGATGCCGCCGTGCTCGCGATTGGCCAGCCAGCCCTCGCGTACGCCCTGCTCGCAGAGTGCGGCCAGGGATTCAAAGACATCGCCGTCGGCGGGGAAGGCGCCATTCAGAGCCCGCTGCAAACCGGCATCCAGCGGTTCGCCAGACACGCTCTCCGCCACCGACGTGACCAATCGCTCGAACGCTGCAAGACTCATCGCACTACGCCGCCAGCTTGACGTATTCGAAGTCGCCGGGCATCCCGTTGATCCCGGCGCGGGGCGGAGCGATCCAGCCGGCGAACTTGCCGGGCTCGCGGCAGGGCTCCATCAGCGACAGGATGTAGCCCATGTCCGCCTCGCTGGGCAGCCACTCGCCGTGGCGTTCGGCCCACTGCGTTTCGGAAATGATTTCACCCTGCGGGGTCGCGTGAACCTCGGCGAACTCGCCCACGGCCCGATTGAATGCCCGGTGCGGCAGGCTCAGCCGGAAGTCGATGTCATGGGCCTTCAGCGCCCAGTTCCAGCGCTTGAGCACATTGTTGCAATCGGCGATGAAATCGTCGGAGAGGCGCGCGTTGATCGAACTCAACGCGGGCACGTCCCGCACCTGGACCCGGCCGTCGACCACCTGTTCCACCGGATAAGTCTCGTTGGCCAGTTGATGGTCGTCGTCGATGCGGTTTTCCCTGAACCGCCCCTTGAGGCTGGCGTTGAAGGCATTGGCCGCATTCGTGGAGATCTCCGCGCCGAACAGGTCGAGGGTGACGGCAACGTGGAAATTGATCTTTTTCTGAATGGTCGGCAGGTCGACAACGCCGAATTTCCGCGCGGCCCCGATATCGGTCGGATCGTCGATGCCCTGCTCGTTCAGGACCTCGCAGGTGCGCTGCACGACACGCTCCACGCCGGTCCGGCCCACGAACATGTGGTGACCCTCCTCGGTGAGCATGAAACGGCAGGTCCTGGCCAGCGGATCGAAGCCCGACTGCGCCAGCGCCTCGAGCTGAAACTTGCCGTCGCGGTCCGTAAACGTCGTGAACATGAAGAACGACAACCAGTCGGGCGTCTTCTCGTTGAACGCCCCCAGTATCCTCGGCTTGTCCTCGTCCCCGGAGCGGCGCTGCAGCAGGGCCTCGGCTTCCTCCCGGCCGTCGCGGCCGAAATACTTCTGCAAGAGGTAGACCATCGCCCAGAGGTGCCGCCCTTCTTCCACATTGACCTGAAATACGTTGCGCATGTCGTAGAGCGAAGGCGCCGTGCTGCCGAGAAAACGTTGCTGTTCCACCGACGCGGGCTCGGTATCGCCCTGGATAACCACGAGCCTGCGCAACATCGCCCGGTATTCACCCGGAATTTCCTGCCAGACCGGTTCGCCCTTGTGCTGCCCGAAGCCGATGGTGCGCCCCTCTTGCTGCGGCGCCAGCAGCACGCCCCAGCGGTAGTCGGGCATCTTCACGAAGCCGAACCGGGCCCAGCCCTCCGGGTCGACGCCGATGGCGGTACGCAGGTAAACCTCGTAATCCTGGAAGCCGCTCGGCCCCATGTCGCACCACCAGTCCAGGAATTTCGGATACCACCGTTCCATGGCGCGCCGCAGCTTTGCATCGGCCGCCAGACCCACGTTATTGGGAATCAGGGAATCGTAGTTGACGTCTGTGCCCATGACTGAACTCGCTCCTGTACTGTCCTGTGGTGGCTACCGACCCGAATCGGTTTACCGCTCTATACTCGCTTTCGATCGTAGTGCGCCCTGCGGCCAGTGCCGTAGAGCTTGAGCGCCCCCTCGTCGCCGACCGCATTGGGGCGCTGGAAGATCCAATTCTGCCACGCGCTGAGCCGGCCGAAGATCTTTGACTCCAGCGTTTCGGGCCCGGCGAAACGCAGATTGGCTTCCATCCCGGTGAGGGCGTCGGGAGAAAAGCTCGCTCGTTCCTCAAGCAACAGGCGAATCTCGTCTTCCCAGTCGATGTCGTCCGGCGCAAATGTCACCAGGCCCGCGTCCAGCGCGTCCAGGCCTTCCAGCGGCTCCCCGATGAGTTGCTCCGCCCGTTCGACGCTCTCGGGTTCTCCGATAAAGCGCGTCTGCAGACGCGACAAGCCGTTGGCCATCTTGAGGAAACCGAAATTCAGCGCGGACAATGTGATGGTGGGCGCCGGGCGCGGATCGTCCTCAAGGCAGCCGTCCAGCATGTAGGTGCGGTCCACCGCGAACAACAACTCGGCAAGGAGCCCGGCGAAGCAGCTTCCGGGCTCGACGAAGGCGAAGCTGGTGCGCGAGGTGATATCCAGGCGCTTGAAGACGCGCTGGGCGAAGAGCAGCACTTCGCGGATGAACCAGTCCGTGGCGTTTTCCTGCAGAAGAGCATCGTAGGCGGCCACTTGCCGGCTGTCGCCGCGTGTCTTGACAATCAGAGTCCCCAGCTCAGGCTCGTTGAAACGAAGGTGCAGCAGGGCGTCGTCCAGAGCGCGCATCAGTGCCAGCGGCCAGAATGCAGCGCCCTGACGCCTGGCCTCGTCGGCGTCAGCACACGTCTCCGTCGGTGCCTCCAGGGTCAGCGTTGCGGTCAGCCCCTGGGCATCCAGATCCATTGTCAGGTGAGGGTATTGCACCTGCGAGCCAGTGACCGTTTTCTCCAGACGATTGAGCGCAATACCGGGTTCGTCGGTCGGGCGGTCGGACTTCTCTGCCAACTCCAGGGCCCGCTGTTGCACCCGTTGCTCGAATTTCGAGCGCGGCACGATTTCGTCCACCAGCCGCCAATCCACGGCCCGCTGACCCTTGATGCCCTCCTCCACCGTGCAAAACACGTCAGCCAGGTCCCGCCTCACACCGCGCTTGTCGACCACCCGGGTCAAGCCCCCGGTGCCGGGCAGGACCGCCAGCAGCGGGACTTCCGGCAGGGAAACCGCCGCATTGCCGTCGTCGATCAGGATGATGTAATCGGTGGCCAGCGCCAGTTCGTAACCGCCACCCGCCGCCGGACCGTTCAGCGCCGACAGGTAGATTTGCCCGGAGTGCTCGCTGGCCTCCTCCAGCGAATTGCGCGTCTCGTTGGTGAATTTGCAGAAATTCACCTTGTGGGAATGAGTGGCCGTGCCCAGCATCCGAATATTGGCCCCTGCGCAGAACATGCCGACCTTGCCGGAAGTCAGGATCACGGCACGGACTTCAGGATGCTCGAAGCGCAGGCGCTGCACGGCGTCGTAGAGCTCGATATCGACGCCGATATCGTAGGAATTCAGCTTCAGTTCGTAGTCGCCGAACTGGGATCCGGCCTCGTCTACATTCATTTCCAGGCGCGCAACGGGACCGTCAGCGCTTATGGACCAGTGTCGATACCTCTCCGGATGAGTCCGAAAATCCAATTGTTTGGGTTCAAGGCTTGCCATCACAATGTATTATAATGCATTAACTTACGACAAAATCCCGATAAGCTGCATGATAACATACAAAACCACCGGTCAAATGCACACATGAACGACATATACTTCATCCACCCTGTTTCCATTCGGTGCGCCCGATGACATCGAGTTCGCTTCCGGCACAAGACGCGGACAGTCTGTTGAGGCGACTGGGACAGCGAGTGCGTTTCCTGCGGTCCGGCCTTGCCATGACACGTCGTACCCTGGCCGGGCGTGCCCGCGTTTCCGAGCGTCATCTGGCCGATCTCGAGACCGGACGCGGCAATATCTCGGTGCGCCTCCTGGGTCGAATCGCCACGGCGCTGGAAACCGAAATCGCCGACCTGCTGGAGTCCGCCGCGAGCCGCACGCCGGAAGAAAACCTCATGGTGGAATTCGTCCGCGCGCTTCCGGCGGACGATCAGAAGCAGGCATTGCAGCTGCTGCATGAACGATTCACGCTTGCACCGGAGACGAAACGCCGGGTCGCGCTGGTGGGTTTGCGCGGCGCCGGCAAGAGCACGCTGGGCGTGCTGCTCGCCGAACGACTGGGTCTTCCGTTCGTCGGCCTGGTCGGTGTGGTGGAGGGACTGGCCGGGATGAGCGTCGCGGAAATCTTCGCGCTGTCCGGTGAGACCGGCTATCGGCGCATCGAAGAACAGGCGTTGTACGAAACGCTGAACCGGCACGATGGCTGCGTCATTGAAACCGGTGGCAGCATCGTGGCGGAACCGAAGTTGCTCAATACGCTGCTGACCGCGTGCTTCGTCATCTGGCTGCGGACCAGGCCGGAGGAATACATGGCACGCGTCGTGGCGCAGGGTGACTTGCGCCCCATGCACAACAGGCCCGACGCCATGTCCGACCTGCGAAGGCTGCTGGACGAACGGCAACCCTTCTACTCGCAGGCCCACGCCACGATCGATACCACCGGTCAAACGGTCGGCGAGTCGTTGAGCGATCTGTTGCACTGCCTGCCTCCGAATCTGGCCGGGAACGGGCACGGGAATGCGGGAGTTGACGCGGGCGCACGGGCCAATGCTGACGGGTGAGTTCCTTCGGCTTTCCGCGCGGCGCGTTCCGGGGCGTATCGCGATCGCCGGCGCGGGCCGCAGGCTCTCGTACCGTGAACTGGACGCCGAGGCCAATCAACTGGCGCACACCCTGCTGCAATTCGGCGTCGGCCGCGATACCCGTGTGGCGATCATGTCGAGCAACCGGCCCGAGTACGCATCGGTCTACTTCGGCTGTGCCCGCGCGGGGGTGTTGTTGGCTCACCTCTCGACGCGCTGCACCGTTGAAAACCTGGTTTACATGCTGGACCTGATCGGCGCAGAGATCCTTTTCTTCGAGAGTCGGTTCGCAGCCGTCGTGGCGCAGGCCAGGGCCAGTGCGCCGCAATTGAAGCACGTGATTGCCCTGGACTCCGCTCACAATGGCGAGAGTTCGCATGATGCCCCGAACTTGCACGATCTCATTTCTTCGATGCCGGCCACGCCGCCGGACATCGACATCCGCGACACCGACCCGCTCGGAATCACCTTTACCGGCGGCACCACCGGACTTCCAAAGGCCGTGCTGGTATCCCACCAGGCGCGGGCGGCGACCGCCTTCGCCGCGGCCGTGGATTTCGGCCTGGGGGAAAACGATATCGTCGCCGCCTCCACGCCGCTGTTTCACTGCGCAGGCCTGTTCGTCTGGTTCGCGCCGGCCATCATGCTTGGAGCCACCCTGGTCACCCTGCCCGGCTGGGATGTCGAGCAGTTCATCGAGGCGACGGAACGGGAAGGCATCACCGCCGCGTTCTTCGTTCCGAGTCAACTCAACGACCTGGTCAGCCACCCGGCATTCTCGGCGAAGCGTCTTCGAACGTTGAAGAACGTCGGCTATGCGGGCGCTCCCATGGGCCGGTCGCTGCTGGAGCGGGTCCAGGCCGCCCTGCCCCACGTGGGATTCACCGAAAATTACGGGCAGTCGGAAATCTGCCCGCTGACCATCCGGTGTCCTGGCCACGGTGAGGACAAACTGGGCACGGTCGGGCGTCCCGCCTTCAACGTGGAACTGGACATAGTCGACGAAGGGGGGCGCTCGCTGCCCACCGGGCGTATCGGCGAAATCGTGACCCGGGGCGAGCAACTCTTCGACGGTTACTACGGCGATCCCGAACAAACCGAGGCGGCCTTTCCCCTCCGGGACGGCTGGCTGTGGACCGGCGACGTCGGCTACCTCGACGAGGACGGCTTCCTGACGCTGGTGGACCGCTCCAGGGACATGCTCGTATCCGGCGGAGAAAACGTCTATCCGGCCGAAATCGAGAATGCGCTCTACGGGCACGATGCAGTGGCGGAATGCGCGGTCTTCGGCATTCCGGACGATCACTGGGGCGAAGTACCCGCTGCACATGTCGTGTTATCAAGGAATGGGACTGCAACAGAAGACGAATTGATCGAGTTCTGCGCCGCGCGTATCCCGCGTCACAAGCGGCCGCGACTGGTACGGTTCGTCGATGAACTGCCGCGCACGCCCGTGGGCAAGATCAGGAAGGCCCAGATTCGAGACCCGTACTGGCGCGGGCGGGAGCGGAATATTTGATGGCGACAGCATCGCCCAACCGGCAATCGCCCAACGGGCACGCGGTTTTCCATGCGGACGCGGCTGAGACCGCAGCCGCGAATGCCACCCTGATTCGCGCTAGGCGCGTTCAATTCTTGCGGCTACAATACGCACCGCGGTATCAGGGTCTTATTCTGCGAGGACGAAACTTATGACCTACGTCATCACCGAGAGCTGCATCAAGTGCAAGTACACCGACTGCGTGGAGGTTTGTCCGGTGGACTGTTTCCACGAGGGTCCGAATATGCTCGTCATCGATCCCGAGGAGTGTATCGACTGCACGCTGTGCGAGCCGGAATGCCCGGTCGAGGCCATTTGCTCCGAGGATGATGTACCGGAGGGCCAGGAACACTTCCTGGAATTGAACGCTGAACTGTCACAGAACTGGCCCGTTATCACCGAGGCGAAGGATCCGCCCGACGATGCCGAAGATTGGGAGGATGTCGAGGACAAGCTGGAACACCTGGAGCGGTAGCCGCTGCCGACATCCCTGAATCGGGCTGCCAAGAGCCATCCAGCGACAATTCAACGGAAAATACAATGGTCGTTTCTCGTAGTCTCCTCCTGTCGGCACTGCTGGTCCTGACCGCGTTGCCGCTCGCCGGACGTAGCGAAACGATCGCGCTGATCGGTACCGGCGACGTGTCGGCAGCCTTCGGACCGCGACTTGCGCAACTTGGCCATCAGGTCATCTACGGTTCGCGAACGCCGGATCGTCCCGACGTCCGGGAGATGTTGCAGGCAACGGGCAATGGCGCGACAGCCGCGTTACCCGGGGAGGCTGCCGCGCAGGCAGACATTGTCATGATCAACGTACCGTGGAGTGTGGCCGAAGAAGTGGTGCTCGGCCTCGGCGACCTGGCCGGCAAGATCATCATCGATCCCATCAATCCGCGCATCGTTGACGAGGACGGGTACAGGCACTATCCGACGTATACCTCCAACGCCGAACGGATCCAGAACCTGGCTCCTCAGGCATTCGTCGTGAAAGCGTTCAATACGATCAGCGCCGATACCATGATCGATCCCGACGTGCTCGGCCACCCCGTCACGATTCCCATCGCCGGGAATGACGCGGCGGCCAAGCAGACTGTCGCGGGGCTTGCCGAGGCACTGGGCTATGAAGCCGTCGACGTGGGTCCGGTTCGTTATGCGCATATCGTCGAGGGGTTCTACCTGCTGCGCTCGAATGCGCGGGACCTGCTTGGGACCCACTATGAATACCACCTGAGACGGCGCGAGAACGCGGCGCCTCAGGAGATCAGGTAATCCTCTCCGCCCGGCCCGGACCCATCGGCGAGCGCCACTGGGTCCGGCCACGCCCTACCAGCGTATCGCTCCCCGAAGCTGGATCGTGTGGTCGGGCACACTGCCCGGCTGCGCGCTTCTCCCGATCTCAAGCGCTGCATCCAGATTCGGGCCCGAGGTCAGCTTGACGCCCATTCGCACGGACTGCGCACCGCCATCGGCGGTCCGGGTGCCGATGAAGGGATACCACAATCTGCGACCCCGCAGTCCGGCCAGCCCGTAGCCGAGTTCCGACTCCAAGCGTTGTACTGCACGGCCGGGCACATCGCTCAAGACACCGTCCGTTGCCGGCCGATGCCACAACGACTCCATGCCGCTCGCCGTCACGCCCCACGAGGATCGTGCCGTCATCGACCAACCGTGTCCAAGCGCGTCCGGCTGCCAGGTGACCGCGCCGCTGACGCCCCACTCCCGGTAGTCCTCGTCCCGGTGCGCCAGCAAGGCCCGCGCGTCAACCTGTACCGACAGCCGCCCGGCCGCGTAGGCGAGGCCGCCGCCCACCTCGACCCCGGTCCCGTTCTCGGCGTCACCGGCGTCGTGTCGCAGACCGGCTTCGATCCGCGGATTCAATTCTCCGCCTCCGGGCAGCGCAATGGCTCCCGATCCTTCCAGCATCAGCCGCAGCCGCTGCGCCCTGCCCTCCGCGCCCATCAATCCGGTGGTCGCATCCGACCTTGTATTGCTCGCCAGCGCATCGGATACCAACGCCAATTCGAGCCCGCCGGCAGTCCGGCGCAGCAGCCCTCGGCCCCCGAATGCCGCCATGGTTGAGGTCAGCCCGGTTACGATCGCCGTCTCGGCGCCTTCGCTCTGCAGCGTCAATTCCCCGACACCGTAGCCCAGCACGCCCCACAGGCTGAATCGCTCATTGAACCGGTAGCTCGCATAGGGGTGCAGGCTTGCAAGGCTACTGGTCACGTCACCGCCGGTCGCCGTTTCATGCCCGTAGGCGCCTTCGCCCACGCTGTAGGAAACCGCGGCTCCGGCCAGCCATCGACCGAACCGGCTGTCAAGACCGAGCGTGGCGGTAGCGACTTCGCCGTCGATCGACAACGGCCCATCGGTACCGTCAAACTGAGTGGAAGCCGCCCGTCCCCAGGCGGACCAGTTGCCGAGCCAGTCCGGATTCGCCAGAGCCACGCCGCCCGGGGCGTTCTCGCCATCGCCTGCGCTCAATCTCGCATCGATCGCCTGGACCGCATGATCCGCGGCCGTGCGGCCGAACCGCGCCAGCCAGGCCTTCGGCATCGGATCGGAGTTGACGATGGTTCCGGTCGCGGTGCCGTCGGCGATGATCGCGCCGCGGGCATCGAAAAGCGCCAGGGCCAACGTTTCTCCACCGTCATCGTGGGCGTCGTCGAGCGTGACAACGGAAATGGTTTTCTCCGACTGACCCCGCTCGAAAGTCAAGGTACCGGAAATCGCCTCGAAGTCCGCGCCGGCAGTCGCCGTTCCCTCCTCGGTTCGGTATGACACCGAAACTGCATCATGGGCCGCGTGATCCAGCGATACCCGGAATTGCAGCGGCGCGCCTTCCTCGGCCGATGCATCCGACAGGCTCAAGTTGCGTTGCAGGAACCGCTCTATCGGCTCGACGGCAGATCCGTGCGCCAGGATCGCGTCAATGCCCGCGGCGTTACGAATCGTGCCGCCGTTGGTCGCCAGGCTGTTGTCGGTCAGGTGCAACTCTTCAAATGCACCGTCGCCGATAGAGACCCGATAGCGGAACTCGAGCCTCCGCGTGCCCGAGCCGTCGGCATAGCGCGCCGATCGGCTGGCCGCTTCGCTGAAGTCGCCCAGCCGTATGCCGATCGTCGGCGTACCGTTGGACGGATCCACCACGACCGGTTCGTTGAATGCCACCGTCACGCTGAGCGTGTCGCCGGGTTGGTAGCGCCCATCCTCGCCCGGGTGGGTGAGGACAGTCTGGGCATTGACGTGGGGCTTCAGCGGATCGCCTGCTGCCATGCAGCGCACTCCGACGATCTCCGTCACCCTGCAGTTGTGCTCGCCAATGACTTCTCTTCCCTGCCGGCCTCCGACCACCGGGCAGTCGAGCAGGCTCGACTCCTCACCGTTGCATAGCAGGTCATCGAGCCAGATGGGGCCCGTGCCTGCGCCGAAGTACGACTTCCGGAACCGGCCGGCGTGGGGCTCCGAGCGCTCATGGCCGACTGCCCTGCAGACCACGTCGGCATCGTCGTCGGTCCAGTAGTCGTCGCAGACCACGCCCCAACGTGCGGATGCGTCGTCCGTGATGTCGTCGGCGCAGATCTCGACGCGCCCCTCCTTCGAGTCGGCGCCGTCCACCAGCCGGACGGATCCCTCGGAACCAACGCAAAGCTCGCCTGGCTTTGTAATGTTCGCCACGGGATGATCGGCAAGGTCTTCGACCGGGTTGTCCGCCATGTCCCGAATGGGCTTGCCGTTCCCGTCCGGAGTGGTATAGCTCACCGTCACCGTATCGTCGGGGGAAATGGCGGATGGAAGGAAGAGCGCAACGCTGCTCTTGATAATCCCCACGACTATGTTGTCCGACAGGACGGTATCGCCCACCATCACCGAAAAGGCGCTCGTCGGTATATCGGTTTGCGCCAGGGTCTCATCGTAGGTGAGGTCCACTCTGTTGTCTTGCGCGGTCGCGGAAACCAGGGTCGGCGAGGTCACGTCCACCGTCAGGGTGTGCTCCACCGGCGGGGCCGCCTGGAAGGGCGGCTTGGTCGCGTTCACCGTCACCTTGACGCTCGGCTCGCTGATGTACGCTGCCGCGGCGGGTACGTCGACGCACCATGTGCCGTCGCTATCTGAGTTGGCGGTGAACGTCTCGTCGGCGATCTCCACGGTGACCGCGGCGTTGCCTATGGCGTCCGACTTGTCAACGACCACCGTACCGGTGATGCAGAAGCCGTCCGCCTTCTCGCGGATGTTCACCACGTCGTCACCCGCGACGGTGTCGATGCTCAGCGACAGCGGCGGCCCCGGCCGGAACACGCCCATGGTATAGGTCTGCTTCATGCCGTTTTCCGCCTCGACCCGCACCCTGAGGATGGTCGCGCCCAACGCCAGGTCAGCCTGGAATCCGTCCGTTTCGTCGTCTGCGTCGGCAAGCTCGCTCTCCTTGACGTTGAGGTATTTGAGCGTGGCACCGGCGTGATTGGCCACCGCGTCCAGCGTGATGGTCTCGGCACCGACAGACACTTCCGCGGAATAGTGGCGAACGGCCGGATCGAAAGCCGGAATGAGTGTGATGCCGTCGCCGCTCTCGGTCTCGGTCAGCGCAAGCCCGCTCAGGGTGGCATCGTCGCTGAGCATCTGGTCTGTCTGAGCCGGCACCGGAGATGTCGCGCCAAGTATCGAGGCACCAAGAACCAGGGAAGCCATCATGCGACGCAGCATGGCGCCTGAGCGGCTCTCTTCCATGCGCGTGGCAAAACCACGCGCTGAACGATCAATAGTCCATGCCGTACTCGAGCAGCGCCATGGCCATCCGGGGAAGTGAGCCTCGGTTCCGGAGGCCATTCTCCAAAAAAAACGGGCCTTCGAAAGGCCCGTTTTGGGTTGCCTGTGCAAGTTGTTCGACGGATCTCTCACGACGTTCACCTACTAAAGACGGTCTGTACCTATTATTGACAGCGGAATCAGGATTAGATTCCCTGCGACAGGAGGCTTTCTTAACAGGTGAACGGTCCGGTCATGGAACCGGATGCGGGGCCGGCCTCAGTGTGTCACGTATTGGCGAACACCAACGGAAATACGGATCGTTGCGCCTACGGCTGCAGCAGGTAGGAGAACTTCAGGAATAGCTGTTTGCCGTCGCGCTGCAGATGGTGGGTGCGGACCATCTCCGTACCCGTTTCGGTATCGACCAGCGCGAAGTTGCTGGAATTGGTGTTGAAGCCCGCGTACAACGCCGACCAAGGATTGATCACGTACCGCACCAGCAGGTCGAAGTTCAGATTCTCGTCGCGCTTGAGAGAGGTCAGCGGACCCGGGTCGGTTGCCTCGTGTTGGGCGATGAATCGCAGCGAGAGTTCCCTGGTGAACTGGTAATTCCAGCGTGACCGGACAATGTGATCGGTGAAGATATTCCCCGCCCCATTGGGATCATCCAGCTTCGTGTACAGGTAGGTGAAGTCGTGCCGCAGGCGGTCCAGCGGGCGCCAGAGCAGTTCGAAACCGGCGCTCAGGGACTCCGCCAACTCCGGCTCGTATCCCGGCTGGGGCGCCAGGTTGATCGTTTCGCCCATCTCCAGTTCCAGGCCGAACCCCACCGTGCTGAACATCTGCGTTTCGAATTCCGCCGACCACGCTTTCTGCCCGTAGTCCCGTTCGCGCATGAGCCCGGGGAAATCCTGGGGCCGCAACCACTCCTGCACGTCCTCGTAGGTCAGGCTCAGTTCCGTCTCGCCGTTCCAGGTCCATTCCAGGGCCGGCATGATCTGCGAGTACAGCCGCGAGCCACTCTGGTCGACGATATCGTTGACGAAGACGCGCCCGCCCCAACTGTTCAGCGCTCCGCCTTCGGGCCAGAAAACGTATCTGGCGAACCCGTGGGCCGAGCGTGAATCCGGCTGATAATTGCGGTTGAAGAACCCGAGATCGGCCCTGAAGTCCTCGCTGGTGTCGATGACGTGCGCGTGAACCGAAACGTGGCGGCCGCTTCGATCGAAACGCGCGTTGAGTTGCCTGCCCTGCCGATCGGCGTGAATGCCGTCTTCGAAACCGGTATCGATGGCCTGCAACTCGGTGGTCCAGTTCGGGTTCAGCTTGAAGCGGGCATCGAGACTCGCCACCTGGTTGATCTGATCGCCGAACTCCCGCTCGGTATACAGCACACCCACGCGGCTCTGCTCGGAGATCTCCCTGAAAACGCGCAGGATGCGTATGTCTGCCGCTTCCCCGGCCAGGGGGTGGCCGGTGTCGAGCCGTTGCCCGGGCGCCTGGTCGTCGATCATGAGCGTACCGAAACCCCAGGCCCCCTGCTTGCCGGTGAATCGCAGACCCGCGTCGGGGTCCGAAATGCGGCGGGTGAAGACCAGCGTGCTCTCGGTATTGAAGTAGTCCGCGTTCTCGATGAAGAACGGGCGCCGCTCGTCGAAGCGCACCTCGAATCGCTCGTTCACCGTCACCTGCGGTTCGTCCGACTCCACCTGGCTGAAGTCCGGGTTCAGCGTGGCATCGAGCACCAGGCTGTCCTGAAACACGAACTTGGCGTCCAGCCCGATGTTCTCCTCCGAGTTATCGTTGAAGGCCGGCCCGCCGGTTGCGCGAGAGTCCAGGACATCGAAGGATCGGGCGAAGGCGAACGGAATAAGCTGGATATTCCGGCCGGGGGAGACGTCGCGTACGCCCCTCAGTATCCCTGCCTGATTGAGCCGGCCTTCAACGGTCGACAGGTAGGGCGGCCAGCTCGACTGCTCGCTGAGCCGGGGAATCCGCCGTTCGAACATCACTCGCCAGACCTGCTCGCCGGTATCCGGAAACCTGAGGTTGCGCAGCGGAATCGTCATCCTGACCATGTAGCCGGTTTCGGTGAGCCGCGCGTCCGTGTACCACACGGCTTCATACGAAGTGTCGAAATTGGATTGCTTGGCTATCTCCGACCAGCGCCCGTCCACCTGGACGCCCAGCGGCGTGGACCCGAACCCGTAAGCGTTGCGCTGGTCGTTGAAGGTATCGATCAGTACGGCGACAAAATCGTCGTCAATGACGTTTTCGCGCGGCGCCAGGTTGGCCCGGATGAGTTCCGGCTCGGAGTCGAAGGCCAGAAACACCACGTAAAGGTTGCGGTTGTCGTAGGCCGTGTAGATCGTAGTGTCCTGGCTCGCAGGCATCCCGTTGTCGGGCTCGCGCTGCACGAACCCCTCGACGCGGGCCATCATCGCGGCGATTTCCGGCGATGCCGTCATGCCGCGAAAGTCGTCGAGTTCCGGGGCTCGATCGATGTACGGTATGACCAGTTCGTCGGCCTGCTGGGCGACGGACAACGGGCTCCAGCAAGACCCCAGCAAAGCGAGCCAAAGCCAGGCCCGCACCACGTCAGGCCGTCCGCTGTGCGGCGAAAAGGAATTCCAGGTGATCATGACAAAGGGCTTGCCCAGGCTCCCCGATGACAACGCGCGTATTTTATCGGCACCCGCGCACCGGGGGGTGTGACAAAAATTTCATTTGCAGCCTGAAATGCCGGGCGCAGAGGTGCGGCGCTTCCGCGTTCAGTGCTATAAAGGCGCTCCCGTCGCATCCCCCGGAGCAAAACCACGCCATGATCATCGACTGCCACGGCCACTACACCACCGAACCTCCGCAGTTGAAGGCCTACCGCGAACGCCAGAAGCAGGAGGTCGAGAAGGATCCCCTTCACCAGGCCGAGACGGTCGATCTGAAGATCACCGACGACGAGTTGCGCGAAAGCGTGGAGGGCGCGCAATTGAAGTTCCAACGCGAACGGGGTACGGACCGGACCATCTTCTCGCCAAGGGCCAGCGGCATGGGGCATCACATCGGCAACGCCTCAACCAGTCTCACCTGGACCATTCAGTCAAACAACCTGATCTATCGGCTCACGCAGCTCTATCCGAACAACTTCATCGGTGTCTGCCAGCTACCGCAGTCGCGGGGGACCGACCTGCAGGCCAGTATCAGCGAACTTGAGCGCTGCGTGGAACAACTCGGCTTCGTCGGCTGCAACCTGAATCCCGATACCAGCGGCGGCTCATTCGACTTGCCGCCGCTGGGGGACCGGTACTGGTACCCGTTCTACGAAAAGATGTGCGAACTCAGGGTCCCGGCCATGATCCACGTCAGCGCCGCCTGCAACCCGGCGTTCCACTCCACCGGGTCGTACTACCTGAGCGCGGACACCACGGCGTTCATGCAGATGCTAACGTCGGACCTGTTCAGCGACTTTCCGGACCTGAAGTTCATCATTCCCCACGGCGGCGGCGCCGTGCCCTTTCATTGGGGCCGCTTCCGAGGGCTTGCCGACATGCTGAAGCGCCCGCCCCTGGACGAACTCCTGCTGGACAATGTCTTCTTCGACACCTGTGTGTATCACCAGAAAGGCATCGACCTGCTGGTGGACGTGATGCCCATCAAGAATATTCTGTTCGCCTCGGAGATGGTAGGCGCCGTGCGCGGGATCGATCCGGAAACAGGGCATTACTTCGACGACACGAAACGCTACATTCTGGGCAACAGGAAACTGAGCGAAGCGGATAGAATGCAGATATTCGAGGGTAACGCGCGCCGTGTGTACCCGAGGCTCGCCGAGGCGCTCGGCAATTGACCGAGAAGCGTTGCACAGAGGGGAAAGATTGTATGGACGCTCGAGTCATCATCCGGGGAAGTGCGGCCGCCGCGGCGTGGATCCTTGCCGGCAGTGCCCTGGCGCATCACTCCGTGTCGACAAACTATTTTGTTTACGAGGAAGCACCGGTGGTGCTTGTCGGCACCATCACCGAAGTCGAGATACGCAATCCCCATGCGCTGATCACGCTGGACGTGGTCGACAGCGACGGGGTTACGACCGAGTGGCTGGCCGAGTGGTCCGACGGCAATGCGCTGCGCCGCAGGGCCGTGGATATCGATCTGGTCAAGGTGGGGGAAGAAGTGACCATTCATGCCCGGCGCCACCGCAAGGTCGAATACGTGGTCTACATCCGGGACGTGGTCCTGTCCGACGGCACCATCGTCCGGGACTGCGGCGCCGGAATCTATCGCGGCGGCGAATACTACGCGACCTGCGACGAGGCGGAAGAGGCCCAGGGCCAGCAGGATCCATTCAATCTGGTGCCGTAGCGGCGTCCGTAACGGCGACCACCGAGGTCGAGTCCATGCAGCGAAGACGGGAAGGAATATTTCGGGCGCGAACCTGGTCGGCAACTGCCCTGGTTGCGGTCACGGTTGGCTGGTCAGCTACCGTCGCCACCGCGGGGGTGCGCGCCGATCTGGATGGCGTCTGGAACGTCACCGGCAGTTACAGCCCCGACATCGCGCTGAACGCTGCCGGGGAGGCGCGGCGGGAAGCCTACGACTTTCTCACCGACGATCCCCACATGCAGTGCATGCCCGCGAGCGTGACCCGCACAATGATCACACCCTCCCCGCTGATGGAAATTCGCCAGCACGACGATCACGTGGAATTCAACCACGAATTCATGGACGTACGGCGACGCATTCCCCTGGACGAACAGGCGGGTGTGCAGGATGCGCCCATCGCCGCGCCCGAGTACCCCCACCTCGGACGATCGGTTGCGCGTTATGAGGGCGAGAACCTGGTCGTGGACTCCGCCGGGATCCAGGCGGGCGTGTTTTCGACGTTTCAGTGGGTCGGCTACCCGCAGTCGGACCTCATGATGACCACCGAGCGCTTTATTCCGGACGGCGATCGCATGGAGGCGCGAATCACTCATTTCGATCCGGTCTTCTACGAAACGCCGTTCACGATCGTCATTACGTACGCGCGCACGGATGCCCCGCTGCTGGAGTGGGGATGCGCTCCCGAAAAGGCGTGCGTGGACCCGCGGGCGTGCGGCGTCGAGGCAGACACCGAGTGAAGTCAGGACTGGGTACAGTTGCTGACCGGATCCCCTAAACGCTGTCGGAAACGGTATCTTTACACTGGATAGCGCTATAGGGTCTCAGGGCTCGATCCCGAGCTGACGCAGTAACCAGGGCTGCACGACCTCGTCCCGAATCCGCCCGCCCGGCCAGTGTTCCGACCGGCCCATATGACCGCCAACGGGATTGACCCAGGCGGTCTTTGGATCGCCGTTCTTCATCATCAGGTACAGGTCGCTGATGGGCTGCTGGGTATCCTGTTCCCCGTTCACCAGCAGCATCGGCGCCGACGGCTGATCGATCAGACCACGCTCCACCAGAGAGAGCCTCGGTCCGTAGGCGAGAAAGTCCTCCATCGTCTCCACGCCATAAACGACTGATCGCGCGGGAAACAGATCGAAGAGGTATTCCCGGCTGAGCACCGCATGCTCCTGCCATTCAGGCTGATAGTAGTGATGGATGCCGACACCATGGACCGCCGCACCCTGGATGCGGTCCCGTTCGGTATAGGCCAACACGGCAGCCCAATAGCCGCTCCAGCTTCGGCCTTGTACCACGATACGCGAGCCATCGATCTCGGGGCGGGCAGCCAGATGCTCCAGTGCCGCCGAGAGCATGCGTTCGGAGCCCACGTCGATCAGGATGGGCGCCTGCCCCGTCCCGGGCATGTCGATGGCGGATGCTGCGGCGCCTGCCTCGATATAGGCATCGGACCCCGCCATGACACCCTCCTTGCGGGAGTCCAGCCCATTCATGCCAAAGACCAGCGGGGCTGGACGGACACCGTCGGGGAGACGCAGGTAAAGAACGATTTCACTGTCTTCAAAGGGGATTCGCACCGTCTCCACCGGTGGATCCAGCAACCGGCCCCACTCGCCGAAGGCGACCAGTCCCTGCTCGTAGGACTCGCGCTTGCCGTCGGAGTGCTTCTCGGTCGGCCAGCGCCCCACGTCGAAGTAGCGCCAGGCGTAGTAGTAGTTCTCGCGGGCTTCGTCCTCGGTAGTAGCCGCCCTCGCCCTCTCCAGGTATTCGTCGCCAATGGACGACCAGGCCGAAGCCCAGGTATCCCGCTCCAGGTCGTGCAAAGCGGCGACGGCCCGCTCGGCATCCTCCATCCTGACCACACCGATGGGCCCTTCGCCATGGAGTGCACGCCGCAGCGTTTCCTCCTTCAGTTCATCGAGGCCGCGCGGACCCCAGCTCTGAGCCGAAGCGAGGCTCGCGGCGGTGAAGAGAATCAGCAGTCCTGTTGCTTGTTCCCGGTGGGTCATTTTTCTTCTCCCTAAAACGATTCAAACAGTGAACGCTCCAAGCTCCACTTCCCTGACGCGGATTTCGAGCTTGAAAATCTTCAACAAAACGGCAACTCGCATCCACATGCCGTTGCGTTCCTGGCGCCAATACATCGCCCGGGGGTCCGTGTCCACGGCCGGATCGATCTCGGGTCCCCTGGGCAGCGGGTGCATGACGATGCCTTCGGGCTTGAGAAGTTTCATTTCCTCGATGCCGATGCTGAAGCGCGCGGTATCCACCTTGCTGGCTTCGCCGGCCTGGTCCCACTCCGATTGCATGCGGGTCACGTAGATGGCGTCGAGTTCCGGCAGCGCACCCGGCAGGTCCGCTGTCTCCACGTACGAGATGTTGTGGGAAGCCAGAAAAGCCTTGATGTCGTCCTGCATGGCGTATTGATCGGGCGCGACGAATACCAGGCGTACATCCCGGTAATTCTGCATGAGCATGCACAGTGAACGCACCGTGCGTCCGCGCCTGAGATCGCCCATCATGCCGATGACCTTGCCGTCGATGCCGCCATATTCGGAGAAGCTGCGATCCAGGGTGTAGATGTCCAGCAGCGCCTGGGTCGGATGCTGATCGCTGCCGCTGCCGCCGTTGATCACCGGCACCGGGCGGGCGATGGAGTCCATGAGGTTCGCGGCCAGCGCCGCGCGTCCCGGGTGCCGGGACCGCATGATGATCACGTCCACGTAGGAACTGAAGGTGCGGATCGCGTCCTCGAAACTCTCTCCCTTGACCTCCGATGAGGTCGACGGGTCGCGGATTTCGCTGGTGCGCATGCCGAGGATGTGGCAGGCATTGTTGAACGAGAGAAACGTTCTTGTGGAGGGTTGCGTGAAATAAAGCATCGCCCGTCGATCAGCCGCCAGACTCTGCAGAAACCGCGCTCCCGCAGGCGTCTTGGCAATGGCCCGCACACGGGTCGCGAGCGCGCACAGCTCATCCAGGAGCTGCCGCTCAAATACCCGCGGGTCGATGACGTGGAAGAGTGTCGTAAATTTCCTGGCCACGGCGTCGAAGATGGCTCAGGCGGTGCTCACCTGCAAGGGCCCATGGGATTGTTCCCTTCCCGCGGCGGCGTTGACGATCATGTCCGTGACCACAGGCGTGCGATTGAAGTAGTGACCGCCCAGGGCGTCTGAAATCGCGCACAGCAGCGCGGACGCCGCCGCCCCCATCACCGGTTCGCCGATGCCCTTCACGCCAACGGGATTGTTGGAGTCGGGCTGATCCACCGCGCCCCACTGCATGTGGGACGGAACGTCAAGATAGGACGGCGGTTTGGCCTGGTGCAGCCCGATGTTGGCCGGCAGGCCGATCTGCGGATCGTAGATGATGCGTTCCAGCGCCGCGAAACCGATCCCCATGACCGCGCCGCCCTTGATCTGCGTAGCCAGGCCCTGGGGGTGAAGCACAGTCCCGCAGTCCGTCACGCCGACGTAGTCGAGAATCTCGTGCTTGCCGGTTTCCACGTCCAGTTCGATCTCGATGAAGCCCACCGCCAGCGCGGGCGCCATGCCCGGCAACTCCAGTTCATCCCGGGACACACCCACGAGACCCGTACCTGCCACCCCCTCCACCGCCCTCACGGTGACGGAATTCAGGTTGTCGGGAATTTCGTGTCCGTCGAAGCGCCCGCCCAGCTCGATGGCCCGGCGCGCGGCCTCAGGATAGGTCAATGCCACCGCAGGATCGCTGCGCAGAAACACCTGCTCGTCGCCGATGTCGTAGTCGGACGCCTCGCCGCCGAGATCCATGGCCGCGATCGCCTTGAGTTTTTCCATCGCGTCCATGGCCGCGGCATAGGTCGTGCGGGTCTGGGTTCCGCTGGTGTTGCTGCCATACTGCCCGGAATTGTAGGGCAGGTAACGGTTCGTATCGCCCCGCTCCACCACGCAGTTCTCCCAGCGGCACTTGAGCACCTCGGCCGCCACGCGCGACGTTGCGGTATGGGAATAGGTGCCCAGGTTGCCGACCCCGGTGTGGATGTGCAGGCGGCCTTCCGGCGTGAGCCGCACCAGGCCGTCGTAACCCGCGAAACTGCCCGCGTGGAAACCCTGTCCGATGCCCACACCGCGCACCTTTGACCCGTTCCGCTGACCGCCGAGTGCCCGCTTCTCCTGCCAGTTGAACGCTGCCGCGCCCTGTTCCAGCGCTTCGGTCAGGTAGGCGCTGGTGACGGGTATTCGCCGGCCGTCGACGATGGAATCGTGGCGAGTCGCATTGACCTTGCGGATGTCCAGCCGGTCGATCTCAAGTTCCCCGGCCGCCTTGTCCAGTATCGGTTCCACGGCGGCAGCGATCTGGTTCTGGCCCGGGCCTCTCTGGGGGCCCCTGGGAATGGTGTTGGTGTGAACGGGAACGCCCCGCGAGCGCATCGCCACCGGTGTCAGTACCACGGAGACGTATTCGGCGGCGGAGCGAAAATCGAAGAATCCCTCGGTGGGCCCGCCGTCCTGGACGATGCGCAGGTCGGCCGCGAGGATGCGTCCGTCGGCGCGGAAGCCGAGCCGGATGCGGCCCTGGAATCCGCCGCGCGCGATACCCAGGAAGTACTCTTCGGCCCGGCTCACGCGCATCATCACGGGGCGGCCGATCTTGCGCGACAGCAGCGCCGGGATGGCCATCAACGGATAGGCGTGGCCCTTGGAGCCGAAGCCGCCGCCGCAAAACTCCGCGACCAGGCGGATGTTCTCTTCCGGCACCTCCATCAGCCGCGCCAGCTCATGGAGGATGAACGACTGACTCTGGGAGGAGGCGAACAGGTGGCAGCGCCCGTCCTCCCAGTAAGCCATGTTGGTGCGCGGTTCCATGGAGTGATGGGAGTTGGCCGCCGTGACGAAGGTTTCGTCCAGCACCAGTGCGGCTTCCTGAAACCCGGCGTCGAGATCACCGTAGGACCATTCCTCGAAAGCCTCCTCGCCGACAGGCAGGCTGCCTTCCGGCTCGGCCGCGAAATCCGCCGCGGTCCACTTGATGGTGCGTACCGGTACGCCGCGCGTCGCCGAATTGCCGTCGCTGCGGGCGTTCGGGCTGCCCGGGTAAAGGCTGTCCAGAGGATCGACGATGAAGTCCAGCGGTTCGATATCCACTTCGATGGCATCGATGGCGTCCATGGCCGTGGTTTCGTCCACCGCCGCCACCGCCAGGATGGGTTGGCCGATGTAGAGCAGCTCGTTGCTCAGGATCGGGTTCATGGGATGCGTCGGCACTTCGTCGGCGGTCAGGATGCCGACCACGCCCGACATCGCTTCCGCCCGGCTCGTGTCGATGCGGGTGACCCGCCCGTGGGGGACAGGGCTCGGGAACAGACGGCAAAAAACCATGCCGTCGACTCGGAAGTCTTCCGCGTACCTGGCGCGACCGGTCACCTTCGGTTCAACGTCGGTGGGCGTGAAGTCCTTCCCCAGCAATGTGTATGCCATCGATCCTACCCTCGATTCCAGTCACTCGCCGCGAGGTTTCACAAGGCATTCCGGGTACTCCGCGAGCCGGCCCCTGCACGCAGCCCGGCACGGAGCGGCTACTGAAAATAGATCGCGTCGTAACTCAGCCGGAACTCGGCCATGAACTCCTCGTCGTTGCGCTGCTCTTCCGTCAATTGCCCGGCGGCCTCAAAGTAATGCTCCCATCCCCCGGGCGTGTAGATCAGGATGAACTTGCTGTCGGGTTCCAGCGCCGTCCAGGCGTGGAGCGTACCGCGAGGCGTGAAAACCATCGTATCCTCGGTGACGGTATGCCGGACGTTTTCGTCGCCGTTGACGATCGAAAAACTGCCGCGAATCACGTAGAAGCCTTCGTCGTGCCAGTCATGCTTGTGCAGCCCGACCGAAGTCCGGTCGGCAAACTGGTCGGAGATGACCGTGTATTGGCCCGCCGTATCATCGGCGCGTAACAGGATCTTGATAGTTTCCCCGCTCGCGCTGGTGACTCCCTCGATCTCCTTGGCGTCGACGATGACCGGTTCCATGCCCATGTAGTCGCGAGCGCTTGCAGTCGCCCACGACACCGCCAGGGCGATGGCGAGCAGGGTGCGTGTCTTCATGGTCTTCTCCGTCGGGAAATTGCGCTTGGTCGCGGCCGACAACCTTACCGGAGAAATTTTTCGACGTCGACCTCAAGCACCTCGGCAGGACCCGCTGCCCGAACACGGTCGGCGCGGGCTTCTCTAGGGCACGCGCGGGAAGGACCACGAACCCGAAACATGAACTTCGCCGACTTCGGTCGCCATCTCCCCGTCTTCGGCCTCGAAGATGAAGCCGAGTCCGCAGCTACACTCGAACGCGGTGTCGGACAGCGCAACAAGCCGCGATCTCTCGGTCGTGGTGTTTGCGTTTCGCGTATAGGGCGGTGTTCTCAGCAGAAACAGCTCGCCGTCTTCGAGCGTGACTTCGACCCTGATCAGATTGCGCAGCCAATATCCTTCATACGTACCGACGTACCTGGCCAGAATTTCCGGGGCGACCTCCACGACCTTTTCCTCGGCCTGGGAGATGTCCCCGCCCCAATGACTGCGACCCTCGGAAGACTCGTTGCAGACGGTCTCGAGCATCTCGTCGTCGGCTACCAACTGCATCTGGATAACGGCGTGCAGCGTCGAGTCGAAAGTACCGGGATCCTCGTACGTCACATCGACCTGGATGTGCCCGAAGTCCGAGCGATGGTAACGCTCGGTAATGCGCAGTTGCTCGGTGTGCGGTAATCCTCGGGTGTGCAACCAGGTCCTGTCGTTGTAGCCGTTGCTCTCCACGACCAGCGTATCGCCGTCCCAGCGGCCGACGGAGTAGCCCGTCCAGTTTGGCAGCGGATCGGGCTCGAGTTCTCGGCCGTCCGTGAAAATCTGGCGATAGTTGAGGTCGGCGTTGAGGATCGCGATGACGGTCGGAGACTGCACGATCCTTCTCGCCCCGTTGTTCGCGCCGGTCAGTACAAGGTAACCCGGCCCGGTCGGCAGGCATTGGAAACGGGGGTCGTCTTCAAAAAAACGTGCCTCGCTTTCAATCATGCGCGTACGGGCCCATTCATGGACCATGGCCGGATCGAGCAGGTCCCCCGTCGCACTCACGGCGGACCAGAGCCCCGACAGATCGGGGTGACCATCGGCCGCGCGCGGCGCGGGCGCCGACAAATCGGGTGCACCGTCGGCCGCGCGAGGGATTCCCGGTGTAGGCAGCGTCAGCCACTGCGCCACCACCGGAGTTGTTGCCGCCAACAAGACCAACGTCGCCAGTTGCCGTTTCATATTGCACCCCTCAGACCCGGAGCCGATGGCAGGATTGATTGGTTTCCGGCTGTTCTTTTCAACTGCCGATTATACGGGAGCGGCCCTGCCGGGAGTGGCCCCGCCGGGAGTGGCCCCACGGCCATCATTCGTCAGTACTCTCCCAAAGCAGTTCGCCCGTATTTGCCAGCGTGACCATCGAAGCGTTTCCCGTATTGGTGCCGTCCCTTGCGCCGAACCCCGTCACGCCGACGACATCGCCCGGCTGCACCCTGTCGCGTGTCCAGCCGCGCCGGAAGAGATTGTTGATGCCGAGCAGCTCGATCGCCCAGCTCTGAACATTGCCGTCGTCGCCTTCGACGTCGATGAAGAGCCAGGCGTGGGGATTCGTCCATTCGACGCTCGTGACCGTGCCGGTCAGTTCGATGGGCCGATTGACATCGAACTCGGCGGTAAAGGAATGGTGGGGAGCGGCGGGTGCGGCCATCAGCAGCCACGCCACGCCGACTGGAGTCAAGTTCATCGCTCTCATGATCGGATCACCCCAGGACATCGAAATCCGCCGATAACCGTACCCGACGAACCGGGCGGCGTCGAGGGCGCCATCGATGCCGCCCCCAACCTCAGAATATGCCTGCTTCAAGACCGGCTGCCAATGTCATGCCCAGTTCCCGGCATTGTTCGAGCCAGTTCTCCTGGAAACCACCGACCATCAGCAAGGGTTCGGCCACCTGTTTCAACTTCAGGCCGCTGACGATGCGCGTGACGGAATTGGCCGTGCCGGTACCGTCATTGCCGGCCTTGACGAGAAGCGCGTAGGGTTTGGCGTCGACCTTGTCCAGGCAGGGATAGAACGAGCGGTCGAAGAAATCCTTGAGCGCCCCGCTCATGTAGCCGAAGTTCTCGGTGGTTGCGAAAATGACTCCATCGGCCGCGATCAGTTCGGCAGGGCCCGCTGCCAGCGCCTGTGCCGGGCGAACATCAACCGATTCGATTGCCGGGTCCGAAGCGCCGTCGACAAGCGCATCGACGATCCTGCGGACGTTGTCCGAAGGCGCGTGGTAAATGATCGCGAGTTTCATGTGCATGGCGGCAGCCCACGCGTATCCGTAGCAAGGCGTTCACGAAAACGGGGCAATACCACAGTAGCAGGTTGGATACGAAAACGGCGATTTTGTGCTGACGTCGAGCGCCGAACCTGCCGGCCCGATAACGCTCAATAGCGCATCCACGTATTCGAGATCGAGAATCGACAGACGGAATACATCCGGATCGCCGTACATCCTTGTGATTTCCAATCCATCGCTCAGGCGCCGGTGATCGATCAGGCCTTCGTATGAAATGGTGGTTGGTTGGCGGCTTGCGACAAATTCCAGTTTCTTGTTGGTGACAACCAGAACGCCCTTCGAGACCGCCACAAAACTCTCGTATGCGTGATAGGACGGTAATGACTGATTCACGCCAATGGTTACCGCGTTGGACATGCCAAACCGAACGAAATTTCCCACATAACCCCGGTATTCCTGTCTGATCCTGGCCCGTCCCCGGGTCGCTGTACAGCGATGAAAGCAGACTTCGCCAGGCGCCAGTCGAAGACCCGTCTTTACGGGCCGTGGTTCGAATGTGCCTTTCTCACGGTACTCCCACAGATCGCGATACACCTTGATGGTCGGGGGAAGTTTCGGGCTGATCCCCAATTTGATTCCCAACTCGCCAATCTGCGCGTCATCGTCCCGTGTATATCGGCCGGCGGCGACGATTCGCCTCAGTATGGGTTCGATGCTCGCCTTAAAGTGCGCAGTCCTCAATTGCCAGAGTTGGCCGTCTGAAATCCCGTGTTCCATCTGCCATGTTCTGGCAGCCTTTTTCGTCCGTTCGTTGTACCCGTCAACGTCAAGAAGGCCCATCAATTCTCTTTTCATTTTCCTGTGAGAAAAAAACCTCACGGAATGCTCCCTGGCGACTCCTCGATCATGCTGCGTTGTCGATTTCCCCGGGACAGTCCGGGCGAACCTCGTCCACCGACATATCGATGCGGCCCCTTATGCGCGCCCCGTCCTGAATCAGGACGCGTGGCGCAGCTATGTTGCCGCGGACCTGTCCGGTGGCCATGACGGCAACGCACTCGCGGGCAGACACGTCCCCGATCACGTCGCCTCGGACCATGACGCTGCGCCCGAGGATATGACCTTCGACTCGGCTCGACGCCTCGATCGTGATCAATTCAGCAGGCAAGCGAATCGAGCCCTCGATCGCTACGCCATTGTCCTCGACGTTTCCGTCGTCAGTTATGTCGCCCTTCAGGAAGATCATCGGTGTCTCCGCCATCGTGTTTCCATTAGAGCGAATTACCGTTGAGGAGTTCACCGTGGCTGCTGTCATCGCGTATGGTTCGCTCAATTTCCCATGCGGCGCGCAGGCTGAGCGCGGCAATCGTCAGCGTGGGATTTGCGGCACACAGGCTAATGGAGTTTCCGGGGATAGAATGATCGAAATTCATCGACACAATAGAGATGCATGGGATGCGGAGTCCCGCAGCGGATCAAGCCCCTGGTGCCAGCCGGTTGATGAATCCACGATCGAGAAGGCTCGTAGCGGCCGATGGGAAGTCATCCTCACACCGAACCAACGAGTACCGCAAACCTGGTTTGACGGTGTGGCCGGCAAGCGCGTGCTTTGCCTTGCATCGGGCGGCGGTCAGCAGGCGCCTGTTCTCGCGGCCGCCGGGGCAAGAGTTACAAGTTTCGACATCTCAAGGGAACAACTTGCGAAAGACGAACTGGTGGCGACGCGAGACGGGCTGGATATTGAACTCGTACAAGGTGATATGACTGATCTTTCATGCTTTGAAGAGGAGCGATTCGATTTGGTATTCCACCCTGTGTCCAACGTCTTTTGCAGTGATGTGCGAATCGTATGGCGCGAATGCCACCGCGTGCTCGCAGTCGGAGGGCGGCTCCTGGCGGGCTTCATGAACCCTGCCTATTTTCTGTTCGATCATGACTCGTTGGAGGCAGGCGAGCCTCTCCTGGTTCGAAATAGGCTGCCATTTGCGGAAGCTGCCGATTTGCCTCAGACGGGACTGAAACAACGACTCGATGAACAGATGGCGCTGGAGTTCAGTCATAGCCTGAATGACCAGATCGGTGGTCAGACAGACGCGGGTTTCGTGATTGCGGGGTTCTACGAGGATGGTTGGACGGACGAGGCGAGCCGTTTGAATCCGTATATGCCGATCTTTATTGCGACACTGGCGTTGAAGAACCAGCGGTATGCATAGGGCGGTCCACAACGGAGAGAACCAGAAGCCCTGCAGGTGTTTAGCGGGGGCAAGTCCAAAGCTACCACCGATATTCCAGGTATGCCCGGTAGTGCCCTGGCAATTCCGGCAGCGCGATGACGCTGCCGTACAGGTTCGGAAAGTTCGCACGGAAGTA